>Ga0181377_1000423_pt1 | contig 15843 bp, 31 predicted proteins | sample LowvirmetaG_9_FD_130160 | JGI IMG/M metagenome (GOLD analysis project Ga0181377, IMG submission 130160) | Marine viral communities from the Subarctic Pacific Ocean - Lowphox_13 viral metaG | ecosystem: Environmental > Aquatic > Marine > Oceanic | place: Subarctic Pacific Ocean | collected...
AATCAAGGTAGAAGCCCTCAACAAATGAGGAGTAATGAAATTGCTGCTTTTGTAAGTGTTATAGGTTTAATTTCAATGTTTGCAGGAATAGCATTGTATAACTGTTTTAAATAATGAGTAAAGTAAAAAGACAAGTTTTACATAATTGCCTAGAACAAGCTAAATTAATGATGGCAAGTAATCAACCAGATAAAGCAAGAGATTATTGTGATATGGGGATTGGTTATGTAGCTTCTAAACGTGAAAATGGATATGGAGCTAAAGATTTAATTGAAGATGTTCGAGTTGAGTTATGGTTAGAGCGATTTTGGATGTATTTAGAAAATAATAAATTAATGTTATAATTATGGAAGAGAGTAAATGGTTTGGGTTTAAGTTAAATTTTAAATGGCCCCATGAAGGTTTTTGTTTTGGGTTTAGTATAGATCACTTTGATACTGATGAGAATATGCCTTGGGAAACTATCGTATTTAGAGTGTTATTTTTAACTGTAATATATGATTATGGTTGGGGTGATGATTCACGTGAAATATATGATAATCAATGATAGTAATTAAAGACTTATTAGTTGGGGTATTTATGTTTATTATAGCCCATATAATAACATTTTACCAATTAAATGGACAGTTTCTTAAAACTGATTGGTTTAGGAAAAATGAAATATGGGTAGCAGCTTTTGGTATTATATTATCATTCTTTTATATTTGGGGAACTAAATATGCTGTAAATGGAATGGGAGGTTTATTATGGCCTGCTCGTTTTATTGGTTTTGGTGTTGGAATGGTTATTTATGCTATAATGGTAAACCATTACTTCAGTGAGGGCATTAATACAAAAACAATGACTAGTTTAATACTAGCATTAGCATTAATTTGCATACAAGTATTTTGGAAAGTAAAAACAGTATAATGAGAGAGAAACCGATGCTTAAGAAATATAAATCCAAATACAGACCTTTATTAAGGGCTATGGTTAGAGATAAAAGACTAACACCAATAGAAAGACTAGCTACTAGGTTAGGTTATATGGGTGCTGGTTTTTTAATGGCTGGTCAATGGACAGTTGAACCAATACTATTTGTGATGGGGTTTTGTTGTGTATTAGTTCAAGTAACAACTAGGAGACAATGGAATTTAGTTGTACTACAGTTAAATGGTTTAATAGCATGGTCAATTCACTTTTTTAGTAGTTTATAATGGACGGAAACGAAATAATAGCACGATTAAAAGACGTAAGACAAGAGGTAAGCAACGTTAACTTACCACAAGCAATTCAGAAAATAGACTATATAATTGACGATATATTTATGTATAAAAATAACAGTTTATAATGATAAACAGTGGTAGAGAATGGGACTTTATGGAATTAAATAATAATCAATCAATTCAAACAGTTGGAGTATTAACTGAAACTAGGCCTTGGGGTAAATATGAAGTATTACTTGATGCGCCTGATGTTAAAGTAAAACGAATTACTGTTGATCCAGGTCAAAGGTTATCATATCAATATCATGAAAAACGAGCTGAAGTATGGACAGTTGTAAGTGGTATGCTTACTATTATCTTAGAAGATGATAAATTGTTTAGAGGTAAAGGACAATCAGTTAGAATACTCCAAGGTGATAGACATAGAGCTTGGAATGAAACTGATACACCAGTTATATTTATAGAAGTACAAACCGGTTCTTACTTTGGTGAGGACGATATAATAAGAATAGAAGATGACTATAAAAGAGATCACAGCGGAAATTAGAAGATTAAAGTTAGTAAAACCCCAAACACAAGGTATTAAAATTAAAATCCAGAAATTACAACAACAATTATTTGAATTAGATGCTAAAAATTGATTTACATGGCTTAACACATAAACAAGCCATATTAAAAGTAGAGAATAATTTAATATTGAACCAGTTATGTAAATATGGTCAATTGGAAATAATAACAGGCAAATCAACTGAACTTCAAGATAAAATAATCAAAGAAGTACTTGGCCCTCATAAATTTTCTTATTATATTCCATCACATAATGTGGGTACAATGATAGTTGAAGACAATGAATTATTATAATTTAGTAAAAGTTAATGATACTTTACTTCAAATAATAAGAGATTTTAACCCTCATTATTTTGTTACTGACAAAACTAGTGATCAAATGAATCAGGAATTAATAGGGTTATGGGTTCAACATTTAGGAGGTGATAGAGTAGTTAGAAAAGATAATAGAATATTAATTTGTAGAACAATACAAGACGCAGAAGTAATATGAGTTTAAAATTAATTAACGGTTTATTTTACGCTGAGTTTGAATTACAGAACATTGATAATCAATCAGTTATAGATGAGGTTACAGATATTTATTTAAATAAGAATGCTAGAATGACTGATGAGTTAGATGATTCTAGACCACATCGAGATGAAGTAGATGTACAACATACTTTCTATGAAGATTGTCCTATAACAGAAACATTAAAAGCTAAATTTGCAACTGAAATTTCAAAAATAACAAATAATAATTTTGGAGAAAATTCATATGGGTTAGAAGAAATTTGGGGTCATTTTACACCACATTTAGGTTATACAATGGTTCATGATCATGCTGGTGGATGTGATGAAGGAAGTGGATATCAACTATCTTGGGTTTACTACCCACATCAACCTAAAAATGCAGGTAATATAAACTTTATAGTTAATGCAAATGAAGCTAGAGTATCATATGAAGTGCCTATTAAGTCAGGACATTTATATTTATTTTCTTCTTCAATATTGCATTTTGTACCTAGAAATGCATCAGGACAAAATAGAATAAGTATAAGTGGTAATTTAATACCCAATCCTCAATTTGTTGAGGTAATAAAAGATGATGATGATTATACTAATAATTTTTGGTATTTTCTAGGACGAAATGAGAAACTATTAAGGTAATGAGTAATAAGACCTGTGCTTGGTGTCACAAACCAACCAATTTACCAGAAGTATTTGCAGCAGATACTCCTATATTAGAATGGATGGAAAGTCGCATTAATAAGTTTTGTGATGAAACGGGAATGAACAAGCAGGAGATATGGGGTGAAGATTCAGATTGGGGTAAAATGAATATACCTGAACATTTTGAAGCTGAGTTATTAGTATATGATGAATTATTAGTAACTGTTAGTAGAAAACGAATATGTAAAACATGCTTAGTTGATGACCAAAAATTATGGGATAAATATTATAATAATGGTGATGGAGAAGGTGATTTTGAAATAACAATAGACGATTTAAAATAATTAATATGAAAATAGATAAAATTTATGTAATTAATCTTAACACAGATGAAGATATTATCTGGGGTAAATTAAGAGACTTAAACATTAGACCTACTGATTGTAGGATTACAAAGGCTATTAATGGGTGGGAAGTAGTTAAGGGCACAGAGAAGCCTCCATTTAAATATAAAGCAGCTAATTGGTGGAAAATTGAACATAATAATTCATTTTGGAATAGAGAAGTAACACCAGGTGAAATAGGATGTACTTTATCTCATTATGATTGTATTAAGGATGCTTACGAATCAGGATATGATAATATTATGATATTAGAAGAGGATTTCATTAGTACAAGAACGTTCCCAACTGATAAAATGTTTGAGGAATTAGATAAAGATTGGAGTATGGTTTACTTATCTAGAAATGCTCAAAACCCATCATTAGAAACAGATGCTAGTGAGAATATACTTAACAATCATTATTCATATAACACACATGCTTATATGTTATCAAGAAAAGGTATGAGTGAAATTATTGATTCAAAACTGTTAAATAATGTAATAGCAATAGATGAATTTTACTCAGCATTAAATGGTAAACACGATAGGGAAGATGCTATTAAGGTATTTAGTGGTACAGGATTTAAACAATATGCTTTTAAACAAAATTATGTTAACCAAGCACCTACAACATCAAAATCATTAACATTATCAGATGAAATGTTAAAACCAAAAATAGGTAATAATAAGCCTGAATGGTTAGATGATAAGATAATGGATGAATCAAAAAAGAAAGTAACAGACATTAAATCATTTAAATCAGTAATGCCTGAACGAAAAATGAGTGAAATGATAGCAGGCAAACCAACGAAAGAAGTAGTTAAAACCAATCCAAAGGAATTATATGAAATAGAAGATTGGGAAGTATGGAGTAAAAAATACATTAATCCATTATTAATGAATGGGGAATATGATTTAATTACAGATGAACCTGCACCTCATGTTTATGTGTTTCCATTATTTACAGAAATATTTTGTAAGCAACTAATAGCATTAAGTGAAACAATCGATTGGACAACAGACAGACATAAATTTTATCCAACAACAGATAATTTATTATCGGAATTAAGAATGGATGGGATATATAATAAAGTAATTAATGATTATGTTAGACCATATGCTATAGATAGATTTAAATTAGATGGTACAGATTGGAATGAATTAAGAGACGAATCATTTGTAATAAAATACCCACACGATAAACAAGCACATTTAGGAGTTCATCATGATTATAGTAATATAACAACATTAGTTAACTTAAATCCAGGTGAATTTGAAGGTGGAGGTACATATTTTCCTAAATATAAAGTAAACATTAACCCGAAACAAATTGGTGTAGCAACACTACATCCAGGTAATATAACTCATAAACATGGAGCTAGACCTGTTACTAAAGGTACAAGATATGTAGTAGTTAGTTTCATTAAAGGCGCAGGCCACAAATAAATAATTATGATTATAATAGACGATTTTATTAAAGACGACCAGTTATTAAACGATATTAAAAACGATAAAAATTTCTTTACACCAAATGGTAATTTCATGTGGTGGGATGGTTGGTGGAATAGTGAACCAAATACAGTTAAAAAACGATTAATTGAAGTGATGTGGAAGTATCATTCACCTTGGGATTTTCCTAGATATGAATCAATTACAGGATTAGTTGGTTTTGAATATTGGACAGGTGTTTATGGTAATGGTCATCCAAATCCAGGTTTAGGATCACATTTTGATAAAGATGAAGAACATTGGTTAGCAACAGGTGGTAATAATGGAGGTGAAGTAATTAAACCAGTGATTGGAACAGTATATTATCCAGTTGAACACTCATTTGATGGTGGTTTCTTAGAAATTCATACAGATGGTAGGGATAAAGAACCAGAACGTATAGCAGCTAAATACAATCGTTTAGTTATATTAGATGCAGGTGAGCACTTACATAGAGTAACAGATGTAACTAATGGAACTCGATTTGCTATTGCAGTTAACTTATGGCAAGTAGAACCTAAAGCAGTACAGTCAGGTAATTTTATTATTGAGTAAATGAAGATATTAATTTGGACAGGTTATCATAACCCATGGTTAAGTAAAAAGAATTGGGTTAAGAAAGGTGGTGGTGGAACAGAATATTGCTATATTAAGTTAGCCGAAGCGCTAGTAAAAAAAGGCCATAATGTAGTTGTTAGTGGTCTTGTAGACGAAGCAGTTGATAATGGAGTACACTATATTCCACTTGAGCAATTAAAAAAGCATCAATCACCGATTGGAATAAATAACGCTAATAAACTAAGAGGCTATAATCACTATGATTTAGTAATAGCGGGACAATATATTCATTACTTTAAAGAATTAAAACGCAAGAAAATAACATTTGATAAGTCAATATTTTGGTTACACAATGATGATGGTTGGTACAATTGGTATAAAGGAAGGGTAATGACAAATGGTGAGATAATACAAGCGCTAAACAAAGTAGATAAATTTGTGTGTGTAAGTGAGTTTCATGTAGATATAATTAAGGCCAAACTCAAAGCTTTCGGTTACAAACCACATGATTCTACTACGTATATACAGTCAATTGACAATGCAATCGATTTAGATGATTGGAACAACATAAAGGCAAGTAAAATTAAAGGTAGGATAATTTGGTCATCATCACCAGATCGTGGATTGAAGACTATATTAGACAATTGGAGCGATTTAAAGCAGGCTAGACCGGAGTTGTCATTAGTAATTGCTTGTCCACCTTATGCTAGTGATTGGGATACAGGATTAATTGAGCAGGATGGTATTGAGTATTTAGGTGCACTATCACCTAAGCGATTAAAGGAGGAACAATACAAAGCCGAATATTGGATATATCAAAGTGATTATTTAGAGACGTATTGCATAACGGGAGTTGAAATGATGATATCTAATACAAAGTTGCTTACAAATGGACCCGGAAACATAAAGAATATAGTTGGTATGGGAGAAAGAGGCATGCTAATAAATGATAATCCAGCGACGATAAAGGAAATGCTACTACGTGATGTGAATGATAGGTCGTTTGCTAGGTTGTGGTCGAATAAAACGATTAAAGCCAATGATTGGGCACGTAAACAAACATGGGACAATAGGGTAAATGAATGGTTACATTTAATAAACTCGGTGTTATAGCGCTGGATATAATTTGATGAGTGTGACGTTGTCTTGGTTCTAGAACGCGATTAAAACGTATAATAAACGTGTTAAAACGCATTTAAATTGATGCTAGTCAATTAATATTGTAACGTATGGACATTTAAATCTACGTATGTCCAAATATTTGATGATAAACATATTGTAATATAAAAACATAGTTATATATGACCTGTTGATCGTATGTTATGTGAAATGAAGTGGAACGGGTGCTAACCCCTTGTCATCGCGAGCCAACCATTTTCGACTCGACGAGTATATATTTGTGAACATTAAAGTATTCACAACGTTTCACAATGAACATAGGGGGATACAGCAATGTTCCGCATGTGACAATGAGGATATGACAAATCCAAGCATTGTTCATGACATCTCATAACGAAACATGCGATAACATTTGGCTACCGTAGGAAATGTTCGTATATTTAGGTGTAAGTAAGATAAGATGCCGATGGAGGTATGGGAGGAGTGCTACGATAATAATAAAATATTCAGCACCGGGTAAAGTACTACCTAATAATTACACAACACCACATACAAAAATAATACACACTGTGAACATTATGTTTACCACGGTGGACATTATCTTGTCCGTACTGAATACCACAATATACATTTCGTCCGTATGCATATATGCCGCCATATTACTGATATATCCCATGCGCGCTACTGTCCATATATGCGTGGATACGTGAGACAAGGGTTGGGAGCCATTTAAAGCTCGACTACGATCTTACACCATCGATTGTATATACTTATATTTATTTGATCATATTACACACATCTAGTGCATAACTCAACGCAAGTCCTTCACCATTACCAATTCCCTTGTAAGGAGTTTTATTTGTTATAGAGATATATTCAAATATAGGTTTTATTTTTTCTATTGTGTGTAGAAGTTTTTTACTTTGTTTGTGGTAAGGCATGTAGAAAGCATGCTCTTCTATTAATTTAGTCGAACTATAGTCATAATTTTCAGCTAACCAATACCATACTAATTTTCTCCAATAAGGAGCATCTTGTATTTGAGAAAAATATACAGCACTTTGATCTCCATTTGTCCATTCTCGTATATACTTAAATTGGTATTCATCAGTAACATTAAGATTATCCAGTTCGTGCAATTTATTTATATCACAGTAATATACCCCACGTTTGTGTTTAAGGGCCATTCTTATAGAAAATGTTAGCTTTGCAAAATATGTAAAAATCGTCTCTTGGTAAATTTCTTGGTCGAGAATCCCAAATAATCTAATGGGTCGATCAGTCAAAATACACAAATCGTATTTTTCCGAAAGTTTTTCGATCGATGAAGGTATATACTTATTATATTCTTCCCCAACGGCAACTAAACATAATATAGGTTTCATTATATTTTTTCTACCTTAGTAAATTTAATGCCATTTCTATGCCTACCTATTTGATCCAAACTCCAATTCACGTCGTCTGTTTCAATTGTCATTTCCTCATGTAGTGTATTATTATCACCCCACGTAAACTCGATTATATATTTATCTTTAGCCATTAGTAATTTTGTTTAAGTTCATTACCCACTAGCTTCTCCAACGTCACTATACGATTCTGAACTTGCCTATCTATATTCCCTATGATTTCTCTGTTCTCGTTGTTCATTTTCGTTACATCACTAATTAACCTATCCAATGTTGAATCCACTTTGCTAATCCTTTGATTTGTTCTCGTTAGATCTCGATAACTGTCGCCTTCCATTCTCGACCTTATATCAATTAATTCAGAATTGACTTTAGTTAGTTCGGTATCATATTCCTTAAATTGCTTCTCTTGAACTTTTAATAGCTCTTCTTGTAAAAATGCCAACTTATCTTGTTTTGTTTTAGTTGCATTGGTAATGTAGGTGGTATATGCGACGGTGAGAATAACTCCGCCAGACATAAATGATAAAATAAATAAAAATACTTCCATGTTTGTTAAATTTAATTAATAGATTTGATTATATAAAACTTGTTCGACTGTTAAGTCTTTCTTGTATTCACCCTTTTCGTATAATGCCAATGTTGGATAAAATGGAATGGTTTTTGGGTAATATTTTATGGATGTTAGGTGTTTTATAGCGTTAACAACCACTATAGGATATTCTCCTGGTGCCTTTGGTAACTCTTTTTTTAATCTATCACACATACCACAACCCTCCTTGGAAAACATTACTAGTAGTTTACCTTCCGTAAAATAATCTACAAGATTATCTTGTTTCAATTGTATCATTTTCGACATATGCCCCAATATACGAATAATTATGTGGTATCCCAAATTATCTTTCGTATTTTATCGATGTATTGTTAGGTAATATATACGTATCGATATATGCATTATTGTAAAGGAGGAGAAGAGTTTAGCTCCGCAAATATAAATTAAAATAATATGAAAAGATCATTAAGATTTAGAATACCCGATGATTGGGGTTATAATGGAAATAACCATTACATAGGACTTAATTTTTTAGGTTTTCAACTTCATGGAGCGCTTCAAGGTAGGGAAAATTGTAAAATGCTTGAAATTGGAACATATAAAGGAGAAGGAGCCCATATTTTTGCTTCATTAGGTATATTTAGTGAAATACATACTATTGATCCTTGGGAAGGAGAAGAACGAGCTTTAATAGACTTTAATGAAACTTGGAGTGATGTTAAAAAAGAATATTGGACTAATGTAAGACAATTTAGAGATATAATCCACCACCATAAAGACTATAGTTATAATATGGTTGATAAATTTGCTGATGGGTATTTTGATTTTATTTATATAGATGCTAATCATACTTATGAAAGTGTTAGTAGGGATATTAATGATTGGCTACCTAAAACTAACCTTTTAATTGGTGGGCATGATTATCAAGATGAATGGCCAGGTGTTATTAAAGCTGTTAATGATAGATTTAAACGCCCAGATCAAGTATTTCAGGATACAAGTTGGTTATTTAGGATTAAAGATTAATATTTATAATAAACATTTTTTATGAAATTACTTATTTTATCTCATCCGTATAACGGAGCTTGTAATTTTGCTGCCGCTGTCGCAGCTGATTTAGGTCACAATTATTTTCAACTTCCATTAGATAACGAAGTTCCTAAAAAACAATATTTAGATGGTAATGAATACGATATACCTAAAGGAATGGCTCCTCAAACCCATGGTCTTGAAGGATATAATTATCCCGATGAAATACCTATTAACACTGTTGTAACCCACTTTGTTGAATGGTTCAAATTACCAGGGAATCTAAATGAAGATCAATTTTTAGACGCATTTATTCCTAAATTTGATAAAGTATTAATTATAAGAAGTGATGATGTTGAATTTAATTGGAAAAGTCACTGTGCTGGTTTAGCAAAAGAACATAAAAACAACTATTGGTGGAAGAAATTTAATTTAGAACATGCAGTACACCCATATGAAGATGATATGATGGATCTTGCTATATATAATAAACACATGAACGCTCATAATTTTTTAGTTAATTTTACTAATAATAATTCTTATCCTAACGTTACATCCGAAGAACTATATAACAATTGGGATGAAAGTTCTTTTGGAGCAATGATTAATTCTTTTGATATTGGTTTAAATGGATTACTTAAAGATGGTAATAATGATCATGTTTATAAAACAATTTGGGGAGAAGTTACTATGTGTCATTTAAATCAAGGGTGGAGATGGTAAAAAAATAAAAGTTATGAATTTTGGTGTAGATAAAATTTATGTAATTAATCTAAAAAGACATCATTTACGTAGAAAAAATATTGAAGAACAAAGTAAAGAGTGGGGGTTCAAATATGAACTTGTAGAAGGCATTGATAATGCTGATAAACGCGAAGACTTAGAGTTTTTTAATAATATTAATAACGTATTTTGGGATCCTGCCGGTAGATGTACTTTAGCTATTTTATGTTGTGCGATGTCACATCGAAAAGCATATAAAGCATTTTTAGACTCAGACGCGGAAACCGCGTTATTTTTAGAAGATGATGTTGAGATTACGGGGCGTATATATGAATATGATTTTAATGCTGTTAGAAACGAATTAGACACATTAGATTGGGGAGTATGTTGGTATGGTAAATACATAGAACATATTTTTACACGTGATAAAGCTAGTAAGCATTTATATAACGCTGAATACCATCATGGTGGACAATATGCTGGACATTCTTATGTTTTAAATCGTAAAAGTGCCCAATGGTTCTATGATAATACAGAAAAGATTAAATATGCCGCCGATCTTAGACTAGAATTTTCTCCTTTTAAACATCTTACTGTTAATAAATCTATATTTGTTCAAAAACATATACATCACTATGTTGATAATATATGGGTTGAAAAAGAATTTATGCATTATACCCTAGAAGACTCTACAGGGTGGGATGGTAAAACACATATTTCACAATTTATGAAACCTAAAAGTTTTAATAGAGCGGAAAGGGGATTTAAAGATAAAGTGCTCCATGGTTGGGAATTTTTCTTTTAATATTTATAATAAACATTTAACATGGCGATAGTATATCAAAAATCATTTTCTGGGTCATTAGATAGTAATGGAGCTCAAAAAGCAATGCCTCTACCCGCTTTAACTAAGGGTACAGCATACACATTTACATTAGGATCTAATGTTTCTTGGCAATCATATTGGGATAATCCATCTAGTTTATATTTAACTTACGAAACGCCGTATAACTACTCAGGATCTTATGCTGGTCAACCTAAAAATGCATCTGGTAGTTTTGCATTCTCAAATGTAAATCAAAAATTCGTTACAGCTAGTTTACAAAATGACGACTATAAATGGTCAGTAAATGGAGCGTTTGATGATGATAATCTCCAAAACCCATCAATTGTATTTACACCTGATGTAAATGTTGCATTAAGTGAAAGTTTTGTAAGAGTGGTGGGTGAGTTAGATTTCTTAATAACTATATCAGATTAAAAACTTCTTAAAGTAATGCGCGGGAGGCTTGGCTACCCGGGATATCCTTCGTATATTTACCATGTTGTAATAATGAAGTTACAATACTAAATAAAGGTTATGAGTAATATAATTAAAGGTAGTGAACCAATCCCAAAGTATGTATTAACAGTTGATATTAACATTGGATATGAAAATATATGGCGTGGAGATGATATTAGCGAGGGTATACATTACAGAAATATCGCAATTAAACATTGGGGCAAAGACGCAGTATCGTTAATGTCAGCATAATAATATAAAAGTAATGCACAGGAGGCTTGGCTACCCGAGATAGCCTTCGTATATTTAGGGTATATTAATAAATTAATTAAAATAAATAAAGGTTATGGTAAAATTAAGTCAAGTATTAGAATTCATTCAGAATGCAGATCAATCAGAAATTAGATCAATTAAAAATGCAGTTGCTATTAAAAGATCAGAATTAGCTTATGATGCTAAAATATCATTTAGAGTAGGTGATATAGTAGGTATTGATCATAAGAAAATTGATCCTAAGCAAAATTTCAGAGTTATTAAAATTAACAGTAAGAATATTAAAGTTGAAGCAGTTGCTGATCCTGGTAAAGTAGGTGGTCAATATACAGTTTCTCCAAGTTTACTAGTTAAAAAATAATTAAAAGTAATGCACAGGTAGCTTGGCTCCCCAGGCTACCTTTCGTATATTTAGGTATAAATAAATAATTAATTAAATAAATAAAAGTTATGTTAGATTTACAAAAAGTAGAGTTTATGAATAAGGAAGTAATGAATGAAATTGCTCCAAGTATTTTTACAATGAAACCTTCAACTGAGGTTACTGATAAGTACACACACATTCCAACTGAAAAAGTGATTGATGATATGGAATTGTTAGGATGGGGTGTTGTTGATGTTAAGCAAGTTAAAGCTAGAACAGAAAAAACACAAGGTGTTCAAAAACATTTAGTTGTTTTTAGAAATAATGATGTTGTTATTAATGGTGAAGATGGAGATACAGTTTTTCCACAAATCGTAATGACTAATTCTCATGATGGTAAAAATTGTTTCCAATTTACAGCTGGATTGTTTAGAATGGTTTGTGAAAATGGATTAGTTATTTCAGATACTCAATTTGATGATATTAAAATGCGTCATATGGGTTATACGTTTGAAGATTTACAAGTATTAATTAAGGATATAGTTGAGAAATTACCTTTAACTGTTGATTCTATGAATAAAATGAAAGCAGTTGAATTAGAAGAAGAGCAAATGTTTGATCTTGCTAAATCATTTCTTGATATTAGAGTAGAAGGTACTCAAAATACTTATGATAACCAAGCAATTGAGGATGTTTTAAATGTTCAACGTAAAGCAGATGAAGGAAATATGCTTTGGGAAGTATTTAATAGAATCCAAGAAAATATTATTGATGGTAATTTTGAATATAAAACACCATCAGGAAAATTACGTCAAGCTAGAATTATTAAAAATTTCAAGCAAGATCAGGACGTAAATAAGAAAATGTTTAGTAAAGCATTAGAATTAGTAGCATAATGAAAAAGTTTATTTACATAACCTTGATAAGTTTCCTTTGGGCATGTAGCCCAGAGGAGCTTATTAAACCCTACCCTTGTGTAGACGGAGATTGCAATGCTATATTTTATATTGACGAACAAGTTCAACCTGATGCCTATCAAGATGCAAATGATTACTGGCATATTGAGTTTTACGGTCCTAAGTATTTTACTATTAGGGGAGAATTAGATCAATTAGCAGATGAATATGTTATTAACAAAGTTCCATTAATAGAAACTATATATGACTCAGATTATTGGATAGCTTTTGACTCATTAACATTTACTGTGCCAATTTATTCAGTATTAAGCTGGTTTTCTAATGGAGATTGGAATAATTTAATACCAATTGGCAATAATGAATATACTCTTACAGATATAGCACAAATTCAACCACCTTTAAATATAGCTGGTTATCAAATACAGAAAAATTTCTGTTGGGAATGTCCATATGCTGAAACTTTAATTGGGACTAGAAGTAAATATAACTATAATCCTAGACAACAGTTTTATTTAGATGATACTATGGTGGGGGATACATTAAAAATTATGACTAAAACATTATTTAATAATGATGTTGGTGAAAGAGTTGAAATAGAAAATGAATTTAATATAATTGTACACTAATGGAAAGACTTACAGTAGAACAATCTAAAAAATATATCCCAGTAAAAGAAAATTACTCAGATACAAGTATTGATGCAGCAAAATATTTTACTTTAACACCAGCTAAAGATGGTTGGGAAAAGGTTACTTATTATACTGCTAAAAAACGTGGTATTTATAATAAGAAAGGTGAGGGAGATCAATGGGTGTATGTTTTAAAAAATAGTAGTATGCCAGGATTATATAAGGTAGGATATACAAAACTAACACCAGATGAGCGAGCAAAACAACTTTCTAATGCAACGGGTGTGCCAGTTCCATACGAAGTAGCATGGGCTTACCGTTGTTTTAACGGCGAACTATTAGAAAGCGAAGTACATCATGCAATGAAACCGTATCGCGTTAATAACCAAAGAGAATTTTTTAGAATTCGATTAGGTGATATACAAGAAATAGTAGAAAAAATAGGTAAGCAATTTAAATAAATAGTTATGAATAGTATAGATCAAAGGTTTAAAAGTATTAATGAAAAAAAAATTAAAATGTATAACAATATGAATATTACAAGTGAACAACCTCAAGAACGTGATCCTAGAGTTGAGCTAATTAATGATTTAATGGCAGTTTCAACAATAATGGAGGATTATTACAGGTTTCACCCCGCAAATCCTAAACAAGAAAATGTTGTTGAGGAATATGCTAAATTGGAAGCAATTAAAACTCAAATTGAAGTAGATATAAATAAATTAGATGTTAATAATAAAAGTTAAAAAAGGACAAAAAATTGAGCAAGCTCTTAAACAGCTAAAACGCAAGTTTAGAGATACGGGTACTCAGAAGGACATTAGGGATAGGAAAGAATTTGTTAAACCTAGTGTAATTAAGCGTAGACAAAAACAAAAAGCTCAATATATCCAAAAACTTAGGGACCAGGAAAGCGATTAGTCAATATGTATAATAAAATGATATTATGTACATATATAACGCAAAATGTGTCAAAGTAGTTGATGGTGATACCATTGATGCAACCATTGATTTGGGGTTTGATACCTGGAAAAAAATTAGAATTAGATTAGTCGGTATGAATGCTCCGGAATCAAGAACCAGAGATTTAGAAGAAAAAGCTAGAGGCCTAGCCGCAAAAGCATTTCTGAAAGATATTTTGGGTAAGCACGATAATGATTTTATATTACATTCCCAAGGTGTAGGTAAATATGGTAGATGCTTAGGCAATATATTTTTAGGAGAAAAAAACGTTAATGATTTAATGATAAGTGAAGGACATGCAGTTGAATATCAAGGTGGAAAAAGATGATAGACAAAGATAAAATGTTTCAATTATTTGAACAACCCGAAGATAAGGGTAATGGTAAAGAATTAATCACTATGACTGATTCTGTATTAGATGAACCATTTACTAAATTAGGTATGTTTACGAAGCTTATTATCAACCACAATGTATTTCACATGAAATTAGAAAAATTTCTTAAATCTGAAAAACCAGACTATGATGTGAATGAAGCTAGAAGAGCATCTGAATTTACTGTATTTAATCGTGCATGGCATTATATATCTAAAATTGATATGACTGATAGAAATCATTTGGAGGCAATTATGGATTTTAAAACAAAACCATTTGTTACTTCATTAAATCAAGCCATATTATATTTTCAAGGGCCCGATGTAGAACAGTATGAAAGATGTGCCAAGTTATTAAAAATAAAAAACTTTAAAAGAGATATTGAAAATTCCGTGCCTATTTAAAATCCTTTAGGTACCTTGGAATCACAGGGTTTAGGAAAAAATGGGAATTGAAACAAAGGCACCAGGGGATAAAGGGATTAAACGTTACAAATATAAATAAATAATAAAAGTTATGAAACTAACAGCAGAACAAATTCAATCGAATTGGGAAACATTTAACAACAACATCAGCGAACACATTACAGGTGATCGTAAACAAAAATTATTAGACTTCTATAAAAAATATGAAGAACGAATAATATTAATGCCCGCATCACATAAAAAAGAATACCATTCAGCATTTCCAGGTGGATATGTTGACCATGTAAATAGAGTTGTTGATGCATCTTTAAAAATGTATGGTGTTTGGGAACAGTTTGGAATGGATACATCTACATTTACTATTGAAGAATTAGTTTTTTCTGCTATTAATCATGATTTAGGTAAAATGGGTGATGCTCAAAATGAATCTTACAT
>Ga0181377_1000424_pt1 | contig 15837 bp, 22 predicted proteins | sample LowvirmetaG_9_FD_130160 | JGI IMG/M metagenome (GOLD analysis project Ga0181377, IMG submission 130160) | Marine viral communities from the Subarctic Pacific Ocean - Lowphox_13 viral metaG | ecosystem: Environmental > Aquatic > Marine > Oceanic | place: Subarctic Pacific Ocean | collected...
GATAGCCTTCTTCGGTAGCATCATAGTTTTTAGCCCATTTCTTATAGTGAATATAAGAAACACCTAAATATCTAGCTGCTGCTCTATTACTTTTAGTTTTATTAACAGCACCTAAAATTTGAACTTTAGATAAGGGTTTAGCTTTTGGCATTATGGTCTCATCATTTCTTCAGCCCAATATAATAAAAACTCCCAAAGATCATCTATGGTTTTAAACGTATGTTCTTGGTCTTTAGAATCTATAAATGGGAAAATAGTACCGTCGTTATCCCCTTGTCTAGAGTATATATAAAATAATATAGCATCAGCAGCATTGTCATCGAAACAAAAATGGATAAATCCCTCTATTAATCTGAAGTAATTCTCATCATATGAAGTAAAATCTAAACCTTGGGTTTCTAATAAATCATTCTGACGTTTCCAAACTTCCTCATATAAAGTTACTAGTTTTACAAAATCATTTTTTAACTCATCAGCCGGATCACTCCCATCATCTCTCATAATAATGCTAGAACCTAATATTTGTTCAAGCGCCTCCTTTATTTCTCTTTTTTGATCCATTTGCTTTATTTTTTAGGGTAACTAACTCAGCACATCTATCATATTCCTCCTGTTGCTCATAAAACTTAATAGCAGTATCTAATACTTTTTTAAAATTACTTTGTTTTAATACTACTGAGCAATCTAGGTTAGGGATGTAAAACATTCTTGCTGTTTCACGTTTTTTATTTAAGGCATTTTCAATAGTAACAATAGCTTCCTCAAACATAAGTCTGTTAAAATCTTCACTATTTACTAACTCATTTAACTCCTCCTTATCATCATACAGTATTTCTATAGAGAGTATATCTCTTTCCTTTTGTTTTTTCATAATTTCAAAATTTAGGGGGTTAACGATCGTTTATCACCTATAAATATTAAATCATTTCATATTCTATATCTATACCATTCCACCCCCAATTTTCGTCATTTAAAGATTCTTGAAAATTTTCAACCCAACCCCAAGCATCATTGTATTGTTGTTTAGAAGGAGAACTACCGTCATTACCCATTCCTTTATGGGACATGTGATATAGGGGTATATCATAAATCGCTTTTAAATCAAACCCATTTAAAACTGCCTTCTTTTGAATATTTGTATCTTGGAAACAAGCATAAATCATTTGTTCTTCAAATCCCTTTACTTTATTCCAAACATCTTTATGAGCTAATTGAAAATCACCACAACAATTAATTAAACTATAATTATCATTAGGGGTTACTTTAGCGGGCCAATGTCTAGGAGAACTAGTTTTATCTAGATGATTTCTAAACTCTTCCCACTTATTAAATCCAAAAGATTGTAGATCATCATATTCTATATCTCTTCGGGAAATAGTATAAAAAGTATTTTTATCTGCTTTACTTAAGAAATTATTAAATATTTGTTTATTAGGAGCTATAATATCATTAGTAGTAGTAACTATCCAATCAGCATTAGTTCTTCTTAATAAGATATTATAACATATAACAGATAGACAGGGTTGAACACCCGGGGTTTTACCTGTAAATTCATTAACTATATTTTCGGGAATTATAAAATGTTTTAGTTTCCCTGTCTTGTTTAATTTACTTTTTATATTCTCTAGTAAAGATCCTTTAGCATCAGGAGAATTCCAGTCTAAGTAGAGTACTTCATCAAAGGTATCCAATAAAGAATTTATGTGGACTACAAGTCTTTCATCTTCTTTATACCCATCATTCCTTCCATATATTAAGGCTGCTGTTTTTTCTTTCATATTACTGATACTCCTATTTTTTGTACTACTTTTGTGGTACATTCTTGTGCAAAATTAATTGCTGATTTTATGTTATTAGTTTTTATATAATCCACTACCAACCCTGCTAAAAACGTATCCCCCGCTCCCGAAACATCTTTAACAGGGACTTCAGTAGTAGGATAATTTATACCTTTATAATTACACCCATGTTTTCCACGAGTAACTATAATTTTATTATACAATGATTCTGAACTTTGTATTTGGAGTTTGCTGTTATTAAATTCTTGGGAATTGATTTTGATATAATCAATATGTGAACACCAATTATCTAATCTTTTTTTAGTGTCTAAAAATATGGGACAAGAAAAATTAGTGGATATATGTTTAATATCTTCTGTATTTAAAAATCCTTTATTATAATCTGAGATAATAATGGCATCAAAATCATTATTTAAGGATTGGGGGGCTTTAAAATATGCATCTACAATATCTAAGGAGATTTTTTCACATTTGTCATTTTCATCTACTCTTAACAATAAATGATTATATTTTGAACAAACATATCTAATCTTTTTAATTTTAGTTGTGTTTGTTATAAAATCAACTTTAGCCCCTAGTGATTTTAAGTTCTGTACTACATTACCAGCCATTCCGGGGCATTGGGTTTCTTTTTCAGGTTTTATAATAGGAATAGGGGCTTCAGGAGCTAATCTATTTACTTCCCCATACCTAAAAATATCAATACAACTATCTCCTATAACTAATACTTTCACCTTCTTAAAAATTTTCTTCCTGATTTTACTCTATCTCTCCAATATTCTAATAAGTCATCCATAGTTTGCTCAAATTTATACTCAGGTTTCCACCCGGTGTGTTGTTGAAATTTAGTGGTGTCTGGGATTTGTAAATCGGCATCGATAGGTCTTAGACGTTCAGGATCAGTAACAATTTTAATATCATTAACTGTAGATTGTTTAATTAAATAATTTAACATATCCGAAATTTTACAAGTGTACTCACCTCCTATATTATAATATTCTCCTTTCTGGGGATCACTAGTAACTAACAAATAGTATGCTTTTACTGCATCCCTTACATCAGCATATGTTCTAAGTGATTCTAGATTACCTACATAAATTTTAGGTTCTTGTAATCCCGCTTCAATCATTGCTATTTGTTTAGCAAAAGTTGATTCTGAAAACACATCTCCTCTTCTGGGCCCTGTATGGGTGAACATACGAGTTGTCATAATAGTCATATCATATGCCTCAGCATAATATCTACCTACTAAATCTGTTCCTACTTTAGAAATGGCATATGGGGAAGCGGGGTGGAATGAACATTCTTCATTTATAGGAAGTTTTTCTTTAGGTACTCTACCAAATACTTCACTAGAAGCACATACATGTGTTACAGCATTTTTATAAGGTGATTTACGCAGTGCTTCTAATAAATTAGCTGTACCCAATATGTTAGTTTGTAGTGTTTCTATAGGGGCATCAAAACTAGTTTGTGGGTAAGATTGTGCTGCTAAATGAAAAACATAATTAGGTTTAGCCCTATCAATGGTTGTTATAAGCGAAGCTAGATCATTTAAATCCCCATAAATTAATTCTATACGATCTTTTTTATTAATTTCTTCAGATAAATGTTCAATATTTTCTAAAGAATCATTCCACCTAGCTAAACCATAAATTTTCCAATCTGTGTTTTTTAGTAAAAAGTCAGTTAAATGAGACCCTACCATTCCAGTTATCCCGGTAATTAATGCTGTTTTCATATGTTTTCTTTATACCATTTTAGAGTTTTAATGATTCCTTCATCTAAATTTGTTTCGGGTTCCCAACCTAATAATTTTTTAGCCTTAGTACAATCTAAAAATAAAGAAGTTGGAATTGTTGGTTTAGATAAATCATGAATCATTTCTAAATTTTTTCCTGAGTGGGAGATGATTTTTTTAACTACTTCTTTGACTTGAGTAGCTTTACCTAACCCAACATTAAATAATTCAAAAGGGGTGGATTGTTTTGTGAGAGCAGCATCTACAAATTTGACTAAATCTAACACATAAAGCAAATCTCTAGCTTCTTCCCCTGTACCCCAGACATTAATTTTTCCATCTGTGGAAGTCATTACTTTAGTAACAGTAGCCCCAAACATATGAGATTTTTCTAAATCATATTTATCATGAGGACCGTACATGTTTGAATGTCTCATTACTGTGTGTTTTGTTTTGCCTAATCTTGAAAAAAACTCACACATTTTTTCAATGTAAACTTTAGTATTTCCTACCCCAAAATATGTTGAAAATATTTCATCATTCCCATTAAAATCTTGTTCAGATAAAGCATTAGAGGAGGGTTGGTACATTACTGTGCAACTAGGAAAAACTAAATGTTCTATACCCTGTTCATAACATTCCCTTAATATTAAACTATTCATAACAGCATTATCCGTAACATGAATATAAGGTTTTGTAGTAATATCCTTTGACCCTGATGTAGTGGCTGCAAATTGGAGTACTATATCTACATCTTTTAGTATTTCTTTTACAAATTCAAAATTATTTAAGTCTCCTCTTACCCATTCTACTCCTTCATAACCCTCAATAGGATTTCTTTTAAAACAAACTGCTTTAATTTTGTATTTATTTTGATTGTAAAAGTAATCAAGAAGATTTCTACCAATAAAGCCTGTAGCCCCGCAAATTAATATTTTTTTCATTTAAAATAAGTTTTAATATTTGTTTTTGATGATTTGTTAAAGTCAGGATCTAACATATAAATAGGATTAGTAAAATCCAAATTCATTTCATAAGTGTAGTTTCCTAATTTAGTGTCTGAGTTGAAAATGTTTTTTAATTCTTTTAATTTTAAAGAATTATTTGAAACAAAATCTATGGGTTTTTTATAAGAATAATATTTACGAGAATTAATAAATTTTAAAATATCTTCCATTAAAATATAATTAAATTCAGATTCTCCAGATAAACCTATTTTATCTATATTTTCTAATAACTTTGTAGAATGATTAGGTTTCATAGTAGTACCTAACATCATAGAGCATCTTAAAATTAAATCATCTTTACCCATTAATGTTTCTGAGAGTTGTTTGAAAATAGAATATATATTAGGATTCTGTTGGTAAACATCAACTGAAGAAATATAAATAAATTTTTTATAATTTAATTTTTTTAAGCGTTGAGTTAATAAAATGTTATCATCTAAATATTTTTTATAATCTGAAATTTGGGTTTCTTTATTAAATGCACAATGAATTATTGTATCATATTCTGTATGGTATAAAGCCTCAAAATTAGATTTTCTATTTAATCCAACTGAATTAGGAATGTTTTCATATAGGTATTTTCCTAACCCACTATTAATTCCTGTTATTAAATCCATAATTAATGGTGTACAAAAGCATTATAACGTTTATCCAAAATATCTTTATTATTTAAAAACCAATCAGTAGTTCTTTTTATTCCTTCATCTAAATCAACTGAAATATCAAATCCATAAGATTTAGCTCTAGTCATATCAAATAATCTTAAGGCATCTCCTGAGGGTTTATCTGTTAACCATTTTATAGGTAAATCTCTACCACAGTGTTTAACCACCATTTCTACTACTTGTTTTATAGAATACCCTTCACCTGATCCTAAATTAATGGGTTCTGTTATTTGGTTTTCTACTGCAAATATCATTCCTTTAGCTACATCATCAGCATGTATAAAATCTCTTACAGCTGAACCATCTCCCCAAACTTCTAATACTTCATTTTCTTGGGCTTTTCTAACTAATGAAGGAATTACCATAGCATTTTCAGGGTTAAAATTATCATAAGCTCCATAAACATTAGCTGGTCTTACAATTGATATATTTTTATTCCCATATTGAATACCATAAGCTTCAGCTTGTAATTCTCCTATTCTTTTAGCCCAACCAGCAAACCTATCATTAGGTGAAGGCATAGTTGACCATACGCTATCTTCTTTAAACACATTTGCGGGGGCATACACTCCCACTGAGCTGGTGAATAGGTACCACTTCACATTTGCCCTAGCAGCTGCTTCCATCATATTAGTATTAAATTGAAGCATAGGGACCATAAAATCAACGGGTTGCTCAGCACACATTTTAGGGGATCCCTTTATACCTACTAAGTTAAATACGTAATCCATTCCATTACATATTTTTTCACATTGGTCAAAATATCTTAAATCTACCTTTATATAATTTACATCTTTAGGTAAACCAATAGGCTCTGTTAGATCTGCTATTGTTATTTTAGCACCTTTACTATATAACATTTCCACTAAAGAGCGACCAATCATACCTCCTCCACCAGTTACTAAAACTTTTTGATTTTTAAACATTATTTAATTTTTTACATAAGTTAATAATTTGCTCTTTAGTTAGGTCCGTATGGTTTCCTATATAAAGGGCATAATCGTGAATATAATCAGCTTGGGGTAATTTCCCAGCTATCCTATAAGGAAATTTTTTAAGATAAGGTTGACGTGCTTGATTTCCTCCTCCAGCAGTACCTATTCTATACTCTACTTTTTCTTCTTCTAAAATTTTACAGACATCCTTAAGTTTATGTCTAGTAATAGACTGCATTATGAGTGGTAAAGCAAAACTACTATTACCCCAAGTTTTAAATCCTTTTATAAATTTAGAACCATCTAAATTTTCTAACCAAATATCTAAATTTTCCCTTCTTCGTTCTATATTGTGATCAATACGTTTCATTTGTTCAATACCCAAAACGGCGTTTAATTCACTACTACGCATATTAAAACCCGCTACGGCAAAGGTAAACAATGGATTTAAGTCGGGGTTGGTAAGTTTATAATGCTCTTGTAGTTCTGGGGATGCTTCTCTCGTCATACCATGTGAACGAAATAGTTTAGCTAAATCATAAAGTTTAGGATTATTTACACAAACCATACCCCCTTCAATAGTAGTAATATGATGTCCAAAATAAAAAGAAAATAAAGAAATATCACCTATAGACCCTACTCTTTTATCCCCAAACTTAGCTCCATGTGACTCACAACAATCTTCTATTAAAATAAGATTATGGTCTTTTGCAATCTTAATAATTATATCAGTTAAAGCATTGAATCCTAAAGCATGAACTAATACAATTGCTTTTGTTTTAGGTGTAATAGCATTTTGAATATTTTCAGCTGTCATATTAAAGTTATCCATAGACACATCTGCAAACACCGGAGTCATTCCTAATTGGGCTACTGAAGAAATATCTGATGACCACCCAATAGGAGGTACTATAATTTCACCTTCACCAACTAATTCTTTTACCATAGCAATGGAAATATAATTCCCAGAAGCACCTGAATTAACCATTACAGAATGTTTAACTCCTAACCACTCCGACCATATTTGTTCAAATTCTTTTACTTTAGGTCCATTTGTAAATCTATTACTATTAAGAATAAAATCAGACATTACCTTTTTATCTTGTTCGGTAATGTTATCGTTAATAAGAGGCCACTTAAACATATTTATTTACTATTATAAAATTCTCCATGTTCTACCATTAAAAATGACTTATCACTATTATAAGCCCGTTCAAAAGCAGGAAATATATCTTCAGGTTCCATTAACTCAATAACTTCAACTTCAGTAAGCATTTTTCTCATCGCCTCTGTATGGTTTTGGGTGTGTTGGGGTCCCGCACTAAAAGGAACTTTAGAACCTACACCTACCCTAATAATAACTCGGGGTTTCATATCCTCTTTTGACATATCTTTCATTTTATCTAAATGATTAACTAATTGATTTAAAGATAAAATAAAAAAATCAAATCTAGGGTAACAAGTAATAGGAACCCAACCTGTCATAGCCATTCCCGTAGCCATCCCCAATTGAGTTTCTTCAAACACTGGGAGTTCTACTCTTTTATCTTGAGGAACCTTAGCCATAGTATTCGATATGGCATGTCCACTCATACCAATAGCTTGTCCTGTAAAGACTGTATTAGGTTTAGTACTGAGCCATTCCATGGCTCTTGTTAGTTCATCTTTATATTTCATAGTTCAAAAATTAACCCACTTTCCTGTTCCGTGGTGGGGGTAAGACATTTCATATTGATAGTAAATTATATTTTCGGGTGGGGACATTCTTTTCCCCCATGCTAAATCTGTAGGAGTGTGGACGCTTAAATTATTATCTTCAACAACAAATTGAAGGGGCAAATTAAAGTTTTGAGAATATTTGTAGGCTTCATGGAATACTCCCGTTTCCATAGTCATGTCCCCAATAAAACACCAAACTCTACGAGGAGAATTAGAACGCTTTAGGCCTGAGGCTGCTCCTAATGCCAGGGGGATGATGCCTCCTACTATAGAAGAGGCATAAAAATTAGGATTAGTATTATTAATTCCCATACTTCTTCCTTCGCTAATCCAATTAAATAATTTTTGGGAATCTACTCCATGGAGTAAAGCATGGTAGTGATTTCTCCAAGCCGAGAAGACCCAGTCTTCAGGATGAATATATTGAAAAAGTTCTATTAACTGTTTTTCATTATTTTTAGATAGGTGCACGGGGCCCTGAACTTGAGCATTTTCATAGGCTTCTTTTACCTTAGTCTCAAAATCAATAAGTTGTTGGGGAGTAATATTAACGTCCCTTACTTTTGTATAATGTTTAGGTATTTTCATAATTGAAATATAATAATTATAGATTTATAAATCACGTTTAGATAAAATAGGATTGGAAATGGGCCAATGAATATCCAATTCAGGGCTGTTCCATTTTAAAGTAAATTGATCTTTTACATCAGGGTATTTTCCGGGGTATGACCATTTATAGAAAAAAGTTGCTTCGGAGCTAAGGACTAAATGACCATTTGCAAACATAGGGGGAACTAATACTGATTTTTTATTTTTTGCAGTTAATATAACTGAATCCCATTTTAAATAATTAGGAGAGTTATTTCTATTATCAACTACTACTAACATTACTTCACCTGCTAAACAAGTAATTAATTTCCAAGATTTAGAATCACCATGAAGTCCCCTTAAAACATTTTTTCTAGAAACTGATACTTTATCATGGTTAAAGACTAGAGTACTATTTTCTTGGTTAAATAAAGTATATAATTCCCCCCTAAAATCTTCAAAGGAATCTGGTTGTGTAACTTTTACTTCAGGAAATATCATAATTTATTTAGTTGGAAAAATTGATCAAAAAAAGCACTAATTTTAGTGTAAAACCCATCTAATTTAGCTACTTCATAATTGTGGTCTATATAAGGTTTTAATTTAGAATATAACTCAGGAGTAAGATTATTTACTATATCTATTAATTCTTTTTTACTATTAAAATTTATAATACCTCTCTGGTCATACCCAAATTTACTTATATTAGGACAACCCCAATATATAGGTAAAGTTTTAGATAAAAAATTATCCCCTATTTTATTATACCAATTATTATGTTTAACGTTTTCTATTACTACATTAAACATAGAATTTTCATATAATATTCTTTTTCCATATCCTACTAAATCTTCTCCTTCAGGGATATGAGATAAGTCTTTAGTGTAAGCATCATATCCAGGTCTAGTACCTGTTGAAGTATCATAATCTTCCAAAATATAGTACCAATCATTAGGGACATTTATTTGATCTTTAAGTGAATAAATTTCATGTCTTAATTTATGCCCTTCAACTAAATCTTTAGTACCACATAAAAAAGTAGTATTAAAAACTTTTTCTTTTTTATTAGTATTTTCTATAAATCCTAAATCTAAAGTTCTTCCATTATAAGTAAATTCTATAGCATTTTCACAATTTTGCAATACACTTTCCCCCCATGTTAATATACCAGTAAATAAAAAACTATTTTTGATAGCAAAATCATGGAACCCAAAAAATTCATTAGGTTCATGTAAAAGTAAAAAATTATAAGGATTAATCCTTAATTGCTCCTCATTTTCAGGAAATTTATCATACCAAAATGTAATGGGTTTATCTTTATATTTATTATTTAAATAAATTAAAAAGTGATCATCTTTAAGACTTCTAAAATTAGAAAATATTTCCATTATACAATATTTTTAGATTTTAACATTTGAATTTGTTTATTTAAGCTACTATTAAGATTAGCTTCAAAAATCTTTCTTTGATTAGGAGCATCCTGTTTTATAGAAAAATATTTTTTATGGTAATTTGTAAATCCCTTTTCTTTTAGGGGACCTATAGGATATTCAAAAATAGTTTGACCTTTTAATAGATATTGTTGAAAATCTAATCCCTGTTCTTGAATATATTCACTAAGAAGCATTGCATAATAATCCCATCCACCATATCCGGTCCAATCATCTGGGATAGGTGCTATGGTTTCATAAAATTCTTTACTATATAGATCTGCCCACCAAGCCCATTTACTATTTCTAGTAGGATGTAGATAGGTTTCATCTTCTGAGTTTTTTAAGTCATGTCTGATTGAGAAAATATCACCTTCATTCCACTTGTTATAAGGAACTTGTAAATATTTTTCATTTGTAATTTCATCCCAAGTAGAATCCCACATTTTATGAATTTCGGGTGTAATTACAAAATATTTATTAGGTATTTGTTTTGCTGATTCTATCAAAGAGTATAATAAATGCTCACTAAAGTATATATCAGGGCATAATCCCATATAGTAATCAACATCGGGTTCATATGCTAATTTTTGTACATTAAAAAACCCATAATTATCATCACCCTTATAAATTATAGGATTATATTCATAATGTTCTAATAAGGCACCTAAGTCATTAAACTTATCTATAAAAAATTGTTTTGGTAATTTAGTTTTATCCCAATCTATTAAATAACTAGATAAATTTAAAGCTGCATCTATTTTTACAGTAACATCTTTAGGAAGATAATATGATGACTTTTTCAACTGCATGAAAGATAGAAGAGCAAAGTCTATTTCCCATGGCATGATATGATATGATATTTTTATCTTCATTTACTCTGATTTCCAAAATTCATAAATCCCTTTTTCTAATTCATATTCACTCCAAAAAAATCTTTTTCTCATAGGTTGGGTTTGAGACCATTCCCACATTTTAGTTAAACCTTCTTCTAAATCAATCTTATGTTGGAAATCCAATAGTTTTACTGATTTATCCCAAGTAGCCCAAGCATGTTTAGTTTCATGTCGACCCTCTAAATATTTAGGTTTAAGATTTGAATTTGTTACCTTAAGCAAGGTATTACACGCTTCATTTATAGTATATTCTTTAATTCCTCCTAAATTAATAATTTCATCAATACATTCATCTCTTTGAGAAGCATTCCAGAAAGGAATTATAGAATCATCTACATAACTAAATGCTCTTACCTGCTCCCCATCTCCAAAAATAGTAGGTTGCATATCATTCATTATTTGGTACATCCAGATACCTAACACATTTCTGTACTTATCCCAAATATTTTGGTTTTTTCCATAAAAATTATGAGGTCTAACTATGGTATAATTTAAACCATGCTGTTCATAAGCAACTTTAAGGTCCTGTTCTACTGCAAATTTAGCAATGCCATAAGGATCTATAGGACATTGTTGTAAAGATTCATCAAATGGAGGTTGGTATCTATTACCATAAACAGACATTGAAGAAGCAAACACAAATCTCTTAATATTGTATTTTATGCTACAAGTTATAAGATTAGTTGATGATATTAAATTATTTTCATAATTAAATTTTCTAATAAAAGGACTTAATCCTTCAGCAGCATAAGCAGCAAAATGATAAACTATAGAAGGATTTTCCTTTTCAAAAACTTCATTAAGTTTTTTTAAATCCTTAAGATCAAATTTATATAATTTTACTCCTTTAGGTATATTAGATTCATATCCTCCTGATAGATCATCTATTCCTATTACTTCATAATGAGTATTATTTATAATCCAATCTGCTAATCTAGAACCTAACAGTCCTGCTACCCCTGTAATTAATATTTTATTGTTCATTTGTTTTTTCTTTTAATACATCTCCTACCCTAATTCTATAACTATCTTCATCAAAATGTTGGGTTGATACCTCAAATATTTCTGATGTGTCTTCTAAAGCAATAAGTTGGTGGGGCATACCCCTTTCAATAGTGATACAATCTCCTACACAGATAAATTCTTCATATTCTATACCTTTTTCAGTGTCAAGCATAATATATTTAAAACTACCTTTACTAACATACCAACTTTCTTTTTTAATTACATGGTAGTGGAGGGAAAATTTATTTCCCGCTTTAAAAAAACGAAGAAGTTTCCCACAATATTCTTCATCATTGTGAATCCAAATTTCTTCACCCCATCCTTTTTGTACTATTTTTGGTTTAACTAACATAATTTTTTTGTTCTAATATTTTTGTTGTTGAGTAACCGGGGATTCGATTAAAGAATTTAAGCTCCTTTGTATATTGTTCTCCTATTACTACTTTATCTTTCCAATCCCCCCCAATAACCATTATATCAGGAGAGATGTTTTTTATATTTGTTTCTAATTCTTCTGTAGAGTCAAAAGGTATAACTTCATCTATGTACTTTATTGCTAGTAATAAATTAATCCTATCTGGTAAGGTGTTGAAAGGACGATTTTGGCCCTTATCTAGTTTTACTTTTTTATCAGAATCTATACCAACATATAGTTTAGTACCTTGTTGTTTAGCAAATTTAAATAATTCTATATGACCTACATGGAGAACATCAAAACAACCATTTGTCCAAACTATTTTTTCCATTACCAGCTAACCTCCCAATCTTTAAACTCAGCGGCAATACAATCAATTTTATAATCTTTTCTACCTCCAGATTGTTCTTGGATTTTGTTTTTAGCTATATTTCGGATCCCATTAAGCCCATGAGTAAGTCCTAAATTACCATCTCCCGTGCCTGCTCTGTATTTAGTTTCATTATGCCAAATATGAAGGTTCATTTGAGATAGAACTACAATAGCTCTAACATCTTCACCTGTTAATCTAATATTTTCATTACTAAGGATAAGTTCAATATCGTGAACTATTTCTTTTATTTCTTTAGCATATTCTGTTTTATGTTCTGTGATGAACACTTCTTTTAATTGAACTATTGATAATCTATCAACAAGCTCTGCTAGTGTGGGTAAATATTTTCTCATTTATTAGTTTTCTTTAAAAATTTCTACGTATAAAACATTTTTATCATTAATCATAACCATAGTTCCATCTTCCTTAAAAAATTTAGTGAATTGACCTTGTACTATAGTTTTGGAAAGAATATTATGGAAAGTTTTTTTAACTCCCCCTTTAAAAGTTATAATTTGGGTAACAATTTCTCCTTGTAAAATAGTAGAAGATTTAAGATTAGGAATTTTCATAATAGTGTAAAATAGTATCTAATGTTTTATTTAAATCGTACTTAGGGTTCCACCCAATTTGATTTAATTTACAACAATCTCCTTTACTTTCAAAACTTACTTGGGGAGAAGTATTAGTAGTTATATATTGTTTATAATCTAGCCCTATCTTAGAAAAAATATAATCACACATATATTTTATACTATGTGTTTTTCCTTGTGAGATTATATAATCATTTGAATAGGAAGGTTGAAGGGTTAGCCACATAGCTTCTACATAATCTAAGGCGTGCCCCATATCGATTTTGACATTAAGGTTAGGTATATGATAAGATTTTAATTTACCCTGTTTTATTTGGGTTGCTTTTTGAGCAAGTGTGTTGACAATACCTAAAAGTTTTTTCTTCTTAATAGATTCATGGTTATATAATATCCCGGTACTTACAAACAATTTTTCATTTTCTCTATAGTTTACGCTAATGTTGTGGGCGAAAAGTTTAGAAGAAGCATAGGGACTAATGGGTTTAAAGGGTGTATTTTCTCTTTGAAACCCATCTTTATCGGTTGAATAACCAAACATAGCAGATGAGCTAGCTTGAAAAAATTTAGACTTAGGGGAATATTTTTTTATGTTGTCTAGTAATATAAGGGTACCTATTAGAGTAACATTAAAAGTATTTAGGGGGTTGGTATAACTTAATCTGATATTACTTTGAGAAGCTAAATTGTATATTTCACTAAATTTATAGGTTTTAAATAAAAATCCTATTAACTCATTATTAAGAGAATCCCCATAAATAAGATGTAAATTTTTATTTAAAATTAAATCTTTTAAATTTTCTTGAGTTGAGGTTTCTCTCATCAACCCATATACTTGATATCCCTTATCTAAAAGAAACTCAGCTAATAAAGAACCATCTTGGCCTGATATTCCGGTAATAAAAGCGGTATTAGTCATCTCTATCGCCCCCATTTAAAACTTTTGAGTATAAATGATTTTGGTATTCCTGTTTAGAGATAGTTTTATTATGGTATAAACTCCATTCTTCTAAAGGGGGTAAATCGGCAAAAGTTTTATATCCTTCTACCATACCATGGACTTGGGGTTGATCCTCTGGGTCCTTCCATTGGATGGAGGGGTCATTTTTATAAATTCTTCTTTGGGGGTCAGGGAAATTAACCCATCCTTTTTCATTAACATTCCACCTCCAAGCATTAATGTGTTCTTGAGTAAGTCCCTTAACTAAATTAATTCGGGGAACTACAAATACATCTACTGGGTTTTGTTCTATTAATGGTCTAAGATTGTCTATTAGATTTTTATTAGGGATTTCATCGGCGTCGATTTGGAAAATATAATCGCCCGAGCATTTAGTACCTAAATAATTTTTATTTGCTAACCAATCTTGTTGAAAATTAAAGGGATAATAAAAATAATCGTGTCTATCAAAAGATTCTAATACAGAAAGTACCTCTGGGGTTGCTCTGTTTTGATCATATACAACTATTATTTCATCTCTATCATCAATATTTTCTTTTAGGTAATTTAAAAGATTATTTAATTCTTCATGCTCTATCCAAGCAGTTAGTCCGTAACTTATTTTCATATTATTTTATTTTTCACTAGGTGGGGAAGGATAACTACCGGTTGACCCAATATTAATCGATGATCCTGGATCAGGGGTGTCGGGGTTGTTAAACACACCAATATAATCTAAAGCTTCTATAAAATCACGTTCTTTAAAACGCTTTACATTTTTCATATCCATTTTATGAGTTGAACCTTCTGGAAAACGATCTTTTTCATCTTCTGGGATTTCAATAGCGGGTGATGCTGCCCATTGCCAATCATCTGTGGAGGTACCATCAATGAAAATCATCCCTTGTTCAGGGTTATTAATCGTTGAGGGCATCCAATATTGATCTTTTTCGTCTTTATAGACTAAATCCTTATAAAGTTCAGGAAGTACTTCTAACTGTTCTTCTAAAAATTGGCTATCATGGGTCATTAAAGTATTAGTAGTAAAACCACACCCATAACACATACTAATCTTATAATCTGCCCCTAGATCCGTTTCATAGCAGGCATCACTCCCACAACGGGAGCAGGTTGTTAAATTATCCTTCGACATTTTCTATTTTTTTAGATTTAGGTAATTCAATTTTATTAATTTTAGGAAGCTTTAATTTAATAGGTTTAGGAAATTCAGGGATTTTATCTAAAAATAATTCTAAAATATTTTTCATTCCTTCAAAACTAAAATTATTTTTACTTTTATGATACTGGAGCATAGCTCCTTTTTCATATCCCTTATAATTAAAAAACATATCTTGCATATGTTGGGAAACTTCTATAACATTAGGAGCAAACCATCCACTTTCAGCTAAAATCATATCTTTTATAACAGCACTGGGGTGGAGTTGTTTTACTTCTCCATTTATTAAAGTTGTAAATTTAGGATCTAAGAAATCAGTATGTCCACTCCAGTTTGTAGTGATAATAGGTTTTTTAGTTAAACTGAATTCCAATAAAGGACGGCCAAATCCCTCACCTTTAGTAAGTGAGATCATTGCTTTCACTTTTTTATGGTTATAAAGATCATTTATTTCTTTATCAGAAAATTCTCCATGTAAAAGATAAATATTAGGTAAAGTATCAGCTTTTACTAAAGATTTTACTTGATTAATCCTTTTGAGCATTTCATCCCTATCC
>Ga0181377_1000427_pt1 | contig 15816 bp, 18 predicted proteins | sample LowvirmetaG_9_FD_130160 | JGI IMG/M metagenome (GOLD analysis project Ga0181377, IMG submission 130160) | Marine viral communities from the Subarctic Pacific Ocean - Lowphox_13 viral metaG | ecosystem: Environmental > Aquatic > Marine > Oceanic | place: Subarctic Pacific Ocean | collected...
AGGGAGGACAACCCATTTTTTCAGCTGCTTCTAAAGCTTTACCCTGGTCAATGTTTGGGTCCAGCTCAGCCATACCTTCAGCAAAACCTTCAAAATCACAAGCTGCTAACTTCGATATTGGTTCACCTATCCCTTCTAGATTTTTTAAAACAAAATCAGGAACATCTACAGCTGGAATTCCTATTTCAACCATTAAATCTACAAAAAAACTTAAGTCAACAGCATAAGTTGGATCAAAGACAAACATCGGCATGAAAGGTGTTCCTTCAGGCAAGCCTGTGTCTATTGTAGCAGCAATATCATGCCACATGTAGTCAATAGCTGAAGGTTCATCTGATTTTTCGCTAGCTTCTGCGCATATACCTGCAAGGTCTGGCATCGGAACAATAGACACAGGTAAAATCTCAACGCCCGCAATTGATGGACCCTGACCCGACCCTATTTGCCGGCCCATTTCTTCTCTTTTTTTCTTAAATTCTCTGGCAGACTTTTCTCTATCATCTGGATCGAAAAGTACTCCTAATTTTCCGGGTGTTGATCCCACGGGTGCTCCCTTAGGCTAGTAGAACCTTAGCAGAATAGTTTGCAAACCCTGGTATTGGCGCAGTCCTTCCTGAGGCTATGTCTGCTGGGTTGATAAGTGGTGAACCGTTCAGAGTAGCAATTGGCTCAATTGTAAAATCGGTAGGAAGTATTGCAGAACCTCCAAAGGCTTCACTTAATTCATTTACACCCTCAGCTAGTTCATCTGCGATTGATTCATCAGCATTAAATGGTTTTCCGCCTACGGGTGCAATATTTGCTCCTTCTGCACCTATTTTTACAATACCTGGTCCCCCAGGGATGATTCTAATGCCACCTTCAGCTTCAAGAACTATTTTTGCGCCACCCGAGCGGGCGCCGTGGATGATGACATCACCAGATGGGTTCAGTTGAATCCCTGATTGCCCAACTATGTTTTGTATTTTTAAAGTTTCAGTACCAACTACGCGTGTATTTGCGCCGATTGCAGCAAGTGTACCGTAGTTTCCTAAACCTAAAACGTCTTGCGGACTTGCTGACCTTTCGCCTGGAATGTTTGGTGTCATCAGTAAGTCGTCTATTGTTTTGCAGTTTGACATATAAATTCTTGCTATGCAGTTATAAATATCTGAGTCTTTTAGTTCTTCTGCAAAAGCATCTTTACTAAGTCTGTCTCTTGCTTTTTCGTTTTCATAGTAAACAAAGTTAGCCTTTTTTCTTTCTCCCCTAACAGCGCCCAGTCCTTTTCCGAGCCCTGCGTGCGATTCTCCCACGAGTGTTTCAACACTTGACTCTCCACCGCCATTTGACTCAATATTATCTTGAATGTCAAAAAGTTCTCTAGACTTTCTAAAAATACAAATGTCAATTGCTGGAGATAAAGGTTTCCTGTTGGCGATCGTATCAGCTTCTGCTGTCTCATCTGTCATTTGATATGGTGGAATAGTGTTTTCTTCTTCAAATTTTTCTACACCTAGCAATATGTGAGAATTATTAGAACCTTGGAGTAACAGGTCTCCGCAGCGTTTACCATTCCTCGGTACAACTTCACCCGTAAACTCTTCTTTGTACGCGACTGATGATGCCATTATTGACTCAAAAGAAGACTCTTCTTGTCCTAGAAAAGAACCTTGAAAGTGTGCAAAATTATTTTCATCGGCGGTTCCTATTAATCTAGAATTTTGAACGTTTGATTCTCTCTGAGAGTGTGTGTAGTTGAGATCTTCAACCTGCCTAAAAGAAGACTGTCTACAAAACCAGTAGTAGACGTCAGCAGAGAACTTCATAACCCAAACAGACTCACCTGGTTTAGCTGGCATCATTAAGTGAGAAGAGAAGAAGGGTAAGCAAACTACACCCTTGTTAGCAGAAGCAGTCTTTTCACTATCTCTTAGCAGTGCTACTATTGAATTGGGCGGAGCAAAGTCAGCCATTCTAGGATTCTTATAAGGAGATGACAAAACAGCTCCTTCATCATCCTGTGTGACTCTTCCAGAAAAAACATCCCCGACTGTGATGGGATTTCCCTGAAATGTTATGTCTTCAAGCTCTCTAGTATAATAGTCTGAAGGATCTGATAAGACTTCTTGAACGATTCCGAGTAAAAAAACTTTTGCTGTTGGATTGTATTCGTCAATTGCTGTTTGTGCAATATCAGCTTCTTTTTCAATAGACTCAGTGTTCTCTCTTGCAGCTTTTGAAAATAGCTGCTTTACAGTCATCCCTTTACCCATTACCTATCTCCTTGAATATGTCATCAGGTGATATGCTATTTTCACTCGATTCTTCTTTTGCGATTAGCTCTGCTAACTTAAGAATTTGATCATTTGATTTAGACATTCTTTCTAAGTACTTTGTCATAAGCATGCCAAACGTTTGATGGTTGTTTAAGTTCCCCTGAACTTGAAGAAGTAAGTCATCAACAAGAATAGAGGCTGTTGCTCTATCATCAAGAGCATTCCTGTAAGAGTCTTTCCATAGCATTTTCTTTTTATCTGTCGTAGACTCAAGTTCATCAAGTAGATCAGAAAAATCTTTTATCTTATCTTCATTTGTTTTTGTCTTTTTTTTCATATTTCACCCGAAAAGAATAAAGTAGTCGTCTGTTTTAACTATCTCCCTATAATATTTTCTTATGTTAGAAAGTGAAGAACTTAACTGTTTTGGGTTAAGTCCTGATATTTCTCTTAAGTAGACAAAGACAGCGCGCTTATTTAAGTAATCTAATTCTTCAATATTATTAAATAAAGTAATTACAGATTCTATACACAGTTTTTCATTATCATTCAAAGGTTTTGACTTGATTTTTAAAAGAACTTCTTTTAAAATCTTCTTATCTTCTTCCCTTATGAATACTTCATCTTGCGATGGTACTACATGGTGAGATTCTATCATTTGCTTTTCAAGTGAATTTAAATTTTGAACATCATCAATTGAAATATTTCTTATCTTTCTTTTTTGTGTCTTTTTGGCACCTGCTAGCAGATGATTTTTTGCACAAACATTAAAGTAAGAAAATGCTTTACTACCCTTGCCTGGATTAAACTTCTCAAGTGTCTCGTACAAAAAAGACACACAATCAGATTTTAAAACATAAAAGTGATCCTTGTCGCGACTAAATCCATAGATATAAATTAAGTTTTCTGCTAATTTTTCAAAAGCACCGCGTATATGTGACTTATATATCTCGTGGCGCTCTTCTTCACACTTTGTATTCTGGTAGTCAACAATAGCATCGTGTATGTCAGTTCCAAAATAAGGGTTTTTGCTTCTTCTTTTCCTGGTCCTAGTTTTCTTTCTGAGTTTCAATTTCACTCCTAGTATTTTCAGTAAGTTTATTTGCGACTTCTACTAAAGAGTCTCTTGAAACTTTTATATCTTCTATTACACTTCTAACCTCAAGAGAGTCAAAAAAAATAGGAATTTCTAAAACTTCATTCATAGATTTGTATCTTTCATCTAGAACAGATAAACAATTTTCGATACTGTCTTCTAAGTTTAGTATTATCATTGAGAATTTATAGAGCTTGTAGAATGAAAAAGAAAGAGCAATCGTTAGAACTAAGACGCAAACTGTAAGTATTTCTAAAAAAGTCATAAATTAAGCTCTTCTTTTAAAAATTTGTCATATTTTTTACAAATACTATCTTTAGAGAATTTATTTTCAACTCTCTTCTTTAGTTTTCTAGCGTTTTTTAAATGATCTTCGTAATTTTCTTTTAGTTCCAAAAGTCCGTTAACAAAACTTTCTTTTTTAGGTTCTGCCCATTTGGCACCGTTAATAAAGATTCTATTCTCTACTCTTGAAGCAGGAATATCTGTCATTTCGTAGTCTACTTTTATAAAGTCATCACCTAAGAAGTCAAGATGTCCTGACCAGTTTGTTGCAATTACAGGAATTCCAGAAGCTGCAGCCTCAACAAGAGGAAGACCATAACCTTCCCCTCTTGTTGCTGTAATATATCCATGAACTCTTGAATTAAACAAGGCAGCAATTTCAAGCTTTGACATGTTTCCATGTACTAAGTGGACTTTAGGAAACTCTGACTTTCTAAAAGCATTAATAACTTGTTTTAAGCCAGACTCAGTCATGTTTCTGTCAGTGGTAGAACCACGGCCCATACAAGTCTTAATAATTAAGCCAACGTCTTCTTGACCTTCAAAAGTTTCTAAAAACCAAATTATAGAATTTACTAAGTTTTTTCTGTCACTTCTACTATCAGCTGACGTGAGTGTTCCTATTGTCATAAAATTAAAATTAGTGTCGAATTTATACCTTTCGTCTTTAACACTGTTGATTTTTTGCTTCTTATATGATAGACATTCATTAAACCATTCTGGTATAACTACTATCTTACTATCAAGCTTTTTACCAAAAGAATTAAGGATAACATTCTTTGTAAAATTAGAAGGTACTATCACTCTATCCATTTCTAGTATTTTTTCATACCAAGTGTAGTTACACCTATCAGTTTCTACCAATGCCGTTACACCAATATTAACTTTTGCAAGAGACGTATCCCACTCATCAGGTAGCTGGACTTGAAAAGATATATCAAAGGCTTGATCAAAACCTTTTGATTTTGACATTATCCTGCCGATCAAACCATCTTCTGTGCTAGGTTTGATTAACCAAGGTGTAGCTCCCCAGTTTAAACACTGGGCTGTTAGATCAAAATCTTTTCTTTTTTCAAGCCACTCAAATATTTGTCTAGAATGGACGCCGTAACCACTGTTTGTGAGCAAAGGAGCTCTTATAAGTACACTTTTTTTCATTTAATCCTCAAATTGTAATCTTTTCCCAAGTGCGGTAGTTTCTAAAGTCTTTTATGGTTTTAATCATACTGTCGTGCCACAAGTCTACTGTCTTTTGGTATGAAAAAGCTTCGTTAGCATAGTTTAAAACTTTCTTACTAAGTTTTTCTTTTTCGTTATCATTTAAATCATATATCTTCCTAAGTGCTGCTGCAGCATCTTCAACTGAGACATAATCTTCGTAAATATAAGGTACACCCTGGGAGCCTACCAGTGTTTTAAGTACTACAGGTAACGCGACTCCGTTTTCTGATTGGTCTCTAAAGTCTACAACTTGCCTTGTTAGACCTCCTGTTTTTGCAGCCACTATTGGTGTTCCTGTCATCATTGACTCAAGCGTTGAAAGTCCAAAACCCTCAGCAAAAGAAAGTGTAAGACACACATCACTTATATTGTAAATAATGTTCATTTTGTCAAACTCTAGCCTGTCTCTTGAGAAGAAAACATTGTTTTGTATACCTAATTTTTTTGTAACAGAAAAAAGATCAGGGCCTTCTTGATCTGTGGGTTCAGTATGCATGATAAGTGTCGCATTTCTATGCCCATAGTCTCTTTCTAGATCGTCTAAGAACAGCTTCCAAGCGTACAGTGCGTCGTTAGGTCTTTTTCTCTTTGCATTTCTGTTAACCCATATTCCAACAAAATGATCTTTTCTATCTTCCCCAAGTAAACCTTTTTTATTCTCTAAGATACTATTTTTATCTATTGGAGAGAACATCGACGTAGGAATCGCATGAGGGATAAAAAATGTCTTCTCAGCGTGCTTTTCGTCTTCTTTTATCATCGTATACGTCATGTGAGAGTGACAATTAATGGTATCAGTAGCATAATAATAATCGTCATTAAACTCTGGGTATGGGTAATTATCCCATACATGCCACCATATAATTGGGCACACTTGATGAACTTCATCCTCCATTTCAAACAACCACGTAAAGAATCTCGGGTCTGTAAATATGAATAAAAGATCAGGTTTTTCAGTTGCGAGTGTAAGTCTAATTAGATCAGGGTTACCAAACCCATCAATAGGTTTAATAATAAAATCTTCGTCAACAACAACCGTATCGTAACTTGTATGCTTAATTGCCGCGCCGAACTGTCTAAAAGACCATTTCTTTTTTTCTAAAAGCCCGTTTATTAAGTGTCTAGTTTGTGTCCCCACACCACTTGTAGAGAGAGCGTGATCAGAAAGTACAAGAACTTTAAACTTTTTATTTTTTTTATTTTTCATAGAAGCCTCTTCAAATCAAATTATAACACAAAAGTATTTGAAATAAATTAAATACAATGCTCAGTTTGGTAATATGCACAGTATTTACAAGAATTTCTATTTTTTAAAAAAAGCTTCCTGTTCACCCCTGATATCATACTGTTTAATACTTTAACGCCTTTTGCAAGAGTTTTTGGTCCTGCAGAGACCTTAACAATCTGACAAACTTTTCCTTTTTTTGCGCCGCGACCAAGAGTAATAAAAGCACACCTTACTTGATCGTGAGGGACATTGTGTTTCTGGGACCAGTAGTATTTGTAAAGTATTAACTGAAGTTGCATTAAAAAGTCTCTCTTTTTATCGCTCCTCCACCCGCCTTTACCTGCTGTCTTCCAGTCTATTATCCAGTACTCGTGCCCTTCACCTCTTTTCTTTGGTGCTTTAATAACGCCGTCGATAAACCCTTTTAGCGAAATATCTTTATCTTTAATAGGTTCATAAAGTTCTTCCTCAGCTGCATGTAAAGTCCAACCAGGAAACTCTTTGTCTAAGAATGGGACAACCTCGTCCCACATGTTTTCCGCCCATGTACACCACTCTTCTAAGGGTGCATAAGATCTCTTATACCAGTCAGGCTGTTGACTAACCCACTCGGGATTATCAAAATCGTATTTTTTCCAAGCTGCCCTAATGTCAGTTAAAAGCTTTTCTTTTGGAACTTCTTTTCTTTCTAGTAGCGTTTCGCAACCTTCGTGAATAGCTGTACCAAAGTCTAAGTAAGGACTTGGCTGGAACATATCAATCTTATCAATATAAATAAGCTTGTGACGATACGGGCACTCTTTCCAGTGTTTAACTTCAGAAAAAGAAACGTGAAGCTTACCTGTTGCAAAATTTGATTCTTTCATAAAAATCTCCTATTTGATTTTAATACAAAATTGATTATTTTATCAAAGTTAATCTTCAGAAACCGCACGGCCTTTCATTTTTTCCCAGTCTCTGTTGTTTCTAACACAATTGTTTTTATGCTTTACAGCTTCTAATAATTTAGGTTCTACTGACATTGACTTAGCGAGATGTATCATTGCGTCAATATCTTTGGGAAAACAGTGACCACCATAACCAAAGTCTCCATCTGGTCCAGGGACAGCAAGGTGACTACTTCCAATACGCTTGTCAAACAAAGCGTACTCGGTTACTTTATCATAGTCTATATCTAGTGAATTACATATCTGATACATTTCATTTGCAAATGTTACTTTCGCTGAAAGAAAGTTGTTAATAAAATATTTGACCATTTCTGCTGTTTTGTATCCTGTTTTAATAATTGGGATGTGCGGAAATGCTTTCCTAAACATTGTCTTGACTTGTGTTGTATATGGCCTCGGACCTCCCAAAATAATGCGTGTCTGATTTTTAAAGTCTTCTATTGAGTTTGCTTCTGTAAGAAACTCAGGGCTGAAAATGACATTAAGGTTTTCAAATTCTTCATTAAGTTTTTCACAAGTTCCTGGTGGTACTGTTGACTTAACAATAACAACTGGATTTTTGTCGTGTATTTCTGACATTGCGTTTATAGTTTCAAGAGAGTTTTTTACAATACTTAAATCGCACTCACCTGATTTTTTCATTGGTGTTGGCAAGCACTGAAATATTATTTCGCAATTTTTCACTATCACAGTAGGTGTCACTAACATCTCTTCTGGGCAAACATCTTCTTTTATATCATACACAAGTGTTGGATAGAAGTTTTCAAGACCCTTTCTGATCGCTGTTCCTACAAATCCCTGGCCAATTATTCCTATTTTCATTTTTTAAAGTATTCCTCTGAATTTATTGCCTTATCACAGATTAATAAGTCATACGGTGGTTTTTTACCTACACTTAAACTATGAAATTTGCATCCCCAAGTTAATAATTGATCTTTTGTTGTTTCCATCCAATCAATACCTGTTGTAGAACCTCTAGCTGAGTAATATGTTATTTCATGACCTTCATCGTACAATTTGTTAATTTTTTCTATTCTAGCGTGATCAGGTTTTGCAAAATTATAGTTTCTTTCTGATTCATAAAAACAAATTGTCTCATCTATATCAACATAAATTTTCATACTAGTCGCCTTTGACTATTCTATAGCTGTCTTCATCAAAGTGTTCAGTTGAAAACTCATAGAGTTCTGAGTCTTCAAGCGCTTCCATTTGATGTCGAAGACCAGGGTATATATAGAAATTCATCCCGGGTTCTAGCATCAATTCTTCTGCTTTTGAGAGATCATCTGAATCTGAGTATCTAACAATCATCCGGCCTGATTGTAAATAAAATACTTCATCTTTTTTAACGTGAAAATGCCAAGAACATTTTTTACCACTATTGAAAAATAGAAGCTTTCCGCAATATAAACTTTTATTGACTATCCACTTTTCGTACCCCCATCCTTTCTTGACATACTTTATAGGTGTTTGTAAAACTTTTTCCATCATAATCCCTTGATACACCAGCCACCATCAACATACAAATCTTGCCCTGTAACATAAGATGATGCATCTGATGATAAAAATATAATAGAGCCTACTAGATCAACAGGATCTCCCCACCTCCCCAGTACTGTTCTATCGCTTCTTTCTTTTCTTGTTTGTTTATTAGCCCAGCTTTTTTTTGTCATTCCTGTTTTCATATAGCCCGGGCCTACATTGTTGACTCTTATGTTGTATTTCCCGTAATCAAGGGCAAAAGACTTAGTAAGTTGTTTTAATCCTCCCTTGGAAGCGACATAAGCAGGATTGTTTGGAAAGGCTAGTTCTGAATTTAAACTGGTTATGTTGATTATTGAACCTCCGTTTGACTTCATAGCATTAGCAACCTCTCTCATTAAAAGAAACGGTCCTTTTAAATTTACATCAAAAGTTTTTTCCCATAAATCTTTAGGATAATTTTCTTCTTTTGGAAAAGAAACACCGGCGTTGTTGATAAGAATATTAACTTCACCAAACTGTTCTATTGCAAAATCAACTATTCGTTTTTCTGCATTTTCATGTGTTATATCTTCTTTTAGGATTGCAAGTCTATGTTGTTGTTCGCTGAATGTATCTAAGGCTTGAGATAATAAGACAGGATTATTATCAACGATTACAACAGATGCTCCGGCATTCAACAATCCTTCAGATATTGCCCTGCCGTTTCCAGAGGCTCCGCCAGTTACTATTGCAACCTTACCTTCTACAGAAAATAAGTTACTTACATAGCTGCTCATTTTAATTCTTCCACTAACTCAACAAGACTACCGTCGGGATCTTTGCAAAATGTTACCTTCGCAAATCCATCTGGTGAGTATTGGGGTTTACTATTGAAAACAACACCTTCGTTAAGGAGTCGTGTGTACTCTTCATCTAAATTGTTGACTGTCAAAGCAATATGTGAGCAGCCTATCTGAGTAATCTTACGGGACATGTCGGGTTTTTCTGGGTGAGTCTTGTAACACAACAATTCTACCATGTCTCCGTTTTTAAGTGACATTTTGACAGTTCGAACTTTTGCTTCTTTCAAGTCAGAAAAATTATCAATATAATCTCCACTCTCGATCATATCTTTTTTAATTTCAAACCCAAGTAAATCTCTATAAAATTTTATGGAATTGTCAATATCACTAACAACAATACCTGTGTGCCTGACGTTTAGTGTCATTTTTTCTCTCCTTGATATACTAGGCAATCGCCTACTAAGTGTTTGTTTATTAATTTTTCATATTCTTCTTCTACTTTTTTGTAGAAGTTATTAATGTCTATCTCTGCAGATGTTCTGCAGCTAGTAGGTTCTGGTAAAGTAAGTGCATCTGTTCCTGTTAGTTGAGGGCTTTTGTTAAAATGCCAATATACGTGATTGAAGAATGGATACATTAAAAAGCTTGATACAGAACCCCTAAAACCACACATAGACAAGAGTTCACTTAGTGATGCTTCTGTGAAGTAATGTATATGTGCTTTGTGGTAAAAGAAATCTTCATAAGTAGTTTTTTTACTGTAGCATGACAAGAGCACGTCATTGTGATTGGGTACTTCTAAATGTATTTTACCCCCCGGCTTAAGACTTTTATTTATTTTTTCTAGAAATATCCTCGGATTTGGAACATGTTCTAACACTTCAAAGCTTACCGCAGTATCGTAATATTCTCTATTAAGATTTGCATCTTCTAGCATCGTATTGAATACTTTCAATTTATCATACTTATTTTTTAAAAAAATAGCATCATCTATGTTTGGCTCAACAACATGGCATTCGTCTATGTGTGTCTTTAAAACATTATCAATAATTCCACCAAAAGATCCTCCAACTTCTAAGAATTTAGAACCTTCAGTTAAAAGTTCTTTAAATTGACTAAACTGTCGTTTATTTAGTTCTTTGTACATTTTAAAATGATTTTCTGATTCTATCTTTTTTCCTGACGCGTTACCTGAGTATTCCTTCCTATACTCTTCGCTGTAATAATCTTCTGTTGCCCACTTATTCTCTTCCAGAATTCCGTGACCTGTTGACTTATGAACCCAAAGTATTGCTTTCCCACCCTTTCGAAGAGTAATATCTTTTTGATAAAAATCTTCGGATTGGTAGAAAGACATACCTGTTTTTTCTAGAAAGTCTTTGTTCATCTTAATTCCCTTATTGATTCTTCTATTGTGTCAAATGCTTCGTTTAGTGCGTCAACTGTTATGGTTAAAGGTGGGCCCAACTTAATAGATCTAGACCATGTATGAACAGGTAAAACACCCTTACTCACCATTTTTAAAACTATTTTATCAGCTTTTTCTTTTTCTTTTATCATTATAGCACCAACCATACCTCTTGCATTGACATAATCAACTTCGCAATATGATGTTAGTCTATCCATTCTTTTTTCAAATGTAGCTATACTGAGTTGTAGTTCTTCTTTAAACTCAGGCTCAGACATAATATTTATATTTTCAATTCCTGCAGCACAACATAGGGGATTTCCTGAGTGGGTTCCTCCTAATTTTTTTGCGCCATCGATGAGTTCTTTTGTGCTTAATACAGCTGACATTGGCAAAGGTGAACCTATAGCTTTACCCAGACAAACAATGTCTGGTTTGATTTGATCTCCATAAGTCATATATCCATACAGTTTACCCATTCTATAAAATCCAGCTTGAATTTCATCAAAGCACACCAGACAATTGTTTGTCTTTGCAAAGTCATATAAATCATTGATGTATTTTTGTGGATAAAATTGTGAGCTCCAACCCTGATATGTTTCTAAAATAAATCCTGCAATAGACTCAGGATCAGGTAGTTTTTTGGGGTCGAAAACAGAATCTTGATCATATGGGAATTCTAGAAATATAACATTGTCATCCTTAACACCCGACCACGTAGAATTTTCTCTTCCACTAGAAAGTATGTCAGAGCTTAATACTCTACCATGGTAGCTTCCGATAAATGAAACTATGTATTTCTTGTTATTCTTTGCGCCCCAATGCTTCATAAGCTTGTAGGCGATATCTGTTGCTTCACTTCCTGTATTAAGCATAACTACTTTTTCAAAATGATCAGGTGAAACATCAAGAAGTGTTTTTGCAAATTTTTGCCTAATGTCTGTCGGATACATGAAAGAGAAAGATAGTCCGCTGTCTATTTGTTGTTTAATTGCGTTTAACACCCTTGCGTTAGAATGGCCGGTATTGGTTACAAATATTCCTGACGTTAAATCGATCCATTTGTTGCCATTTGTATCATAAACATTGTGTCCTATTGCTTTTCCCCACTTAAAAAACATTTGTGATCTAATGTTTTCTGATTCTAGAGCAGATGGGTGATAGTTGCTTAAGTCATTATTAACTTTGAAGCTATCTTGAATTAATCTATTTTCTGTCTTGATCATGTATCATCCTTAATATTCTTAAATCGTTAGGTGTATCTACTTCATACATGTACTTAGTTTCAAAAGATAACATTTTTTCACCATGGAGTGAGTCATGATGCATAAACCACGAAGGTTTAATAATATCAATACAACCATTAGGTTGATATGTTTTAGGAAGCTTTTGTCTAGGAAGATTATAATATTCACCCTCTAGTTCGTTATTAAATAAACCTTCTAGATACTTTCCCTGTTTTTTAAAAAACTTGTATGCAGTCTCGCTACATTCATGACATGATCTTAAGCTAGTGCAATCGTTGTCTTTTAAAAAGTACTTAATTGCATTTTCAATTATTTCTGGTGTTACCATCGGAGTTGTTGATCTTAGATGGACAATATTGCCAAAGTCTTTTAAGTAGTTTACGGCATGTCTCATTACATCAATGTCAATTGAGTTATCTTCAGCTAAGTAAGGAGGTCTAGGGATTATTTCTGCACCAAAAGACTTTGAAATTTCCATTATCTCTTTATCATCAGTTGAGACATAAACATTGCTTACTCTATCTGTGTTAATTCCTGCTATTATTGGATATGCTATCAAAGGAAGATCATTTAAAAACTGTATGTTCTTTCTTTTTATTCCTTTACTGCCGCCTCTGGCGGGAATTACAACCTTGAACTGCTTATCGAACTGTGTCATCTGTATTTCTAAGCTTCTCAATTATGGGCTTTTCAGTATTGTATACCTTTTTAACTCCATCGCCTAGCATTTTTTCTAAACTTCTAATACCACTAAGTAGCTGTTGATAATTTTCAATAGATGATGCTTGGTCTGACCCGTACATTGTTCTGTCTTCTGTGATATGAAACTCTATACACTCAGCCCCTATTGCAATCGCGCCTAAACAAGCGAGATGACCATTATAGTGATTTGAAAATCCTACCCTTAAAGAGGGGTGGAGAGACACTAGGGTTTTAATATTATTTAAGTTAATTTCTTCTTCAAGTGTAGGGTAGGTACTAGTGCAAGCTAGTACATATTCAACATTATCTAATATATTGATTGCAGCGCTAACCTGTTCTTGCGTGCACATGCCTGTTGAAAGTATTACAGGCTTTCCAGTCTCGTTTAGCTTTTGTAAAAATTTCTTATCTGTGGCTAGTGCAGATGCAACCTTATGATAGTCTACATTGATGTTTTCTTCAATTACATCAATACTGTTTAAGTCCCAACAGGACACTATAAAATCTAATCCTAATGATTTTGTGTACTCAAAAAGCTCTTGATACTGTTGTACTGAGAATTCTAATCCTTCTTTTTGAGCCCTGTTGGTTGTACCCCATGGACTTTCTCTATGCTTATCAAGTGCTGCTTTTGTATATACATCCTCTACAGTTCTTTTTTGAAACTTGACTGCATCACACCCAGATTCTTTAGCACCCAAAATTAGTCTTTTGGCAATATCCATGCTTCCATTATGATTAATACCGACTTCTGCAATTATGTAAGATTTCATTACTTATTCCTCTCTTTGTAACTCTTTCAGTATAAACAAAATATAAAAAATTTATAAGTAAACAACTTCACAATTCTTTGTTTTGCTTTTGTAAGTTGAACATGTAAAAAAATTAAAATTTACATCTAAAAATTCATTACATACTCTATCAATTCCTTTTTTTAATCTATCTTGAACAGCAAGGGCACTAGTCTCTCCATAGTCAGACTCTGTTGTACCAAAAGCATATTCGTTTTCATAAAAATCTTTCCCAATTACATCAATTTTTTTACATTCTTTGTCTACTATTGCATTGAGGATTGCAAAAGGAAGGGAGTTTGAAATTTCAAGATCTATAGCATATTGTCTTAGTGTTGATGGGTGCGGCTTAACTAAACATGGGATTCCCATTCTTATAAGTTTTGAAGTATCTGCCCAATCATCAACCCAATGATCACTATTTTTTATGTGAGGACATCTAGCGACGAAGCATTCTGATATTGGTAAGTTTTGAAGTAGAAAATGATCAACGCCCGTTATACAAATATTGACTTGTTGAATTATTTTTGCTTTTTTACTTTTGTCTTGTAGAAACTTCAAAAGATAAGGCTGTTGCCTTACAAATACATTAAAATCATTTACAAGATAGACATAGTCATAATCTTCATTTTCCAGTCTTTTATAATATTCTAAAGATTTCCCTCTTCCACAGATAAGCGCTTTTTTCATTTTTTTTCCTCTAATAGTTTTTTGTAGTCTTCTTCATACATTAGTTTTGCTAAATCTTCAAATCTAACTTTTGGTTCCCACCCAAGTCTTTCTTTTGCTTTTCTTGGGTCACCAAGAAGAAGAGGTACTTCGTGAGGTCTAAGTAGACGCTCGTCAAATTCGACATGCTGGTCGACATCCAACTCAGCATATTTAAAAACACATTCTAGAAATTCTCTCACTGTGTGTGTTTCTCCAGTAGCAATAACGTAATCGTCTGGATTTTCTTGTTGTAGCATCAACCACATAGCTTCAACATAATCACCGGCGAAGCCCCAGTCTCTCTTAGCGTCTAGATTACCTAAGTAAAGCTTTTCTTGCATCCCGAGTTTGATTTTTGCTGCTGCCATAGTAATTTTTCTAGTTACGAATGTTTCACCTCTTCTCGGAGATTCATGATTAAACAGAATACCGCTAGAGGCGTGCATAGCATAGCTTTCTCGATAATTTCTTACTAAGTTATGACCAAAAACTTTAGCGCATGCGTAAGGAGAGGCTGGAGTCAAGCAAGTAGATTCAGACTGAGGTGCTACTGGATTGTCACCAAACATTTCTGATGAAGATGCTTGATAAAATCTTGATTGGGGGCAAACATTTCTAACTGCTTCTAGGAGTCTTAAAGTTCCCATGCCTGTAATCTCGCTCGTCTCTACGGGTGTTTCAAAAGAAACCCTTACATGTGATTGTGCAGCTAAGTTATAAATCTCATCAGGTTGATGCTCTAAAAGTATTCTATGAAGATTTCCAGAATCTATCATGTTTCCATATATTAGATCAAACTTTCCATTGTTTTTTTCTAATAAGTTATCTATTCTGTCAGTAGATATTAGTGATGTTCTTCTTTTCATCCCTACAACATGATACCCTTTATTCAGTAGAAACTCAGCAAGATAAGAACCGTCTTGACCAGTTACACCTGTTATTAGTGCTTTTTTCACATCACACCTCGTGCGCTATCTAAGTTATTTAAAAACCATCTGCAAGACGTGTCTATAGCTTTTTCAAAGTCTGTATACATTTCAGATGTCCAGCCTAGACTTAAAAGTCGACTATTGTCTGATGGTTTTCTAAGCTGACCTTTTGGTTTCGTTATATCCCACATAATCTCTCCATTAAACCCTATGTATTTTGCAACTAATTCTGCAACTTTCTTAATAGAGTGTTCTCCTGTGTTACCTACATTTAAAGGTTCGGGATCGTTGTAATTTTCTAAAACAAACAACAATATGTTTGCTAAATCAAGTGAATAAGTAAATTCACGAAGTGGGCTGCCATCGCCCCATAAGACAACATTTTCTCTTGCTATGTGCATTTTATGCATCATCGCTGGCATAACGTGAGAATCGTTTAGATCATAATTGTCGTTTTCTCCAAACAAATTGTTAGGAACAGCTGTGACAAAATTACACCCATACTGGTCTCTGTATGCTTGAGACTGTACATCTAGCATTCTTTTTGCATACGCGTACGCATAGTTAGAACGATGTGGCGGACCATTATGAATCTGTTCTTCTGTGAGTGGATATGTTACACTGTCTGGGTATATGCAAGTACTCAAAAGAGAAACTACTTTTTTTGTACCAGCTAAGCGAGCCCCTTCCAGGACATTTGTATTAATGAGAATATTGTCTCTATAG
>Ga0181377_1000428_pt1 | contig 15806 bp, 15 predicted proteins | sample LowvirmetaG_9_FD_130160 | JGI IMG/M metagenome (GOLD analysis project Ga0181377, IMG submission 130160) | Marine viral communities from the Subarctic Pacific Ocean - Lowphox_13 viral metaG | ecosystem: Environmental > Aquatic > Marine > Oceanic | place: Subarctic Pacific Ocean | collected...
AAAAATATATGCACGCACTTATCATTTGCGGAGGAACACCTCCAACCAAAGCTTTATTGGAAAACCATATCAAAAAAGCCGATCTCCAAATTGGCGCAGACAGCGGTGGGCACGTGTTTCTCGGATATGGTTTTACTCCGGATATCGTTCTCGGAGATCTGGACAGTTTCAAATACACCAATCATGAAAATATTGAAGTATTAAAACTCGACGACCAAAACAGCACCGATCTGGATAAAGCGTTGAATTATGCACTTAAAAAGGGCGCGACAAGTTGTACTGTTCTGGGAGCTTTGGGAAAACGCATCGATCATCAGCAAAAGAATCTTTCTTCGTTGGTGGAATTTCATGACCGGTTTGAGTCTTTGGTTTTTGAAGACGATTACGGCAAAACTTTTTTAGCTGATTCTCCTTTTGAAAAAGATATTCCAATAGATACTACTATTTCTTTTTTCCCTGTTTCCGGATTTGTAGAAAATTTCATCTCTTCCGGAGTTCTGTATTCTCTGAATAATGTACGCTTGGAGCCCGGCGTTCAGGATGCTACTTCTAATACCGTTACGGCTTCTCCGGTTACACTTGAGTTTTCTTCCGGAAAATTAGCGGTGTTTATTGGGGATGGGAGTAAGATAAAGTGATTAAATATTAGCAAAGATTCTGGCATCCCTCGGAACATCTAAAGGGAGAATTATATGCTTATGATTCTTACTTATCTACTTATTAACTAATCCCTTTGTTCGTTCTTTTATAATCTTGGTCAAAGCCGTATTTTGATTTAGGAAAGTCGGGTAATCGCTCCCCGCACATAACATTTAATGCTCTTTTATGTATTTCTATGTTTACCTCCTTCAAAGTAAAACCAATAATAAGTTTTATGTTGGGTACACAAGTAATCTTAAGAAAAGATTAGCCCAACATAATAATGGAGAGGTCAAATCCACCAAAAGTGGAATGCCTTATGAGTTGGTATATTTTGAGGGCTTCAAAAATAAAAGTGATGCTTTAGCCAGAGAAAGAAAGCTGAAACATCACGGACAAGGTATTAGAAGGTTGAAAGAAAGGTTAGAAAAAAGCATTGATCGTTAAATGTTATGTGCGGGGGGAGGAAAGTCCGGACACCGACAAGTACCGCGCTCTGCGATCCTTCGGGCGTAGCAGAGGCTCTTTATCAGGAATGATACTGAGACAGACAGTGCAACAGAAAACAAACTGCCTCCAGCGCGGAGCGCTGGTTAAATTTCAAATTACAAGCTCCAAAACGCAAACAAATCACAATGTTTAAATATTAAAACATTGGGGCATGTTTGAAAATCGGGTTTTAAACATTGGAATTTCCAACGCTCCGCGTTGGGGGTGATGGTGAAAAGGTGAGGTAAGAGCTCACCGCTCTGAGGGTGACCGAAGAGGCACGGTAAACCTCGCGGGGTGCAAGCTCATGTAAGATGGTATACGCTACTTGTCGTGACGCCATCGGGTGGAGTGCACCAGATAAATGATTACCGAATCCGCTTATTAGCGGAGGAACAAAATCCGGCTTACAGACTTTCCTGTTGAATATGAAAACCTCGTCCGAAAGGGCGGGGTTTTGTTTTTCTTATCTTATTTCGGTACTCTTAACTCATGCGATTCAGCCTACTAATATTGCTTGTCTTAGCTCCCTCCTTTTCATATGGACAGGTTACTACTATGGTTAATACAGATAAACAAACTTATGAATATGGAGAGCAGATAAATATCTCGTTTACTCTTCATAACGGTTCTGACTCTACACTTTTTTACAGAGGGAGTTCGTCTTGCCAAATATATTTAAAATTCCAACACATAGGAACTTATCCCGACATGTGTACCACAGACGAACATTACTATGATATTTTTCCTAATCAAAAAGTAGACATCACTATTGAAATTGATCCATCTGAATTTTTTTACCCGGTTAAGGGTGGAGTACAAAATATTGAATTTGACTACCTTGGTTTTAAAGATTCTGTTCAATTTTCTGCTCCTCAATTCAGATCAGGACGTTTTTATGTCGCTTACGATTCATTAAAAAGCGACACAATCCAACAAGTAAAGGATAGTATATCAGCAATTGAAACTGACAGATTTATAAGAAATAGAAATGAAGAAGATTCTTTAATTTCAATTTCAGCTACCTGGAATGTAGATGACTTTCAAATAGACGAGCTTGTAGAAAACCTCGATAGCACAGGTTTATTCAGGGTTGTAAAAATCTATAGATTTTTACAAAGCACTTCGGTAACAGTTACCTCAAATGAAGAAAAGACTGGTAATTACCCTTTATCTACCACCTTATTTCAAAACTATCCAAATCCCTTTAATCCAACTACTACTTTTACTTTTGAACTATCTAAACCAGATCAAGTACGGTTTTCCATATTCAATATGATTGGTCAAGAGGTTACTGTTTTGCAAAACAATAGACTTTCAGCAGGAAGCCATTCAGTCAATTTTGATGCAAGTAATTTGGCAAGTGGAACTTATTTTTACAGGCTTAAAACCGTAGATGGAGTACTTACAAAGAAGTTTACGTTAATTAAGTAATAGAAAGCAGATATTAAAATTAGAGTAGAGCTAGGGCCATTCCAGTTCAAGCATCACGCTTGGATGTATATTTTCCAAGAAATACAGAAGAGAGACGATTGCTTTAGTTGTTGAAGCTAAGAAATAAAGATTGAACAAGTGTTCTAAGTCAAAGCCATTGCTAAAATCCTGACGTTTTCAGAAAAAGCTTCCAAATACACCGACCTTTAGAATTATTGGCGAGCCAAGAACGTAATGAAATCGACGGCTCCGGAGGAGCAATCATTACATTCAGGCTGATTCTTGAATGTGTTTAGTAAGAACGAAGACCTTTTGTAATGATTAGTCGATGTAATGGAGTTCGCGCCAATAATTCTTGTCGGGAGCTTTTGGTACTTTTGTCGGTACAAAAGTACATAGAACAAAGTAACTGAGCCTTATAAACACATTTAGCTTAGAATATGGGCACCTACTTTTGTCTTGATATCCCGTTCGAACGGGACAAAAGATCAAGCCGAAGTATTTAAGACGGGTTCACTGATCCTGCGCTGAATAATCCTAAAGGTTTTCGTTCATTCTGAGAACATTAATACACTCATTACCTGAAAGGATTATTCCTGCTTCGCAGACGCACCCGGATCATGTTCACTATTCCGCCTTAAATACTAAGGGCGAATTTTTCTACGATTATTAATATTAAACTGTCAACGAATTACCTAACATCTACAAGGATGACGATACTACAAATTAACCTTATACGTCCCTTTCACGTTGCGGTCTAATTGTCGCTTTAAGTCTTTTTCTTTTATGCTGTCTCTTTTATCGAAGCTCTTTTTACCTTTCGCTACTCCGATCAGAATTTTGGCATTTCCTCTCTTGAAGTACAATTTCAACGGAACAAGCGTGTATCCTTTTTGCTGTACAAATTTATCGAGCTGACGAATTTCTTTTTTGTTGAGCAAAAGCTTTCGTTCTCTTCTCGGATCGTGATTGTAATACGAACCATGCTCATAGGGCTTGATGTACAACTCCCTCAAAAACACTTCTCCGTTTTTCAAAAATGCAAAGGAATCAGTAAACGAAGCTTTCCCCTGACGAATAGACTTCACCTCTGTTCCTTTCAGAACAATGCCGGCCTCGAAGGTTTCTTCAACCTGATAATCGTGCCGAGCCTTTCGGTTTTGTATGGTAGGGGTGTTGTTGTTGCTCATTTTATTTTTGTTGTCATTCAGAGCGATAGCGAAGAATCTTCACGTCTTCTTTTCAGCTGAAAATACTTTGTGTAGATCCTTCGGAAGTATCCTCAGGATGACTTCTCTTCTTTAAACTTCAAATCCTAGTTCGCGGAGATCTTCAGCTACTTCTTCATCCGGTTTCCGGTTATCAAAAGTGGCGTAAATTCCCAGAATCTGCTCTATCTCGCTGATCGCTTTTTCGTTATCCGGATTGATCTTCAGTACTTCAACATACTGAGCTAAAGCTCCATTCATTTTATCACGCATGTTGGTTACGTTGGAATCGCGGTATTCCAGGAATAGTCCGTAGTTCAGATGCGTTTTTTCTCTCAATGTCATTACTTCTTCAGTCTCTTCCTGAGTTTCCAGTAATGTAAGGGCATCAGAATACTGATCATTCTCTAAGAAGAATTCTACTTTTTCAGCCATTGATTTGGTTGACATATCTTCTTTTTTGGTTTCCGCACATGCGGCTAATCCGGCTATCAAAAACAGGATGAATAATTTTTTCATGGGTTCTATTGTGTAAATATTGGATTCAAACTAATACAGAGTATAAATATAAGCATACTTAGCCAGCCTATCACTTTTCTTCCTTTAGAAAGTGGTGTGTAAAATGTAACCGGCGGATGTTCTACTTTCACCACAAAAGTGATGAATAACGTCCATACACCCCATATTAAAGAAGGCGAACCTTCCTGAGGGCCTTGTATCACATACAAATAAAGCGCAGAACAAATTAAAGAAGTGGTAAACATTGTGCTTACCCATTTCGCTTCTTTTTGAAAAGCGATCTGCATTACCGAAAACAACATGATTCCCCAGATCAACCAGGAAAGTGCTCCGAATGAAGTATCGTATTTCCCAAGTAGGTCATGGAAAAAAGGCACCAACTCAATTCCGGCTAAAATCGTGATAAATGAATAGAATATTCGAGCTGCTATTTTGTGATTTTTATAACCGATCAAAGAATAGAGAATGTGCCCTCCATCCAGCTGACCAACAGGCATTAAATTAAGCGCCGTAAAAAACAATCCAAACCATCCTGCCAGCAACCACGGATAGTGATACATTTCCCATAGTGGCGGAACGTTATCAAACAGCGAAGCCAGAAAACCATAGAGAATTGTATTTCCGAAAATAAGCACCGTTCCTTCATCCTCTGACAAGATCTCTGTAGGATACTCTCCTGTTTGGGCTACATAAGCTTTCAACTCTTCGTGTCCGCCAAAACTCTGTACATGGCTTGGTTCCGGAAGGGTGGCAAAACCGACGATCAACACAATTAAAGAAACAACAAAACCGGCGATTGGTCCGGCTACTCCCACATCAAACAGCTTTTTGGTTTGATGGATCTTTTCTTTGATCCGAATAACAGCACCAAGTGTTCCAATTCCAACAGGAAGTGGAATATAATATGGTAGGCTCACTTTTATGTTATGATAAACCGCCGCAAAATAATGTCCGAACTCGTGAAAAGTAAGAAAACTCAAAAGCAATGACGCGAACAGCACTCCTCGCAACAGATCTTCTGTTCCAGGTAAAACCAACGGACCAATAGTTGAAATTCCATTCCCCAATCCAACAAAGATCGAGCTTACAACTGAAACCGAAATAAACGTAAGCACAAACAAAGCCAGATGTTTTAAGATCGTTTTTGTATCGGGTTTATTTTTCGATTCTTCGCTTCTGGACAGAATTTCGAAATCTGTTTCTATGGATGATGGATGTTCGTCGTTACTCAATCAGTTCCTCTTTAAATTTCTTCTCTTGAAATAGGCATCGTCATACATCGGGCGCCACCACGACCCCGACATAATTCATGTCCCTGAAAACTTACGGCAATTTTGTTGTCTTGATTCAGGTCGAGTCCTTTTTCACCAAACTCTTCGATAAATTCAAACTGATTCATGTATGAATAGCCGTGATCTACAAGTGTATTGAAGGTATTTGTGTTTCGTTCATATCCAACAATAACTCCCGGGGCCAGTGCAAAAACGTTAGCTCCATCTGTCCATTGTTCGCGGAATTGATTGGTTCTGTCTTCTCCTCCACATTTGATAAAATCGTAAGTATTTGCTGAAAATTCGTTCAACGCAGATTGTAATGACGATCTGGATTCTGCCTGAATAGCACCATTTACTTTTTGAAGTGCTACTACATTATCCTGTTGCTCCATAATAGCCGGAGGAAAAGCTATACATTCAGATTTGCTGGCAAAAGTGAAAATAGTATCCAAATGCATTGACGAGCGTTGTTTTGGAATATCAACAGCCAAGACTGTTTTAACTCCGTGATTAAGCAGTCCATCCGCGGCTTTCATCAACCCTGTGAAAGAAGTGCGCTCACTCATTCCGATCAGTACCAGATCCTTTGATTCCACCAAAACATCTCCACCTTCGATAGACTGATTTCCGGAAATACGAATAGCGCTATCTCGTACAGAATCAAAAAGCGGATTGAATTCTACCAGCGTCTCCATCATCAATGATTCCCTTAAGCGCGTCTTAGTTGCTGCTCTGGATATCAAAATAGTGTCATCAACTACTGCTGCAAGATCGCGGGTAAATAGCAGATTCGGAGAAGGCAAAAGGGAAAACTTGCTTCCACCGGGTAAAACCCCTTGTGTGCTGAATTCCAGTAATTGTTGAGCGTCCAACTTATGTAATTGCTTTTCGATCACGGATAAATTCTCTTCCGGAAATTCTCTGATCAACTGCTCAATAAAAAATGCTCTGGCCTCTTCGTTTTGGATGGAATCCTTGAAAAGGTCTACGATTTCTATAACCTGTCCATCTTTGGGCATAGCGGCTTTAAAAAGATCCAGCATATCCAAATGCTCTTCTCTGGCGTCTTCTTCAAAGATAATATCATCAAAAAGGAGCTCATCTTTAAGCTCGGGATTTACCAATGATACTTCATGACCGGGAGTGTGAACGATAACTCCGTTAAGATGTCCGATTTCGGAAGAAACGTTGATTTTCATTTTATACACTGAGTTTTATAATTCAGATAAAGCTAATGATAAAATCATCAAATTGGAGAGCATTTCTTTCTTGTATCTACAGCAATTGAAATTGCTGTTCTTTTTCTAAACATTCGTTTATTTCTCTTAAGCGATCATTGATACTTTCCTTATCCAATTTGTTATCAATGTATTCCTCTGAACAAGTAAGAAAGTTGTCTACATATGATATCAATAGAGAAGTAAAACGTTTGCGGTGTATATCAGAATAGATCATATGTTTGATGCAGTCGAGCAAGCGTACTAATACAGAAACATCTTTCTTACCATATTCTCTGATCGGCACAATGATCTGAAACATCACATCCTTAAAAGGAACTGGTCGGACAAATACCAGCGGCTCGTCTTCTGAATTCGGGATGTAATTTTGTTCATCAACCTCCATCAATTTCGTCAACAGATCGGATAACAGATCGATGGCTTTTACAGCTGTTCCAGGATCATTGATTCCCGGACTGAGTGCCTTTACCGCAATTTCAGAGATCTGTTTAAAGCCGAATAAATAATGATCCGAAACTCGCTCTTCTGTATAAAGTGTAAAATAGGAGCTCAATTGATCGATCACATCCTCATCCAATTCCTTACTGATCTCAATAAAAGGATATTCTTTTACTACGAATGATCCGATGGAGACTTTCACATTAAGTCTGAAGTCATGCTTCTTACAAAACTCCGTTAGTCCCGGTCCATCGATTTTCTTCAGATAACCCGAATCTTTTGCAAGGCATGTTATCCAATCAGAAGTATCTGGCAATTCTTTTTTAGCATTGTCATGATCCACTCCTTCGAGTTCTTTTTTGGTGAGCTTGTAAATATCATTCAGAATGAAATCCACCTGAATTTTTTGAGATATGGAATGAATGAAATACACGAACAAACCCATACAAACTATGGCCAGAATCATACTTACAAAGATGCCCAGAGATGGCACCGAAAAATCAACGCCGGGAGCATCGATATTTACGATCAGGATCAAACTATAAATGATACTACCCAAATAGAAACCTAGAACAACTTGATGAAATTTGTCTGAGATCAATCCGGGTATAACTCTTGGTGATAAAGTAGAAGTAGCTCTGTTAAGCACGATCATCACCATCGAAAAACTGAATACCATTAAAGAGATAAGACTTCCTACAATGGTACCTAAGATCAATCGGGCATTGTTCGAATCATGGACCAGAACCCGCTCAATATTGCTTTTAAGCTCTATTACAAGATCATTGAATTCGATCCTCATCACAAAAATAGAAAAAACCATGAATGCCACAGCAATGATCGTAGGATAGAACGCAATGCTATTTACGATCCTTTGATAGTACTTTGAAATTACGTTCATCCAGTGTTTCATATATCCATGTAGGTTTATCTTTGAATTTATTGTTAGCCCGAAAAACATCAATAGTTTCAATAAACAGCAATTTTTTATGCATTTAAGTTCAATCAGAGACTTAGAAGCTTTTCTTGGTTGTTGTATTTTTCAATCCTTACCTTTGATTCTATGATCTCAAAATCTGAAATACAATCATTGCTAACTCTTATGGATGACCCGGATCCATTTGTTCAGGAATCTGTGAATCGTCGATTTGTGGAGCTTGGTGAAAATGCCGTTCCTATGCTTGATCAGTATCAGGTTGACCTGAAACAAGGAGAGGAAAAGACACGAGTTAATGAGCTTATCCATACCCTGACTTTTGAAGGCTTACAAACTGATTTTGTGGATGCATTGGAGAACGGTATTAAAAACCGAAAAGATCTGGAGTCTATCATATTCATGCTTTCACGGTTTGGGAATCCAACTATTGATACCAAACACTATAAAGACAAACTGGATCATTTCGCTGAAATGGTTGCCCCAAGTATTCGGTATAAACTGGACGAGAAGAAAAAAGCTTCTCACTTATTCAAATTTGTATTTGAAGATCTGAATTTTAACGGAGATCAAAAAGATTATCACAATCCTGCCAATTGTTTTCTCGATACTGTAATTGATAGACGAAAAGGATTACCTATTACTCTAAGCATGGTAGTTATGTTCATTGCCCGACGATTGGATCTACCCGTTTTTGGAGTAAATATGCCTATTCATTTTATGCTTACTTATATCGGGGAAAGAGAAGAGTTTTTGGTTGACCCATATGATGACGGCACAGTAGTAAGTTACGATCAATGCTATTTCTTTTTGAAAAAGAATAACATCGAGCCGAAACCCGAATATTTCCAGATGGCTTCTGATATGGATATTCTCATCAGAACCATTCGAAATCTTATTCAAAGCTACGAACGCAAAGAACAACTCGAGAAAGTAGAAGATCTAAAACAGTTATTGTCTACTGTTGAGTTATATATGTAAGTTCGTTATTTAGTTTTCGACTTATTTCTCTTTTTCCAGTGCTTTGTATCCAGGTCCAGATCCGAGAAGAAGTTTATTAGCTTGTCCACGCCATCTTTCTGGATATCAAAATAAAGCAATTTGTCTTCTTTGTCCTCAAAGTAATCCAATACATTTTGGTGATGCTCGTCCCATTCTTTTCCCCAACACTGAATCAATTCCTGTTCAGATGAGTGATAGTTATCACCACATCTGCAAGATCTGTATGTGATCAGGTTATTATCCTTATTTAGTTTTAATCGGCTTTTGATCCAATCTTCTTTTTCTCTTGTATTAAAAATGAATTTGCTTTCAGGATAGTGTTTGTCCAGCTGCTTAAAATGTTTATATGCATAAACCGGTGGTGCTTCTTCTACATTTACCTCTGTTTCCTTTAAAAACTTTCTGAAAATAGGGTATTTCCATTTAAGTTTTGGTAAACGCCACATATTCACTTTTTCCAGATCTGTGTATATATCGTATTCCTTGCAATAAGTGAGTAATGGTTTGTTCTTTATTCTGGCGAGCTCCATCCCTACAGCGATAGTGCCTTTTTCCCAATGAGCTGCACTATACCCGTTTTTCTCAAAAAAATACGCAATGGAACTTGTTCCACATCTATTAAATCCTATCTGAAATATATATCCGGATAGTTTCTTTCTGTTAAAAAACAATATATGCCCTTATTAGCCCTTTTAAATTTTATTGAATCTAAGAAATTGAATTCAATTTTTAAATTCAGTTCTTTTATTAAGGTTTGTTCGAAATTGATACTTCAAATCCATATCCTCAGATATAAAATTTAATACACTACACAAATGCATAATCAACACAGAGAAAAGCTTTTTTCATTATTTGATGACAACCAAAATGGAGTTGTATTTATTCAGGGAGCCGAAATTATGTATCGTTATGATACTGATTACGAATTCCCATTTCGTCAGGAATCGAATTTCTGGTACTTAACAGGAGTAAATGAAGCTGAATGTTCGCTCGTATTAGACCTGAAGAAAGAAGAATATCATCTTTTTGTACCTGAACGGGATGCTCAATATGCTGTGTGGCATGGGTATGTGAAAACAAAAGAGCAATATCAGGAAGAATACCAACCTGACCATCTTCATTACAGAAATGATATCCTTAAAGTTCTGAATGAACTTAAACCTGAAACCGTCTATTGCATTGATGATGAACAGGCTGAGTTTGTAGAAGATCTGAACCGTGGTTTTAATGTAGAAACAGAAGCATTAGTTGATGCGCTCACTTATTGCAGAGTTCTGAAAACCGACTGGGAACTTGATCAATTGCGTGAAGCCTGCAGGGTAAACGATCTGGCTTATCTGGAAGTAATGAGATCAATTAAGCCGGGGATGTACGAGTATGAAATGAAGGCGATCTTTAACAAAGTTCAGATCGAAAATGGGTTAATGCAGGATGCTTATAACGGAATTTTTGCCTCGGGTGTTAATGCATCTATTCTTCATTACGTAGTCAATAACAGCAAGATCAAAGATGGCGATCTGTTTTTGATGGATTCCGGATTTGAATGCAACGGCTACGCATCAGATTACACCAGAACTTTTCCTGCAAATAGTAAATATACCGGTATTCAAAAAGGTATTTATAACTCTGTTTTAGCCGGGATGAATAAAGTGCTTAATTCCATCAAGCCGGGAGTTAAAATGGAAGACCTGCATTTACTTGCTGCCCGAACTATGATGGAAGGCTTAAAAGACATGGGTGTTGTTAAAGGCAATGTTGATGACATGATGGAAGAAAATATCTTTGCGCTTTTCTTCCCGCACGGCTTAGGTCACTTTTTAGGATTAGATACTCATGATGTTGGAGGCTATCCAAAAGGAGTAGACAGAATTGAACGACCGGGAATTAAATTTTTAAGAGCTCGTCGTGAGTTGCTACCCGGAATGGTGGTTACCATTGAACCGGGAATTTATTTTGTTCCCGCTGTTCTGGAACCTGCGATCGCTGATCCTGAAAAGAACCAATTTCTGAATACTGAAAAAGTAGAATCTCTGCTCGGTTTTGGAGGTGTACGCATAGAAGATGATATCATTGTAACGGAAGATGGAATGGAGAATATGACGAACGTTCCTAAAGAGGTGGGTGAGATCGAGGATTTGATGAAATGAAACGAGCCATCCTTTTCTTAATTCTGGCAGCATGTACAGTATTATCCGTTAATGCTCAGGATACTAATTCATACATAGAGGTAATCGGTGAAGCAACACGATCAGTATCACCAGATCAAATCTTTATTAAGTTAATATTAGATGACTCAGAGCTAAAAAATAGTGTTGAGTTAACTGAGAAACTGCTTTTAGAAGATCTAAAAGAAAGCGACTTACTTAAAGAAAACAATCTGTTTGTACTGGACCAATCCTCAAACCTATATGAAAGATGGTTAAGAAGAGATAAAAAAATAAATCGTAAGGAATATGAAATTGAACTCAGAAATGAAGATGAAGTAAGCAAATTATTTCTAATTCTAGAAGACTTGGAAATTTATAACGCAAGAATTTCTAAACTTGATTATTCCGGAGAAGACGAAATAAAGTTACAGCTTCTGCAAAGTGCTCTATCAAACGCTAAGCTTAAAGCCGAAAGTCTTCTTAAAGATTCAAAACAAACAGTTGGTAACATTAATTTGCTATCAGAAGATCTTCAAAATATTCTACATAATAGCTCCTATTTCAGTAATTCAAGCACCGTAGTAAGAAGAGCTCTTTCCAGTAGTGTTTCCGGTGTTTCTCTTGCTAGTAACACATTAGATCTAAATTTTCAGGAACTTGAATTCGTAGTCAAAATTTTTGTTCGTTTTGAATTGGTTAACAATACAGATAAGTGAATTTTGACTTTTTTAGTTGCTCGATCTTCAATCGAGAAGTCTTCTCCATTTAGACTTTAGCTTTGGTTGTTTCTTCTTTTAGATCATTCAGGGTTTCTCAATTGCATATTTTCCGGATCCGATCAACATCATTCCAAAAAATACGAACATCATCTTAAATGCATGCGAAGCCTGTCGCCAACTGTCTCCGTCGCTTATGTGTGCATAAACTGCAACCAGCATCATTGATCCTAAAAGCATCGCAACAAATCTGAATTTATACCCTACTGCAAAGAGCAAAGCTCCCAATGTTTCAATAAGCGCTCCCAAAAATCCCCAGACCATAGCAATTTCATCAACTCCGAAATGAGGCATTACCTGCCCGAGTGAAATCCACCGTTCGTGACCGCCCATCAGCTTTCCCCATCCATGAAAAAACAGATAATTCAAGCCCACTCCTACTCTCAGTAGCAGTAAACCTTCTTCTTTGTATTTTTTTAGTGAATCGAAATTGAGATTAAGTGACATATTAGATTATAGAGTTTGTTCTGGAGTTCCAGTCAATATAATCAAACGTCTTTTTTTTCACAGATAAGATTGAACTAAAGTGATCTGAAAGAACGATAAAAGTTAACGAGATCAATTAAACCAATAATTCATTTTAAATACCACACCGCGATTTTTAACTGCAAAATTATCTGTGGCATAATTGTCGTTATATACAATAAACAGATCCGACATAGAAGCAAACCTCCACTGTAATCTGCTGTTTATATTAAAGTTTTCTGCTTGGGTGTTGTATTGCAAGAAGCTGGTCCAACTAAGATTATTTGAAAAACTTACTTCTGCCTGCGGACCAATAAGGTGCAGTGTTGCTTCTCCGTAATTATCGGGAAGAGTTACTTTGTTTCCTATATAACGAACTCCGAAATTTCCCCAAGGTTGAACTCTCATATTCAAAGAACCTCCAAACTGAGTTCTGGTTCCGTTATAGAATTCTCCGAAAGACGTATTCAGGCTTCCGTTTATAATTCCTCTGGTATCAGAATAATAATCGAATGCAATTCTGTTGAAATTATATGTATCAACCGGAAGCAATTCATCTCCGTTAATCAAGTTTGTTGGGAACAAGAGAGCAACTTTACTGTTTCTGGCACTCAAGTTTACCCCTCCCCAATCCTTTGTGTACATTTCAAAATTAACCGATAATATCCTGTCGATAAAATCTCCGTTTGTTGTTGTGGAGCCAACCATCCAGCCCGAAAATGTATAACTGTTGATCCATTCAGCATCAGGACGAATGGTAAATCCTGCCCATGGATTTAAAAAGTTATACCCTACCCGCTTCAATTCCTCAGCTTCGGCATCATATTGAAAAAGTCGATCTGAGAAACCCAGTTCGTTTATATAATTGTCTTCAACCCGGTCTGCAGTAATTCCAAAGAATTTGTCTCCATCGCCATACATCAAGGTTGCTCCTGCAAAATATGCATCGTCAAACTTCTCTTCTGTTTGCGACCAGTGATATCTCGCATTTCCATTCCAGTATCCGTTTTCAGAAGTATAATTGAATTCTGCTCCTATGGTTCGATTGTAATCTTCACCGGTTGGAGATGTGCCATCAAATGAAGACCGATTAGTGAATAGCGCTTTCACATTAGTGCGCCCTACCAGATTTTGCTGAACTGAAGCAACGGTATAGTTATTAGCTGAAAGGTTATTTACCGATCTTGTATGAGCGTTCAAAACGCCAACTCTCAGATCTTCACTTAAATTTCCTGTTACTCTTGCTCCAAATAAAATTGGTACTATTTCACCATTATTTAAACCAATTCTTCTTGAGAAAAACGGCTTCAATCCCCATGTTCCAAAACTTCCGAACAGATCACTGTTTTCAAGAAAGAATGCTCGCTTTTCCGGAAAGAAAATGCTGAATCTCGAAAGATTTGTTACCTGCTGGTCTACATCAACCGTTGAGAAATCAGGATTTACAGTCAGGTCTAGTTTCAGGTTTTGTCCCACAGGAATTTTGGCATCTAAACCGATTTCAATATCATTTTCCAGTCCATTATTTGCTGCCAAAAAATCTTTGTTTGATGAACCCAGTACATAAGGCTGGATGATCGCTCCTTGCTTTCTCTTTGGCGGGATATCTTTGATCACCATGGTTCCTAAATGGCCTATATCAATTCCCGGAAAACCCAACGGAACATGGCTCCAGGTAGAATATTCGTTTCGCTTCATATCATTTCGAACAAAATTAATTCCCCACTCTTCCACATTGGTATCGTAATTGATGGATTTAAACGGAATGGCAAATTCTGCAACCCAGTAATCGTCGTGAATTTTCACAGAACTGTACCAAACATTATCCCAGTTAACATCGGGCCGGGTTCTGGAGTTTTCGATACTCACCATTCCATCTACCCGGGCTCCGGCGGCATTTACTCCAAATAAAAAGCCGTTGGTTTGCTTGTTCATCGGATCCAGAACCACACTAAATCCATCGCTGTCCCAGTGATATGATGAATTATCTCTCTTTAATGTTTTGATGACCAGATCTTCCTTTTTTTGATAATTGATTGCACCGATGTACAAAAATTCATCGTCATACATGATCCAGGCTTTGGTTTGATTAACAGCCAATCCGGTATCTCTGGGAGCTTTGTTTAAAAAGTCCGAAGTAATGGATGCTTCACCCCATTCGGACTCTTCAAGTTCCCCATCAATAATTACTTTGGTGTTTATTTTTGTGGCGCTGAGTATAACGTTCTCGTAAATAGACTGCTCCTGCGCAACAAGTTTAGAATTAAATAGCATTGCCGATACAAGTAATAAAAAGTATTTCATAGTTCTGTCCCATTTTTGTTGGAACAGATATACGCGATAAAAAATACTCTTATTTATAGCTTAGATACGTAACGAGATATCATTGCCGGAAGACGTTTATTCAATGATTTTAGCCATTTGCAGTAGCTAATGTGTTGTTTATCCCTAAATAGACGTTGTTTGCAGAAATGAGAAAATCATATACAATTTCTTTAGGTTCAATGCGTACATTCATGCTTCGTTATGTTAAACATAGTTCACAAATATCAGTCTACAGGTAACCGAATAGGTTGGCACATTCTCTTCTGGATGTGTTATATAGCCATGTATACCATCATATATGGGAATTTTGAAGAAAGCTATGGAGCTGAATTCTTCTGGGCGATGGCTTATCTGCCCATTAAGATGGTAGCTACTTATTTTACTATGTATTTCATCATTCCCAGATATTTCCTTCAGAAAAAGTATGTTGCTGCAACAGTACTAACCGTACTAGTTGTTTTGTTAGCCGGATTTTTACAACGCTTTCTGGACTATCATGTTTTTTCTCCTGTTTATGGTCATGAATGGATGGCAGGTAGTCCTTTTAATATTCCTAAAAGCTTAAAAAATGTATTAAGTATTTATCCCGCGGTAGCACTTGGTGCTTTCATCAAAATTACCAAACATTTTTATAGTGAGGAGAGTAAATCAAAAGAGCTACGTCAGGAGAAACTACAAGCTGAACTCAATTTTCTGAAAGGACAAATCCATCCTCATTTTTTGTTCAATACGCTGAATAACTTATATGCTCTTACACTGAAAAAATCTGAAAACTCCCCTGAAGTTGTTCTGAAGTTATCTGAACTCCTCAGCTTTATGTTGTATGAGTGCAATTCCAGAACAGTTCCCTTAAGCAAAGAACTAAAGCTGATAGAAAATTACATCGCTTTAGAAAAAATACGGTACGATGACCGGCTC
>Ga0181377_1000429_pt1 | contig 15797 bp, 18 predicted proteins | sample LowvirmetaG_9_FD_130160 | JGI IMG/M metagenome (GOLD analysis project Ga0181377, IMG submission 130160) | Marine viral communities from the Subarctic Pacific Ocean - Lowphox_13 viral metaG | ecosystem: Environmental > Aquatic > Marine > Oceanic | place: Subarctic Pacific Ocean | collected...
CGCAGTCAGAGGCCATGGCTGAATGGGCCCTGTGGCAGGCGTTCGACTTTCTGAAACACGGGCCCCAGCATCGCGCCCAGCAGGCGGACGGCGCATGGGAGCGCGTGGAGATGCGGGAGATGATGGACTCGCGCTGGCTCATCGTCGGTTTCGGATCAATCGGGTCGGCGGTTGGTAAGCGGGTCCAGCTGCTCGGCGGCCATGTCACCGGCGCACGGCGGTCGCCGGGGCCGGCCGAAGGCGCCGACCATATCGTACCGATGGCGCTGGTGAAGAGTGAGCTGGCGCAGGCCGACATTGTCTTGCTCAGCCTTCCGCTGACGGATGAAACGGCCGGCATGGTCGATGCAGAGTTTCTGAGCGCCATGCGGCCCGATGCGCTCCTGATGAATCTCGGTCGCGGGCCCTTGGTGGATGAGGCCGCGCTGCTGGCTGCGCTTGATGCAGGTCGCCCGGCCTTTGCGGCCCTGGACGTTACGGTGGAGGAACCCCTCCCAAAGGACAGCCTGCTCTGGCACCATCCCAAAGTAGCCGTCACGCCGCATGACAGCGCTGCCACAGCCGCGACCTACATCCGCGCAGACGAAACCTTCCTCGACAACCTCCAGCGATATCTGGCGGGTGAACCGCTGAAACACATCGTGGCACCGGAGACCTTTGCCGACTGATCAACGGGAACCGGCGGCGCAGCGGCGCGTTCTGGCTGGCAGATATCTGCCACCGGAGGAATTCCCATGTCATCACTCATTCTGCGCTCACTCATGAGCAGCAGCGCCGCATTCATGCTTATCGGATGTGCAAGCGCCCAGCATAATGAAGCCCCGACGCCGCAATCCATGAACGTAACAGGCACGCAAGGGACGGAGCTCACCGCCACGCCGCTCGAAACCTTTGACAGCGCCTGGGCCATGACCTTCCTGCCGGATGGACGCGCATTGGTTTCGGAGAAAGATGGCAATCTCTGCTGCTTGATGCGTCCGGCAAGAAGCTCGGAGAAATTTCAAATGTGCCCGCCGTGACCGCGATGGGCCAGGGCGGTCTGGGCGACATCATCATTCATCCGGATTTCGCGTCGAATGGCACGGTCTTCCTCTCCTATGTCGAGCGCGACGAGAACGATAATGATTTGAGTGGGGCCGCCGTCGAGCGGGCCACGCTGACGCTGACCGAGACGGGCGGCGCTCTGGAAAGCCGGGACGTGATCTGGCGTCAGACGCCAAAGGTGAAGGGCAATGGCCATTATGGACATCGGCTCGCCATTGCGCCGGATGGCCATCTTTTCATCTCGTCGGGGGAGCGCCAGAAATTCACCCCCGCCCAGAACATGGCCATGAATCTCGGCAAGGTCATCCGCCTCAACCAAGACGGTTCGGCGCCGGAAGACAATCCATTTTACGGCAATGGTGCCGTCGCCGACCAGGTCTGGACACTTGGCCATCGCAATCCGCTCGGGCTTGCATTTGACAGCAAGGACCAGCTCTGGGTGGTCGAGATGGGCCCGAAGGGCGGCGACGAGTTGAACCTCATCGTCCGGTCGGAGAATTATGGCTATCCCGAAGTCTCCGAAGGGGACCATTACAGCGGCAAGCCGATCCCGACGCATGAAAGCAATCCGATCTTCGAGGATCCGGCCATTGCATGGAACCCGGTCATCAGTCCCGCTGGACTGGTCTTCTATGATGGCGACATGTTCGGCGACTGGCAGGGCAATGCCTTTATCGGCGGCTTGTCTTCCCAGGCGCTTATCCGGGTCTCCTTCGAAACCCAGCCAACGGATAATCTCGGTCAGCCGCCCAGCTCGGGCCAGACGGAACCCGTGGCCGTGGAGGCCGAGCGTTATGAATGGGGCAAGCGAATTCGCGAGGTGGAGCAGGGGCCGGATGGCGCGCTCTACGTGCTGGAAGACAAGGAAGGGGGCCGCCTGATCCGGCTGACACCCGCCAGCGCCTCGGAATAATCTAGCCTGACGTGGAAAACTGATCGGCCAGAGGGTCCTTGCCGGAGGCGGCAAGGGCCTTCAGCTGTTTCTGGAGATCTCCGCGAATCTGGCGTTTCACCACAGCGAACGCCGGTTGGCTCGCCAGATCCTGCGCAGCCTTTATAGCAGAAGGTTGCAACTGTTCAGGCGAGGCCAATTGATCCGCCAAGCCTTCCGACATCAGCGTCGAGGCCCTAACGATCTCGCTACTCAGCGTCAGCCGTCTGAGCAAGCCGGAGGAGATCTCATGCCGGATCACCTCCAGGGGACCTGCCGGGAAGGGAACACCAGCGCGCGCTTCGGTGAGGCCGAACTTGGCGTCAGTGTCATCCGTCACCACACGGAAATCCGCACACAGCATCAAGACGAAGCCGCCTCCCAGGGCATGCCCATTCATGGCTGCAATGACGGGTGCGGGGTGGCTGACAATCGCGGACACCATCCGGGTTATGGCACGGATCATGTCGACCTTCTCCGGGCCGGAATAGGCGCCGAACGCCCGCGTATCGACGCCGGCCGAGAAAGCCTTGCCGGTTCCGGTCAGGATTATCGGGGCAGAGGAATCCGCCGTCTCGAACGCAGACCGGACCGCGTTGATTGTGGGCAGGTCGAGGGCGTTGACCGGGGGCCGGTCCAGACGGACCTGGGTCACGCCCTCCATCTGCGAGAGGCGGATGCCCGTGTCAGGCATTCACAGGCGTTTTCAGGCTTGCCATCCGGTCGATAGCCGCTTCGGCATCCCGCATGATGTCTGCCACGATCTCGGCCACCGGCTTGACCTCTTTCACACCGCCAGCCGACTGGCCCATGGCGAAGCAGGAATCGTCGGGGTTGAGCTTGGCTTCATCCGTGATGCCGCCAATGCCGCCGATCACGCCTGTCTTGGTGGAGTGGATCGCCTGATAGGGGAAGGGCTGGATGTCCTGCGGGCGGCCTTCCCAGTCCTTGATATACTCATTGGTGCGGCAGCGCATCGGCTTGCCGGAATAACAGCGCGTCCGGGTCGTGTCCGTATCGCCTGCGCCGACAACCGTGTCCTTGTACATCTGCGCGGCATGCGCCTCGGTGGAGGCAATGAAGCGCGTCCCCATCCAGACGCCGCAGGCCCCAAGGGCGAGCGCCGCCGCGAGGCCCCGGCCATCATAGATGCCGCCGGCCGCGATGACCGGGATGTTCACCGCTTCCACCGCCTGCGCCACAAGGGGCATCGTGCCGACAAGACCCGTATGCCCGCCGCCTTCGCCACCTTGCAGGATGACAGCATCACAGCCGGCCTGCTCGGCCTTGATCGCATGCTTCACCGCGCCGCCGACGACCATGACTTTCACATTCGCCTTCTTCAGGCGCTCCATGATCGGCATCGGAACGCCAAGTCCCGCGATGAAACTGTCAGCGCCATTATTGATGATGACATCGACGCTTTCTTCGAGGCTTTCCGGGCTGGCGGCCAGAAGATCGACGCCGAAGGGCCGATCGGTCAGCTCGCGCACGCGCTTCATCTGGCCTTCAATGAAATCCGGCGTCGTGCCGGCCATGCCCAGAACACCATAGCCCCCCGCATTGCACATGGCCGCGCAAACCTCGGCATAGGAGACGCCGCCCATGCCCGCGAGCATGATAGGGTGTTCGGTGTTCAGCATTTTCGTGAGGTCGGTCTGCAAAGCCATTGTGGCGTCTCCCTGATTTTTTAAGTGTCTGCCATGACCGTAAATTGCCGTCCTTGCGTCAACGCAAGGCGGTTTGATCGAGCCACCCTAATCTGCTGAAACAGCGTCAAAGGGAGGACGATATGAGACAGGTTATTTCCAGTGTTGCGGGCATGTTCGTGTTGATGGGATGCGCGGCGACAAGTGAACAGGCACCGGCTGTAACGGGGCCATCGGAGTGCATGGGAGGTTATATTGCGCTCTCGGCGGGCGATTCGGTGAAACCCTTCGATTCCGGTGATATCCGCGAGGAAAGCGAGGTTGAAGAGGCTTGCCCCGACGAATCGGAAATCGACGTCACGGCAACACCAGATGATGAATAAATGCTCGTTCGGCCTCAAAAGTGCGTCGTTAGAGCGCGAATTCGGCGAAATGGGCCTGATTTGCGCTAAATATGCTGCGCCACATCATCAGCGGAAACCATCTTTGCGTCATGGGCGGCAGATGGTAAACCTGTGCCCGGTCATCTTTGACCTGAAGTAGGGGAAGAAAGTATGAAACAACTCCTGATTATCGGTGCCGCTGCGCTTGTTCTCGCTGCGTGCGCTGCAGAAGAAACCACGGCGCCTGAAGATACGACGGCTGCGGAATCCATTGAAGACGCTGCGGACGACGCAGGTGATGCAATGGAAGACGCTGTTGACGATGCAGGCGACGCACTCGACGAAGCTGGCGACAACATTGAAGAAGCTGCGGACGACGCAGGCGACGCAATGGAAGAGACCGCTGACGACGCTGAAGATGCTGCTGACGATGCTACGGACGAGCCGAACGAGTAATCGGTCTGGCCTCTCCAGATACGGAAAAGGGCTGCCCTCGGGCAGCCCTTTTTTGTCTCTGCTATATTGATCAGAATTTCTGGTACGCACCGTCGATCAGCAGCGTGTCGCCGGAATGGAAGCTTGACGCATCGGAGGCGAGATAGACCGCGATGCCGCCAAAATCTTTCGGCTCGCCCCAACGCCGGATCGGTACGCGGGAAATCACCTTGCTGTTGAACACTTCGCTGTCTTGACCGCCTTCGGTCATGTCGGTGGCGATCCAGCCGGGCAGGACGGAATTTGCCCGAATTTGATACCGGCCATACTCGACGGCAATGGCATTCATCATGGCAATCAGGCCGCCCTTGGTGTGACCGTAAGCCTGGTTACGGGCCGCGCCGGACAAGGCTGCCAGGGAGGCCGTCCCGACCAGTGAGCCGCCCGGATCGCCTGCCTTGGCCCGTTTGACCATGGATTTGGCGGCCTCGCGCAAGGTCAGGAAGGCGCCTTCGGAATTGATGCGCTGATTGAACTGCCAGGTTTCCAGCGTCATTTCGTGAAAATTGGCCGCGCCCCGTCCAACGCCGGCATTTGCGATGCATGTGTCGATGCGCCCGAATTCCTCTTCGGTCTCGGCCATGGCCTTCACGATCTGGTCTTCTTCGGCCACGTCCACCTGTTTCGCGGCGGCTCTCCCTGAGCCCAGACCTTCGAGTTTTTTCAGGGCGGCGGCATTGTCGTCCGTCTTGCGGCCCCAGATCACGACGTCGGCATTGGAGGCGGCCAGCGCTTCCGCCATGCCGAGTCCGATTCCCTTGTTCCCGCCGGTGATGACGCAGACCTTTCCGGCCAGATTGAATGGGGCATATGTCATTAGGTGTCCTCCGCGACGTTTATGATTGGGCTGCAGATCAAGCGGGTGACGTAGCGGCGGTCAAGCCTCATTCGGTCCCTTGCGCCTGAAGCCGCGCGGCGGCGATGATGCGGCGCGTCTCGTCCCAGAGCGGCAGGTGGGCCAGCCGGTCCGGGCCAATCCATTCGGCATGGGCGGCGTCATCGCCTGCCACCGGGTCGCCGGATACCCACAGCGCGACATAGTCGAACAATACATAGTGGCGGGTAATCGAGCCTGTCTGGCGAGACGTGAAGATCGCATCGACCACATCAACCAGCCCGATGATGCGCGCCGTGACTCCGGTCTCTTCGGCGAGTTCTCTCAGCGCCCCATCCTCGGCCCGTTCCCCGAATTCGATCCGTCCGCCGGGCAGGGACCAGTCACCTTGCAAGGGCTTGGTACCGCGCTGGATCAGCAGGACATCATCGCCCTTGAAGCAAACCGTTCCCACGGCCGGCACCGCCCGCGGGGGAACAGGATCCTCCACGGTCAGGCTTCGCAGAGCGCGCGCAGGCCCGCCAGTTCCGCCTCAAGCTGGACATCCGGGCGGGTAAGGGGATTTCCGGTGCGCTGCTGGAGTCGGGACATCAACGGCATCCTGAGCAGTGGAAGGACCGATGGGTCGGTTCCGACCAGCCGGGCGGCGCCCACCATGTCCTTGCGCTTCAATGCGGTCACGATCTTGTCGAACACGACTGCGCGCCGGATCGATTTCAGCCGGGCGGCATGGGCAGCGGTCACTTCGGCGTGCGGAGTCGGCTGGCGCAGCGCTTCGCTCGCTGTGCGTTCCAGCGCGTCGAGCGCGACCGCATCGAGGCGATGCGAAATGGAATTCCCGTGCTTGCGATAGAAATACATGACGTCCGGAATGCTCATCATCCGCGCGCCGGTCGACAGGAGCCGCACGATCAGATCGTAATCCTCGCCAATCCGCATGGTCTCATTGTAGCGGAGCGAATTGGCTTCCAGCGCGCTGAACCGGATCAGCGGCTTGGCATAGCCGAGCTTGCTGCCCCGTCCGTACAGCATGTTGGCCTTGATGTATTCACTCTCCATGATCCGGGCAGGACGGTCGCGCAGATCGCCCTCGAACATGGTGAAGATATTGGCCGGGCCGTCAGACTGGAACACGGCGAGATTGTCGATCAGGATGTCGGCGCCCGTATCTTCGGCCGCATTCAGCATCCGCTGCAGCCGGTCCGGCCGGATCAGGTCATCGCTGTCCACAATGGCAATCCAGTCGCCCTTGGCCTGGTTCAGCGCGTGGTTGCGCACCGGCGCAGGACCGCCATAGCGTGTGCCGCTGAATACTTTCAGGCGGGCATCCTTTTCGGCGATTGCCTGCGCGATCTCGACGCTGCGGTCGCTGGACCCGTCATCGACAAGAATCAGTTCGAGGGCGGGAGTCGTCTGGGTCAGCACAGACTGAATTGCGCTCGCCAGGAAGGCTTCGCAATTATAATTGGCCATGATGACGGAGATCACGGGCTTTGGCGGAATCTCATAAGGCACAGCGGCTTACCTGTTCATCCTGCTTGGTTACGCAGCTTTTATCGCAAGCTATGTGCCAATATCGACCAAAATCGACAGGCTGGCCCAATTTAGCCCGGCCCAGTCGTGGTTCGGGCGGCGCAGGCGTCATACGCCTGTGGTGAGGTCTCATTAAGACCACACCTGCATTGTGAAATCTCAGTCCGGACAACAGGAAAAACCGCCATGGCAAAGCAGAAGCAGCGGGAGCTCAGCCTCGCCCTCCAGGGCGGCGGCGCGCATGGCGCCTATACATGGGGCGTGCTGGACCGGCTGGTAGAAGAGAAAGACCTCGAAATATCAGCCATTTCCGCCACCTCTGCCGGGGCCATGAATGCGGTCGCCTTTTCGGCCGGCATGGCCGAAAACGGGATGCAGGGCGCAAAGGACACGCTGGAAGCCCTCTGGCACGGCATATCCCGGTCTGGGCGCAACTCGGCGCCTTATGGCGCGCTCAGCCCCATCGTCTTCGCCTATGCCAGCGCCCTGCAAAGCCTGGCCAGCCCGTATGACCTCAACCCGTTCAATATGAACCCCTTGCGCGACGTGGTTGACGATGTGATCGACTTTTCGAAAGTCGACGCCTCCGGCATCAAGCTTTACCTCTCGGCCACCAACGTCCAGTCCGGACATGTGACCGTCTTCAGTGATGGCGACATCTCCATCGATACGGTGCTCGCCTCGGCCTGCCTGCCGCAGACCTTCCAGGCGGTCGAGATAGATGGCGAGGCCTATTGGGATGGTGGCTTCATGGGCAATCCGAGCCTGTTCCCCCTGATCTATTCGGGCGCCCCGCGTGACGTTTTGCTGGTCATGCTCAACCCGATCCGCCGCGATGGCATCCCGAAACGGGCCGGCGAGATCCAGGACCGGATGAACGAGATCAGCTTCAACGCGGCCCTGATCGGAGAGCTGCGCGCCATCGCTTTCGTCCAGCGCCTGCTCGATGATGGCATGTTGAAGGAGCCTATGCTGAAGAGATACCGTCGTCTGAACATTCACGCGATCAAGGGCGGGCAGGATCTTCTGGAATTCAGTCTAAGGACGAAATTCGATACAAGCTGGGACTTCCTGATCAAACTACGCGACATTGGCCGCGGAGCTGCCGAGAAATGGCTGGCCGAATGCGGAGACTTTATCGGGACGAACCAGACCACCCTCGATCTGCGTCAGGAATTCTTCGAAGGCTAGGCTCGCTTCAGGAACCAGATCCGGGCTGCGCCATAGTCGCGCGTCTCGACGGTTTCCCAACCCTTCGGCGTGATCGTCTCGTCGACCCCCGTCTCGACGACGGCCAGCGCATCATCGGTGAGCCATTTGCCAGACACGAGACCCGCAAGCGCGGGTTCGACGAGCCCTTTATTGTAGGGCGGATCGAGGAAGGCGAGCGTGAAGGGCGCGCCGGCACTGGCCGGCTTCTCGCCCAGATCGGTGGCTGAACGCCGGTGCAGGCGCGTGTTTCCGAAGAGGCCCAATGTTTCGATATTGTCGCGGATCGCGCCGCGCGCGCCATGATCGGTCTCGACGAACAGGCAGAACGCCGCGCCCCGGCTCATCGCTTCCAGCCCCAGCGCGCCGGAGCCCGCGAACAGATCGATCACCCGCGCGCCGTCAATCTCGGGCGCCCAGTCGGCGTGGGCCAGCATGTTGAAGATCGACTCGCGCGCCCGGTCTCCCGTGGGCCGCGTGCCTTGTCCCTTCGGCGCCGCGATGGCGCGGCCCTTGTGCTCTCCGGCAATGATACGCATTCGACAGGCAATCCCTTTACTTTGCGCCCGTGTAAGGCGATCCCATCCATATGACAATTCTCGCTGATCCCATGACCCGCGCGCTGGAACTGGCGCGGCAGGCGGCCGAGGCGGGCGAAGTGCCGGTTGGCGCCGTGATTGTCGATCCGGAGACCGGCGAGATCGTGGCTGAGGGCGCAAACCGCCCGATTGCCGGGCATGACCCGACCGCCCATGCCGAAATCGTCGCCCTGCGCGCCGCGGCTGAGGCTAGGGGAAATTACCGGCTGACCGGCCTGCACCTCTATGTGACACTGGAGCCGTGCGCGATGTGCGCCGGCGCGATCAGCCTTGCGCGGATCGGGAAGGTCGTCTTTGCTGCCTGTGATCCGAAGGGCGGCGCCGTGATCCACGGGGCGCGCTTCTTCCAGCAGCCGACCTGTCACTGGCGACCTGAGGTCGAGCAGGACGAGGCAGCAGGCGAGACAGCCAGCGCGCTGCTGAAGGATTTCTTCAAGGCCCGGCGCAGCTGAGGTCATATCGAGTGGGGCAATACTGAGAGGGGCATGGCAGAACCGGGACACGAGATTCTGATCAAGGACGCGATCGTCTTCCTGTTTGCGGCAGGCGTGGTCGTCCCGGTATTCCGTTATCTGAAATTGCCGGCCGTGGTCGGCTTCATGCTGTCCGGCATCGCGCTGGGGCCCTACGCACTGGGCTCACTCGCCCATAGCCATCCCTTCCTCGAATACTTCTCCATTTCAGAACCCGAGGCGGCGGCCCCGTTTGCCGAACTCGGCGTGCTCTTCCTCCTGTTCCTGCTGGGGCTCGAATTCTCATTCGAGAAGCTCTGGGGGCTGAGGCGCGCCGTATTCGGTGCGGGCGGCCTGCAAGCCGCGATCAGCGCGCTCGTCATCGGCCTGATTGCCTGGCAGATCGGCTTGCCCGCAGAGGCTGCCATCATCTGCGGCCTTGCATTGGCCCTCTCATCCACCGCCATCGTGATGCAATTGCTGATCGAGCAGAAACAGGCGGCCCAGCCCGTCGGCCGCGCCGCGCTCAGCGTGCTCCTGTTCCAGGACATCCTGGTTGCGCCGATCCTGATCTTTGTCGGCTTCGTCAATATCGAGGCCGGCACGAATCTGAGCACGGTTCTGCTTGAGGCGCTGGTCAATGGCGTCATCGCCATCATCGTGATCCTCGTGATCGGGCGGTTCGGCCTGCGCCGCATGTTCCGTCTCGCCGCCGCAGCTGGCGGGCGTGACTTCCTGATGGCACTGACCCTGCTGACCGTGGTGGGCGCCGCCGCGATCACGGCAACGGCAGGTCTGTCGCTCGCCCTCGGCGCCTTCCTTGCGGGCCTCCTGCTGGGTGAGACCGAGTTCAAGCATCAGACCGAAGTGGACCTCGAACCCTTCAAGGGCATCCTGCTCGGCCTGTTCTTCATGACCGTGGGCATGAGCCTGAACCTGCCCTCCATCCTGTCTCAGCCCTGGGTGATCCTGAGCGGGCTCGGCGCACTGCTGGTCCTGAAACTGGTGATCGGCTTCGGGGCTTTGCGACTGTTTGCAGGCCCCACACCCATGTCTGTCGAAGCGGCCTTCCTGCTCGCGCCTGCCGGGGAATTTGCCTTCGTCGTGATCGCAGCGGCCACGGCCATCGGGGCGCTGGCACCGGAGCCGGCTGGGCTCATGGCGGCGATTGCCGGGCTCTCGATGTTGCTGATCCCTGTGCTGGGGAAGATCGGCAATTACCTGTCTGATCGGCTATCAGGTCCGGAACCGGCCCACACGCTGGAAGATGATTTTTCCGCCCTTGAAGGTCACGTCATCATTGCCGGCTTTGGCCGGGTCGGTCAGGCGGTGGCGCGCATTCTCGCCGCCGAAGAGGCGGAGATTGTCGCGCTTGAGCGGAGCGCCTTCAATGTCTCTCATGCCCGCAATGCCGGCTGGCGCGCCTATCTCGGCGATGCGGCCCGCCCGGAAATCCTGCACAGTGCGGGCGCCGATGGCGCGATGATGTTCATCGTGACCGTGGACGACGTGACCGCAGCCGAGGCGATGGTGAAGGCGTTCCACAAGCTGCGCCCCGACGCGCCGATCATCGCCCGTGCCCGTGACCATGAACACGCCCAGCGCCTGATGAATGCCGGAGCCAAGGAAGTGATTCCGGACGCCATCGAATCCGGCCTCCAGATGGCCGGCCGGACCCTGTCGGAATTCGGCTATAATGACGAAACCATTCGCGACCGTCTGGCGGCCGAACGCGACGAGGAATACCACCGCATCGCACGGTGATCCGGATCAGATCCAGCCTGCGGTTTCTGCGAGCAGCCAAAGCCCAATTGCCAGGAACAGCAGCGCCGCAATCCGCCGCACCACCGGCAATGGCACGCGCCGGATGACCGCCTCGCCAAAATAGACCGCCGGTACATTGGCCAGCATCATGCCGAGCGTCGTGCCCAGCGTGACGAGAACCACATTCTCGAATTGCGCGCCCAGCGCGATGGTCGCGATCTGGGTCTTGTCGCCCATCTCGACGAGGAAGAAGGCGACAAGCGTCGTCAGGAAGGCGCCGTCGCGCAAACGCGGGCGTTCATCCTCGTCGAGCTTGTCCGGGATAAGGGTCCACGCCGCCATCAGGATGAAGGACACGGCGATCAGGTAGCGGAACCAGTCGCCCTCCAGGAAAGCCGCCGCCTGCGAACCGACCAGCGCGGCAAGGAAATGGTTCGCGATGGTTGCCGCAAAGATCCCTGCGACGACGGCCAGGGGCCGGCGGAACTGAACAGCCAGCAGGATGGCCAGCAATTGTGTCTTGTCGCCGATCTCGGCGAGCGCGACCACGAGTGTGGAGGTGAACAGGGCTTCCATGAAAGACAGTCTCCAGGCCGGGCAAATCTGACGCAATGACACCACCATTCCGTGCCCGGCCCGAGCAGGAAAGCGGCGTCATTGGTCTCGCCCGAACGGTTGCCCGTTCCCTTCGCGCCACGGCCTGCTGGCCGAGTATGTTGACGCGGAGGCCCGGTCTGGCGACCGGCTGGCTACTCCCCAAGTGACAGGCGTCTGCTACAGGCATGCTCGCCGAGATGCAAGTCTTAGGCGCCTGGCGTATCCAGACCCGCAGCCGCATCGAGAATGAGGGCGCGCAGCCAGGACAGGGCCGCATCCTCGGAATTCTCCCGGCGCCAGTAGAGTTCGCTGTCGAGCTGCGGGAACACGCCGGGCAATTCATGCGCCACAAGCCCCGGCGATTGAGTCAGCAAGGCCGGCACGGTCAGCGCAAGGTCTGTATGCCGCACAATTTCGAGTGCAGGCATGTAATGCGGCAGGCGCATCACCGGCGTGATCCGGGCTCCGTGCGAACGCGCCACTTCCTCGACATAGGACCGGCCTTCGCGGCGGCTGGAGACGACCACATGGCGCAGCGCGATGAATGTCTCAAAGGTCAGGGGTTCCTGCGCGGCGGGATGGTCTTCGGACACTACGCAGACATAGGGCGTCGTCATCAGCGGCTCGCGCTCAAGATCTGTCCCGCGAATGCCGGGCACATCAATGGCAAGGTCCAGCCGGCCGGAGGCGAGTTCGGTCGAGATCGCGCCCCGGTTCAGCTGGGTCCAGGAAATGCGCACGCCGGGGGCAACGTCCTGCAGGCGCCGCGCAAGCCGCGGAGCGATCATGAATGCCCCGGCATCGCGGGCAGAGATGTTGAACACCCGTGTCGACCGGGAGGGCTCGAACACCGAGCGTGGCTCCAGCCCAGCGCGCAGCCGGTCCAGCGCGTCGCGCACGGCGGGCATCAGCGCCTCGGCCATTGCGGTCGGCTTCACGCCGCGCCCTTCGCGCACAAACAGCGGGTCCTCGAAATGGGTGCGCAGCCGGGCAAGCGCATTGCTGACCGCCGGTTGCGTGATGTGCAGGAACTCGCTCGCCCGCGTCAGGCTGCGTTCGGTATAGACGGCCTCCAGCACGGGCAGCAGGTTCAGGTCCAGAGATCTGAGGTTCATACACGCTCCAATTCATCACAATTGGTGATGTACGGGCTTCATATAATAAATTTCCCGAATGATCGAGGGCGCGCTAATATCAGCCCCAGAATAGAGGATTCTGAATGAGCGCGGCGTTGACGCCTCCAAAAACCAGAAACCTGTGCGCAGCGGCCCTAGAGCCAGCCTGCCGCGCGCATCAGCATGACTGCGCCGACCGCCGTGACGAGATACTTCATGCCCCGCTTGAAGCCCCCGTCACTCATCCGGTCCAGCACCTTGCCGCCCAGCGTCGTGCCCAGCATGGACAACGGCGCCGCCGCAAGGATCAGCCAGGCCGGCGGCAACGCCTCCATGCCGGTTGCCATGACGACCGGAACGCTCCAGAAGATGATCTTCACGAAATGCGCCAGAACCTGCGTCACGGCCTTGGTCGCGACAATCTCATGGCGGTGCATGTCCGTATGCACGAAGAACTGGTCCATCAGCGGGCCGGCGACGCCCGCAATCGTGTTCAGGGCCTGAACAACAAAGCCCGCGCCTTCGGCCTGGAAAGGCTTCTGGATATCAAGGTCCGCGATGGATTTCGGCAGCCAGACCAGCAGCGTCACCAGCCCCAGCATCAGGTACACCATCTGCTTGTCCGGGCGCCAGCTCAGCGCGAACAGCAACAGGACCGCTGCAGCCGAGCCCAGCGCGTAGCGGCGAAAGATGGTCCAGTCGATATGCGCGCGCCAGAGATACGCCCGGTAACCATTCGACACCATCTGGACCGCGCCATGAATGATCATTGTGGTGGCCACCGGCACCAGCGCGGTCAGCACACCCATGAAGATCACACCACCCGCCATGCCGAAAATGCCGGACAGGAAGCTTGTGGCCAGCACGGTCACCAGAATGATGGAAGCGGCGAGCGAGGTCATGGCGCTGGCCTAGACCGGTTTGCAGGAAAACGCCAAATCGCGCGCGTCCTCAAAAACGCGCGACACAAAACATTTCAGAGAAACAATTTGCGGTGTCGTTGCCGCAAGGACTACCATTCCCCCAACAAGAAAGTCTGAGAGGAGACCCCCAAATGGCGGATACCGAAGTGTCCATGGACACACAAAACGAGCTCAATGATCTGCGCATGTCAGATGGAGCCGTGCCGCTTTACGAGCATGTGAAGAGCTTCATCAAGGATGTCGTAAATCCCATGAGCGAGGAATTCCATCGCCTTGGCGAAGGCAAGACCGACATCTGGTCCTATGCCCCCGGCCAGCTGGAAGCGTTGGAAAAGGCAAAGGACGAAGCCAAGAAGCAGGGCCTCTGGAACTTCTTCCTGCCGGACGCCGAAACCGGCGAAGGCCTGAAGAACCTCGACTATGCCTATATCGCCGCTGAACTCGGCAAGAACCCGCTGGCCTCTGAATCCATGAACTGTTCCGCGCCGGACACCGGCAATATGGAAGTTCTTGAGCGCGTCGGCACGCCAGAGCAGAAAGAGCGCTGGCTGAAGCCGCTGCTCGAAGGCAAGATCCGCTCGGCCTTCGCCATGACCGAGCCGGCCCTGCCATCATCGGATGCCAAGAATGTCTCCATGAGCGCCGTGCTCGAAGGCGATGAATGGGTCATCAATGGCGAGAAATTCTACATCTCCGGTGCCGGCGACCCGCGCTGCAAGATCATGATCACCATGGTCAAGACCAGCCCCGACGCCGCCCCGAACAAGCAGCAGAGCCAGATCCTGGTGCCGCTGCCGCATCCGGGCGTCACCATCCTCGGCCCCATGCACGTCTTCGGTGATCCGGATGCGCCGCATGGCCACATGCATATCCGGTTCGAGAATGTACGTGTGCCGAAGGAAAACATGTTGCTCGGCGAAGGTCGTGGCTTCGAGATTTCCCAGCTCCGTCTCGGGCCTGGCCGCATCCATCACTGCATGCGGTCGCTCGGCGCCGCTGAAAAGGCACTCGACCTGATGGTCCGTCGTGGCATCAACCGCGAAGCCTTCGGCAAGCCGCTGGTCAAGCTCGGCGGCAACACCGAAATCATCTCCCGCGCCCGCATCGACATCGAGGCCATGCGCATGATGGTGCTCAAGGCTGCCAAGGCGATGGACGTTCTCGGTAACAAGGAAGCCCGCGTCTGGATTTCCATGATTAAGGCGATGGTGCCGGAACGCGTGTGCGAGATCATCGACCAGGCGATCCAGATGCACGGCGCTGCCGGTGTGTCGCAATGGACCCCGCTGGCTGGCATGTACACCCAACAGCGTACGCTGCGTCTGGCCGATGGCCCGGACGAAGTGCACCACATGGTCGTCGGCCGCCACGAAATCCGCAAATACCAGGGCGGCGAGGAAGACGCCTCGCTGGCGTCGGTCTGGCGGAAATAGGCTCAGGCCATACGCAATATCGGGAAAAGGGCGGCTCGCGGGCCGCCCTTTTTTGTTCCCGGTAGGAAAAGCCGGAAAATCATGTAGCTTGTTCGTCTTGGTAGGGAGGACGCCATGATACGCATTTCCAAGATCATTCTGATCGTGTTCGTCGGGCTGCAGGGCCTGTTCTATGCACTCAACAATATCGTGAATTTCGAGGCGGCCACCAGTTTCGTGCAAGGCGTGTTGCCTATGGCGGGTAACGAGGCGTATCCGAACGCTTTCGGCCCGGCGGTAACATCCCCCGCCCTGATCATGATCGTCCTATGGGTGATCATTCTCGGAGAGCTTCTGGTCGCCGCGTGCTCCTTCAAGGGCGCCTTCGACATGTTCCGGGCGCGCGCGGCTTCGCCAGAGGTCTTTGACGCGGCCAAGACATGGGGCCTGATGGGCTGCATCATGGCGCTGCTTGTCTGATTCGGCCTGTTCATGGTGATCGGCGAGGCCTATTTCCAGATGTGGCAAACCCCGCTCGGCGGCGCGGCGCAAGGAGGCGCTTTCCAGTACGCCATGTCCAGTGGCGTGGTGCTCCTGTTCGTGAATTCGAAGAATTAGAGCCGCCTAGAACGGCACGTTCGGGTCGTCTTCGCCCGCGTCGCCGATCTCCAGCCCCGCAAAGTCGAACACGCGCGGATCGTGCAAATGGCTCGGCCGCACCGTGGCCAGCGCGTGCGCCATGACCTGCCGCACGCCGGGCTTCTTGCGTTCCCACTCGTCCAGCATCTGCTTCATCGCCACGCGCTGCAGCCCGTCCTGGCTGCCGCAGAGATTGCACGGGATGATCGGGAATTCC
>Ga0181377_1000430_pt1 | contig 15751 bp, 14 predicted proteins | sample LowvirmetaG_9_FD_130160 | JGI IMG/M metagenome (GOLD analysis project Ga0181377, IMG submission 130160) | Marine viral communities from the Subarctic Pacific Ocean - Lowphox_13 viral metaG | ecosystem: Environmental > Aquatic > Marine > Oceanic | place: Subarctic Pacific Ocean | collected...
GGAGATAGCGGTCGTAAATGGGCAGAAATGATAATAGAACGCAAAGAAAAAGAAAAAAGTAAATAAAATTAGAAACTTTGTTAATATATAGTCTATATAAAGGAGAGAAACATGAAAGATTTAGAAAAAAACATAGAACTCTGGTATAGACTATTAGACAAGCAACAAGACAAAGTTATTCCATCTAAATGGTATTTATAGGAGTAAGTTATGTCATCATTTATGCAACTACTCCATGAGGCCAGAGAAGAAAACAAAATTAAAACAGAAAAACTAGACACTGTCTTGAATGATTTATCTAAAACTGATTCTAAAGACATTGACTTATTTAGTATGAATGAAGAAAAACATATTGAACCTTTAATAGAAGAAGAAGTTAAACCTGAAAAGGTTATGAGTATTGGAGACAAAATCATACAAACTTCAGCTAATGCACTTTTATGTAAAAGCCTAAAAGGTAGTGGAGCATCTAAGAGATTAGCAAAAGCTATTAGTGTAAGAAAACATATTACTCCACAACAGCTTAAGAAAGCGTTTAATATACAGAGTAGAGTTAAACCTGCTCATCATAACTATCAACTAGTAGGTGGAGATGCAATGATGCAGCTTAAAACACTATTAGAAAGCGGTACCACACTTGGTGTTGCACTAGAGACAATATATAAGGATTGATTATGAAAAAACTTGATGTATTTAGCTGTTGGTCTCCACTTGACCTAAGTAAAGCTAAAGAAGATGATGGTGCACTTGAAATAGAAGGTATCGCATCATCAGAAGCAGTTGATGAAAGTGGAGAAGTTATTCTTCAAGAAGGCTTGGACTTTAGTTATGCACTTAAACGTGGTGTATTTAATTTAGAACACCTAAGCGGACCAAAATATGTTTTAGGACATCCTTCAAAAATTTTCACAACAACAGTTGACGGTAAAAAAGCAACTGGAGTACGTGGTGTTTTATATACTAAGAAACAAGAAGTTAAAGAGATAATTGAAACTGCACAAGCAATGAAATCTGCTGGCGGTGGACGAACTTTAGGTTTTAGTATCGAAGGTAATGTATTAGAAAGAGATAAACGTAATCCTAAGGTCATCAAGAAAGCTCGTGTCCTTAACATTTCTATTACTTCATCACCATGTAATGCAGATGCAACTATGAAACTAGTAAAATCTATACTTGAAAATGAAAGCAATGAGGTAAAACAAACTATGGAAAAACATTACGAATACTCTGACGTTCGAATGTCGTATAGACAAGCAAAAATGTTAGAAGACTACTCAATGAAACTTTGTAAGTTGTTAGGTATGCTACCTGACGATGCAGATATGCCAGAATGGACACAGGCTAAAATTACAAAGGCTCTAGATTACTTACAGGCGTCTTACCATTATCTCTGTATTGAGATGGGTGAACAAATGGAAGAAATGAAATCATACAAAATGAAGTATGAAAAAATAATGCAAGAGATGAAGATTAAGGACATGGAGCCTACTCCAGAAGGTCCCGGAATTCATCCTACACATGAAGAAGATAATGATTATACTACAAATGATAAACCCTATGGTTTAGGCAAAGAAGTATACATAGAAGACGTATCCATTCAGGCAGATGCTGACGCTGATGAATCAGGAAGTATGGCACCTATCTCTATGGAGAGTTTAGAAGAAGAAGTTTCATCAATGGACTTTGACTTATCAGATGAAGAGATTAAAGAAATAGTAATGAGACTACTTCGTGAGTATCCTGAAATTGGTAATGACAAAGTTATGGAGCTAATTCATCAGATGATTGCACGTAAAATGTATTACAAAATGAAAGAAAAAGAAGAAAAATAAGAATTCGTGCAAAAATAAATACACTTTTTTTTAGCGTAATTTATAAAAAACAGCTTGAGGTATATAAATAGTATTAGGTGCTCGTGATGCATTTGCTATCGGCAGCGCAAATACTTTGCTTAAGATGTTATTTATTTATTGCAAAATATAGATACACTATTAAGACACAAGTCAAAATCACTTATAAAACAAATAAGGAGTTAACGCAATGAGTGAAATCAACACAAATAATGTTGAGAACGTTCTGAATCAAATTAAAGAACAACTCGACAATGAAACAAAAGTTAGTGAGACCATTGCCAAAAACGCCGATAAGCTCATCGAAGCACAACTTGAGAAGTTTGATGCCCTCTCAAAAGCAGTTGATGAACTTTCTGGTAAGATGGCAACAGTCACGGAAATGTTTGCTAACCTTAATATCCCTACTAATGAGGATATTGAGAAGCACATTGAAGTTAAAGCTGAAGAACTCTCTAAGTCATTTGATGATAAATTCGAAGACCTAGAGAAAAATATCGAGACTACTAAAGTAGAAAACGAAGAACTCGTTAAAAAAGTCGAAGTACTTGAAAACGAGCCTGTTGTTAAATCTACTATTGAAGTTGATGAAAAACCAGAAGTTGTTGTGGAAACTATTGAGAAGTCCGTTGAAGGACCTACTCGTGGAGACCTCATCAACAAAGCCCTAGAAGAAATATCTACTGCAGATACACACCGACGTTCTGAGCTCTTTAAAGCTGTAAGTCAGCTTGAAGCAGGCGTTTCCATTAAAGACATCAAACTATAATATAAGGAGAATAATGATGCAATTACCTGGACTAAATGAAAACATTAATGTTAACGAGCTCACTCGCTTGAATGATGCTCTTAAAAAGAATAGCAGCGTTGGTTATCAAACACCTGCTGTAATGGACGGAAGCTTTAGCCCTCTCGTTCCACAATCAATCGAAGGAACCTTGGCTAGCGCTACTCATACTATGCGAGACTTAGTATTGTGGCCTATGCTTCCTAAGGTACAAGTTTCTAACACTGTACATGAGTACGCTGTAATCAAAGAGCACGGCATCGACATGGACCCATTCATCTCTGAAGGTGGTGGAAGTGCTTCTAGTTTTGGAAGTTCACAGTCAAGCTATGAGCGTAAATCTGTTAAAATCAAGTATATGGCAGAAAGACGCCAAATTTCAGACGTATCAACTCTAGTTGGTATCATTGGAAGCAATCCTAATGCACTTGCAGAGGAAACTGAGCGTGGTACAATGAGCCTTCTTCGCAAAGCAGAAGTTCAGCTTTTCCACGGTGACGAAGACGTTCAAGCTAAAGGTTTTGACGGCGTTCTTAAGCAAATCGAGCGTGACCTAAGTGGCGCTCGTGATGCACAGCTTGGTGGTAAACCTTTCTCTACAAACCAAGAAGATGTTGCTGGTAATGCTCTAAGTGCTATTAAGCTTCATGACGTACTTGGTGAGCTTCACAGTGCACCTCGTTTTGGTAAGCCAGACGTAATTATGGTAGACCCTAAACAGTACAGCAAATTGATTGCTGATTCTGCTGCTAATGGTCGTCATGATGCAATGCTTCTCGTTAACCAAGGAGACCAAGGTACTCTTACTCTTGGCGCTGGACCACAAATCCACGTTATGGGACCTATGGGACCTGTACCTGTTGTAGCTGCTCCATTCCTTAATCGTCAGCTTCCTCCTCCTACAGTTGGCGCTGGTGATTCAAGTCTTCGTCCTCAGGATGTGACTTTCGCTGCTAACGCTACTCAGCTTTCTCAAGCTTCATTGTTTGATGCATCTGGTACTGGCGCTGGACATGATGGTTCTGTTAAATATGTAATCGTTGCTGTTAATGCACAAGGTTATTCTTCACCAGTTATTTCTGCAGCTGTAGACGTTAACGACGGTGATAAGGGAACTTTCCAACTTAACTCACTTGCTCGTAATGGTGATTACTACCGTATCTACCGTACTTCTTGTATGACTGCTGCACGAGCTGCTGCAATCACTAACGCAGAAGTTTTGGCAGAAGCTAAACTCATTGGTGAATTCTTACCTGCTGAGTGTGTTGGTGCGGCATTTGTTGACCAAGGTGTTGAGCGTTATGACTGTGGTCGCGTTCTTGTTGCTTCTATGGACCAACAGGTTTGTGAATTTGCTCGTCTTCTTGACTTCTTACGACGTCCTCTCGCAGAGACCGGCGCAGCTAAGCAGTTCTTACTTATGCTCTTTGGTTCACCTATCGTTAAGGTACCTGGCAAGAACTTCGTACTTCGCAACGTTAAACGCTAAAAAATTAGTGTTGAATCTGGAGAGTTTATATAACGTGTTTTTAAAATCAAAAAACTTGTTGTATTAAAAGACAGTTTTCCCTTCCTTGGTACTCTCTCTCCGCCGAGGTTGGGTTTTTAAGGCCTCAATAAAATAATCACGACGTTTAAGCACAGTTAACTTTAACTGGTCATATATATAAACATATAAAACGTTGTTAAGATGACTACTACAAACACATAACGTATTAAGAAAGGTACAATCCAAATGGCAATAGGAATAAGAGACATACTCACTGTCGATTACTTAAAAAATACGCTGTTAGTAGGTGTGTCGCTACTCGATGATGCAGGTCAACCATATCCGGATGATTTGTTTAGTAATGCTATAGAACAAGCTATATCACTTATAGAAGAAGAATTACAAATAGTAATTGACCCACATTCAACGAGAGGTGAACGCCATGATGCAATCTCTCAAAATAGAAGAAGTTGGTGGGGTGCCACTTTAGACAGAAGACCTTTAAAGTCTGTAGATAAGCTAACAATAAGTTATGGCAACTATCCAGAGACTGACATACCTTTAGAATGGACAAACATAACTTCAGAAGTTGGTGGGTCTGTACATTTAATACCGACTGCTGCAACACTAGGAACATTTAGTTTTAATAACTCAATACCTTTGTTAGTAGACCCAATATCAAACTTTAGTTATCATGAAAGAGTACCAGCTTACTTTAAATTTGACTATACTTCAGGATTTAATTTCATTGAAGGTACTATAACAATACCACAAGGTTCCACAGAGGTACTAGATATTGCGATAGCAGAAACTTTAGTAGATAAACCTAATTTTCTATTTACAATAACAGATGATGGAAACGGCAATGCACAGGGAGCTGCTACACCAAAGATTAAAACATTCAATGTTGGAGACGACAAGTTTAGTGTAGAGAGTAATTTAACTCCTGCAGTTTCTGATATGATTATTAGTTATAAACTTTATACATGTCCTAACTTATTACTTAAATGTATATCATACGTTGCTGCATTACTACCTTTAGATACTGCAGGTGATTTGATTGCCGGTGCCGGTATAGGTAGCTTTAGTATTGGCGTTGACGGACTAAGTCAAACAGTTAATACAACATCATCAGCGACTTCTGCTGGTTATGGAGCTAAAATGATAAGTTATAGAAGCCAGCTTAAAGAAGCAGTAAAAATACTTAAAGGTAAATACCGTCTAAGTAAGATTGCGATGTTTTAAATGCAGTTGCCTACACCTAATCAAAGACTAGAAAGAACTCGTGCAGACTTTATAATGCGTGAGTTTAGACAACTCATTAAACAAAAAGGTTTAGTAATTACATGGGACCAAACTATAGAATGTCCTTGTAATCAACAAAGTTCTTCAGAGTTCGGATTAGACTTAGCAAACGTCACGGACATTAACGCAGAAGCTTCTTCAAATAATCCAGACTGCCCATCATGTGCAGGTACAGGTTTAATAAGACATTCATCACAACAAATACAAGCAATATGTACTAACGCTGCAGGTGAAGAATTAAATGGAAGTTATGGGGTTTTAAGGACAGAAGAAATAAAGTTATCATTAGAACCAGAACATCTTCCTTCATATGGAGATAGATTCAAACTAAATAATTCTGTTATAATATGGAGAGAAATCAATACTGTTGATTCTAATGGTAAAGTACAGACTACAAGACCTATTATTTCTAGAACTCTAGACTTATTAAATGGTCAAGAAACTGTTGGTGTTTTATATATACATAAGACAGACGCAAATGGAGCAGCACCAGTAGATGGTGCAATACCTTCAACAGACTTTCAGCTTGACGCAAACGGTTTAATAGAGTTTACTAACGCAGCAACAGCACCTGTAAGTGGTACGAGAATAGCAGTTGCTTATTATGCAAACCCAACTTATATAGTTGTAAGTTATCCACATACAGCAAGAGACACTGTTGTTAGATTCCAGCAGCAAGAAATACCTACTGCTATGGTAGTACAAGTTAGAGCTAAGATGGAGATAGATAATGCTTGATTTACATATAATACATACTATCGCCAACGGAGTTAAATTCTACAAAGAAAACAGAGACTCTTTTGATGAAATCATGGGTGATGTATCTAGTGGATTAAGGGATAAATACTTTACTAAACTTTCTAATCTTACATTAAATTTTGATAGAGCATTTTCACAAAAACATAATAAATACCCTTTGATTACTACTAAAATAGTTGAACATACTGCACCTGAAGAACAAGTATTAGGTAATGCAGGACATAGAGGTCAATCTGTTTTAATGGTTAGTCAAAATTGTGAGATTACTGTTTATGATAATGACTATGATGTTATGAGAATACTACATCGTTTAATTCAGGCTTCTATGCTTATTTTTAAAGGAAGTTTCTTGCAGATAGGATATTTAAATCTGCAGTTTGCTTCTTCTGAAGAATTGGCGCCTGATGATGATGGAACCGCAGATAGTGTTATGCTTTTTAAAAGAGTAATGACATTTAACGCAAAGAAGCAGATTCTGGCAACGCCGCCAGCTTCTGTTGACGCTTTGATACCATGGGTGTTAAACCCGCCGACTATAGTTTAATAGCTATAAAAATAAAACAACTACATTGCAATGATAGGAGTAAATTATGCCAAGTTTTATTTCATTTAGGGGACGAAGATACTATGACCCCTCTGTCGTAATAGATGTGAATAATAACCTAATCACACCTAGTGCTGGTGAAAAATCATTGTGTGTCGTCGGGAACTTCCCTGTTCTCCCGAAAGGCGTCACACATACGTTTGGACCTTCACAACAGTTTGAAGTATCAGACCTTTATCCAAAAGAAAATCAACTTTTAGATTATAATAAAATCTTTAAGAACTCTATAAGAGATGAATTTTCTTCTGCAAGTCGTCTAACATTTGTTAACGCTGGCGCTAATGCCGGTGCTCAACATACGTTAGCAATGCAGGGTGGAGGCGGATACGCTTTAACTGCTAAGAAATACGGATTAAAAGGAAATGACATCCAAATTCGTATTGAAGGACCAGCAACACCAGTCACCGACGCTAACAACGATACGCTAAGTGTTTTGGGAGACAAATATCGTATTATTATTAAAGAGCCAGGATTTGATGTTATCTCACGTGATGTTGGATACGCAAGTCAGCTCTCAATTACATACACAGATGACAACGCCCAAGAAGGACGTTTCTGTAAGGTAGAAATCCTACCTATTTCAAGCGTACAAAACATTCGTGTTTCTAAGTTTGATGACGCAGGTGATAATGCATTGATTGAAGCAGTCATTACAGCTGCAGCAGCAGTAGCAGCTAAAACTGCAGAGATTGTTGCTTTAGATAACAATGATGATGGCACAGCGGATGCCCCTGCAAACCAAGCTGCACTTGATGTATTGATTGCAGCAAGAGTGACACTTAACGCAACACTTACAACTGCAACAACTGCAAGAGATGCTGCTATTGATGTGACTACACGTCCTTTAACAGACTTTCCAGCAATGGATGACTTAGCAACATTCATTTCAGGACTTGATGATAGACTACAGGCACAACCACTTAACTTTGACGTTGCTCCTGAATATCTAGACAATGTTTCATTAGACTTTGCCGACATTTCAAATGCTCCAGTATCACATATATTGCATGCACACAGCTTTGCAGTTAGTGATGGTCTTAAAAGCCTTGACATTCCATTTACAGTCGAACTTGATGCTTCTAATGGATTCAAGGAATTTGTAGAAGCAACTGACGCTCTTGACCCAGCTAACTTAGCAGACAGAGTCTTCTCACAGTTTAGTGGTGGGAGTTTCACAGATGCTACTGTTTTAAACTATCGAGAAGTACTTGTTGGTTTAAATGATAAAGACTTCACAACAGTTGCTGTCCTTGATACAAGACGTTCTGTGCATAAAGAAGTAGAGGTATTTAACTCAAACTCTTTAGATAACTTAAGAGAAAGAAATTACTACTTACCTGCTGCAGAAGGACAAAGCATTGCACAGATTTATTCTGACTATGTATTACCTCTTAACAACTCACGATTTAGTGTTGTTGGACAAAAGATTGATTGGAAAGGTGCTGATGGAGTGACTACTATTCGTGGTACAACTTCAGACTTTGCATTCTTAGCAATGTGTCTTCAAGGTGCTTTACCAGTTGCACAAGCTGCAACTCTTTATGAGCCAAACATTGTACAGGTATATCAAGCTTGGAATCGTGAGCGTGATGTAGGTGATATGATTAAGAATGGTATTTACGGAATTGGTAAAGACTTAAAAATTGCAAGAAGTATTACAACTCACGTTAAAAACAACCTTACTTCAGAAGTTGAAATTTCTGCTAGAGAAAGTGTTGATACTACTTCACGTGAACTAAGAAAAACTTTGCATGCAAAACTTGGTGCTCAAATACTTACTTCGACTTCTGGTCAACTAGGTAAGTTGGTTGTTGATGCACTCACTACATACGTGGACGCACAGTTTATCAAGGGATTTAGAAATGTAGCAGTTTCAATTACAGACGACACTGCATTTATTTCCTTCGACCTTGAGATTGTTAAACCACTTAACTTCATTAGCGTGAACATTAACTTAATATAAGGAGAAGATAAAAATGGCTAACGTAATTACAGGCGCAAAAGCAATGGTCAAGATGGCTGACAGTGCTGGGGTAATGAGAACCGTAGGATATGCTACTGGTATTCAAATTACTGAAGTATTGTTAAATGGTCGTATTGACAGTCTAGGATTTATTGACACAAGAGAACTAGCTCTTATTGGTCGTCAAGTCACGGCCACCGTTAATTTTATCCGTATTTTTCAAACAAACTATGGTGATTCATCTAGTGATGGTCCCGGTGAGGGTACAGTAGATGAAGGCGTATCTCTAAATACAGAGAGAAGCGTCACAGCTACTGCTAGAGCTCGTACAGATAATGCATTTGCTATCGACAAACAACAAGGTTTCGACTTAGAGATTGTTGATACTCAACCAAATGACGGTGCGAATGAAAGAGTTATTTACACTCTTAAGGGTTGTAAACCATCTGCTCACTCTATCGTTGTTGACCGTGGTTCATTAATGGGAGTTCAGGTATCACTTGACGCACTATACTTAATCAGAAACGAAGGTCCTTTCATCGGAGATTGATGCTAAGGTACTTTAAATACACTCTGTTTAATCTTCTTAGACAGATGTATATAAACCTTCTTCTTGTAAATAAGTAGAAAAACCGATTTAACTACATAACTTTTTGGCTATAATGTTAAGAGTATGTTGTTTTATCGGTTTTTTTGTATAAAGTGCTCTAAAGTTTGTTAAAATACAAAACAAGAAGATATATAATAACATATGACCGTAATAAAAAAAATAAAAGGAGAGACTTATGGACATTGTAAAACAAATCAAAGAACAGCAAAAGAGTGAGAAGTCAATTGACAACATCAAAGAAGCTATTTCACCTAAAATTGAAAAGGAGAAGTTTGCACCTAGAGTAAAAAGCATCAAGATTAAATATAACTTTGATGGTAAAGACAAAGGAACAACACTTTCTTCTAAAGTAATGGATTATGAGCAACGACTACATTATGAACGAGTTATAGCAACACTTCAGGATGGAATGCGTGCTGACCTTCTTTCAACAGAAACAAGAAATAGACATATGTGTTTAGCACGTATTGCTACGCAGTGTATTGACCCAGCTGATTGGGTGTTGGAAGCTGCCGGTGAAGACTTAGAATTTTGTTTTCAACTAGCAAGGAGGTTGCTTGACCATGAAGCAGAATACTTTCGATACTCTGGTTCAGAGAGTGGCGGACAAGAGAGCAAGCCCCGCTTTTCCATTGATTAGACTTCAATTAGAAAAAATGGGACTGCCTGTTAAAGATTTAGATGACCTTTATGTTTGGGAAAACTTAGAGTTTAGTTTACTTTGTCTAGAAGAATTACAGTTTAAACCTATATTAGAAGATGCTTTATCTAAAGCTAAAGAGAAACAAGACAAGATATTGGCAAAAAGAAGTGTACAAACTACTACTAATAATAAGTTCAATGAGGACTTTACAGAAGAGATAAAGAATGAAATCAAACAAGATAAATTCATCTCTGAAATGGAAGGACAGTTTGCAGACGGAAACTTTGGTAATATACAAGAACTACTCAAAAAATATGACTAAGGAGTAATAAGATGGCTAACCCTACACTTGGCGGCATGAATACACCAGGGCAACAAAGTGCTTATCAGGCTTTAACCTCTGGCTTTGACATGCCTAAGTTTAATTCACCACAATTCTCATCACCTAATGGACCTTCTGTAGGAGGTACAGGACAGATGGGCTTTAATGACCCGTTTGCAGGAGGTGGTATGGGAGGTTCCGGTGGAGGCGGTATGCAAGGTGGAGGGGGAGGCATGGGTGGAATAGCAAATTCACTACGTGCTGCTGCTCAACAAATAGTTCAGAGTAATAGACAATTATCTGCTTCTTTGGACAGATTAGCTGCAGCAATGGGTGGAGGAGGACCTTCAGGACCGGGAAGACCTTCTGGCCCTGGTGGAGCACCGCAAGGACCCCCTGGTGAAAATCCACACTCTTATGGTTATGGTGGTTCGAAACGTACTCTTGGTTCGTTTATGCAAAATACCTTGTTTAATACAGGAGCAAAACAAGCTGCTACTAGAGGTATATTTGGAATGGGCGCTGGGAGCAAATTTGCTGGACAAGCAGGTGGTCTCTTTGTAGCTCAAGGATTAGCAACATTAATTGGTGCTGGGTCTGCAGGATTAAACGCTGCTAATAGACTCCAAGATGCTGGAATGTCAGAGCAGTATAAAGACTTTTTCGAAGGATTCCAGACAAAACAAGGTCAATTGATTCAAACTGCAATGGGGAGAAATGCTGGTATTGTTGGGTCTAGTCAAGCTCAGTCAGCCTTTGCCCTACAAGGATTAGCTAACGTTGGTGGACCTACTGGTTATGCTACTATGGCTGGTCAAGAAGCTGTCATGAATTTTAGAATGAGTTCGGGCTTTGGTAAAGCAGTAAATCAATCTCGAATGAGAGCAGCTAGTGGTTTCCTGAATGATGGTGGTGTGCCGATATTACAGAACACGCTTAAAAACATAATGCCTAGTGCTACTAGACAGGTAATGGGTGCTATGCTTGCAGGTGTTCCTTTTTCTCAAATCACAAATCTTAAGGGCGGCGCTAATATTGAAGCTGGTGTTTATCAACAAGGTTTAGACGCAACAAGAAGCCTAAGAGAAACATACATTAACTCAACTGCAAAGGGTGAGTTAAATAAAACAGAAGAAGAAAAACGTATAGCAGCAGTAAATAAAGCAACTGAAGAAATAGTAATGCCTATTCAGAGAATTAACTTTAGTGCAGCACTTAGGTCAGCAACTACTGTTGAAGGTCGAATGGGAGCATCAGCGCAGTTTGGTGGAGCAAGATTTGCAAAAGACCCAGTACGACAAGCGCAGTTAAGAGCAGGTTTTAGAGCAAGTGCTGCTTCTATTACAGCCTTAAAAGGTTTGGGTGGCGTAGTTAGAGGAATGGAATCTGGCTTAGTTGATTTTGCTGGTAATGTTAGAGGTGAGACTTTTGCTGGCGGAGGTATGGATGCAGTTAATGCAGCTATAGGTGGTTCGCCTGGAAGTATGACTGGACAACTTGGTATGTTTGGTGATGCTTTAGGTATTAGCACAACAGATGCAGCCGGTATAGTGCAATCATTAATACAGGCACAAGGTTTTGTTGGTATGACTTCTAGTCGTGCTACTGGTAAAATGGGAAGACAACAAATGTCGGGAAACGCAAGAGTTTTACGTGCAAAAGCAGACACTCAAGATTTTTCGTTTGAGCGAGCAGGTGAAATTATAACAGACCAGATGGACGTTATAGGTGCTAGACAAAGAGGAATTAGTTTTGGTACAATAGGTAATGCTCTTTCTTTAAATAGAGGTGGTACAGGTTTAAATAGCATGTTTGGTGGAAACACTGGGATGGGTGTATTAAAACAAATAGAAGCTAATGGTTTAAGAGGGAGTTCTGCACAAGAATATATTAGTAATGTTAATGCAGTTCAAAATAAAGTAGCAGGAAGCGGTGTAATAATTAGCGGTGCGGCTATGGATGAAGACATGGCTAGTGTTATAAGTGCAGGTAAAAGTGGAAGGTTTGGAGCTTTATTTGGTGGTGCCGGAGGAATGAAACAGTTTAATAGCATGTTTAGTAAAGGCGATGTTAGTGGTTCATTCTCTGGTATGTTTGGAGACTTAGGTAAAACAATCCTTCAGATGCATGCTTTAAATCAAACAGGTGGTAAGGTAATAGACGCACACGAATTCTCTGCAGGTATGACACAAATGCAGAAACGTGATGCTATATTTGGTGCAGTTAAGAGTAATGAAGGACGTAGAGGCGCATTTGCTTCATTAGGTTATACACCTGCTCAAATTGATGTAATGATGAGAATGAAAAAAGGTGCAACTATTGATGAAGCTAACTTAGATGTTGATGAAGGTCAAATGGCACATTCACTCATGGCATCAGATGCAGAGAATCAAATTAGAGACGCAAAGGTAGGCGGAGAAAAAGGTTTAGTTTTAAGGCAGATAAATATTGCAGACCAAGTTTTAAGAGAAACGGTAGCATCTAGAGCTGAATTAGGTAATATATTATCACAGCTTAAGATTCTAAACGCAGGTGCCGGTAAACAAACACTTAAGCAAGGTACTAACGCCGCACGTCAGGCACTGGGAAACTAAGAAGAGGTCCTGCACGTCGTAGGAATAGGCGCAGACGCGCACCTCAAAATTCGACGCCGAACATACAACAATTAAGCAACACACGCGGTGCTAGCGCTAAAACTCAAAGAAGATATAAGGATTTAAGACAAAAAATAACTAATACAGGAGTAAAACTAACACCTTATAATAACGCTGACGTGTATTCTCTTGCAATAGCAGGTAGGACGCTTCTTAGTCGTGTGGATAGTCCAAACGGTGACTTGTTTACTTCTATTTTTAATAACTTTATGGACCAAGACCAGGAACTACCTGTGTCTTACAAGAATTACTTGAAGAATTCTTCTCCAGGGTTGCAGTCCAAAAGAGGGGCAAATATAGCTAGAATACTCGGGGGTTCTATTCTAAGTTCTGAAGGGAGTAAATCGCTTAATTTTGGGTCTACAGACTATGAAATAGAGTTATCTTTGTTTGTCAATAACAATCTAATAGGTGATTTAGGTGGGAGAAACAATCCAATAGACAGAGGTGTTTCATACGATATTATTGCTTTGAGCGCAAATCAATCGATTATTGAGAGTGGAGGCGCCATGGCCAGGACCACAGCCACAGAAAAATATATTGAAATGGCAAGTGCTAAAAATCCTGCAGGCATTATGCTAGCAACAACGGCACAAAAAAGAGCCTATCAAGAACAACAATCATACTTCAGGCGTGTTAAGCAAGGTGCTGTTCAACCATCCATGTTTGCTGGAGCTAGACAAAATTGGAGAAACATTATGTTAGGTAGTTCTATAATACTAAACTTAGACCCTTCAGATGAAGCAAGACTTGGAAGTGCTGTAAGGGAAGTTAATCCACAATTTAGTTCTGTAAGAGGGTATCGAGTGCATAGAATAGACGAAAAAGTTGCTACTTCAAAACAAGTGCCAATACAGTTAAATACTGCTATGTCTTCTCCTGCTGCTCAAGCTCAAGGTAAGATGAGTATTTCTGCTTTAGACCCAACACAGCCTATAAGTTCTGTCTTAGAAACAACAGCATCTATAGGTAAAACACAGAGTTTTAACGGTTCAAATAGAGAAACATTCCTATCTCCCCACATAGAGGAGTTTGGGGGGGGAGGTGTATTAGTGACATTTGATGATGGCACAAGACGAGCTATAGGTATTAAAGATGAAAATATATTAAGATACAAAGCTGGAGGATATACCGTTTCAAATAACATGGTAAGAGCTTTCTACAAAAGACTAGTAAACAGCAAGAGACCAAAAAGCCCTCAAGGTAGTGGTTTATCAGACTTCGGAGGCATGAGTGTTGATTTGGGTAAAGCTTTTGTTTCTAGACCAATAAGTGGTCAATTAAAAGATACTAAAGAAAAGATTGATGCAATAAAAAATGTTGGTTTTGAAGGCCTTACTCCAGAAGAAAGCAGAGCTTTTTTACTGGAACAAACGCAAATTGCTACAGCGCCGGGAATGGTAGCAGGAAGACTGGCAGAAACTTTAAGACAACCAGAAGGTATGAATATATTTTCTAGAGCAGCTAGTGATTTTGTAAAAAACACTCTAGACCCGAACTACTTTGTCTCGGCTGGTCAAAAAGACTTAGTAGATGCTGCAGCCTCAGCAGGTGTTGATTTTGATAGTTTCGCTGACGCTTTTGATAGTAATAATAGTACTGTTAAAAATACATTATTTGCCACCAGAAAATTAAAACAAGGCCTTAAAAGCGTCATAGAAATTTTAAACAAACAAGCCCGAGGGTTCACTGGTAAACCATTTACTTCTGCAGAGGTTTTAAGCAACAATACACAGATTTTCGAATAGTAGGAGAGAAATAACAATGACAGATATTAATTTTAATAAAGGTACAACACTTAAGGGTGACGTCCCTAAAAACACTTCTAAGAGCGACCAAAATGCTAGTTTCGACATGGCAAAGAAGTTCCAAGAAAAGTGGGAAAAAGTTTATGAGCCTATGTTTAATACAATGGTTAATGAATTCATCTTAAGAAAAGGTGAGCAAAGAGGTATTTCATACTTTAATAATCTAAATATAAACTTGCACTCACACAACTTACCTGCTCCAATTCCTATGGGAATGTATATTACTTCTTTTCAATGGGGTAATACATTAAACGACCCATACAATCAGTGTAGTATGAGATTAAAAATGCCTTTAAGTATTGCAACAGAGTTGTTTGCAGATGAACATGGTAAAATGTCTCCCGGTCAATACATATACATTTCTAGTGCTCCAGCAAGTGTTGGTAAAATAAAGTCTCCACATACTCCTAAAGATGCTTGGGATTTACCGTTTGCAAAGGGAATGTTTTTAGGATGTATTACAGATATAAACTGGACAATGTCAACAGACAACACTGGGAACATCATACAGGTTATAGATGTAGAAGCTAATAGCTTTATTCATGCACTTCAGATGGGACAATACTTTATTTCACCACTAGATATAGTCGACCAAAATAAACCTCAAATTAGTGCTTCTATTCAAGGAACACTAAGAGACTTAATTGGTAGAGTAGAAGGAACTACAATTTCTTCTTCACCCTTTGCATTATCTTTAAATGATTGGAACAAAATAACAGAAGTTTTACTTTCATTAGCAACAAAAGGCTTTAAAGGTAAAGAGGTAGTAGATACTGTAATAGGAGAAGATAATAAATTTAAAGAAAGAAAAATAGGTAGTTATGAAAAAGCGTTATTAGACGCAGGTTTTCGTATGGACATACAAGGTTCAATGCAGTATTTACTTAAGTTATTAGGTTATCCTTTATTACCTGCAACACTTAAAATGGAGCCTTTTGATACAAACAGTTGGTTAGA
>Ga0181377_1000431_pt1 | contig 15662 bp, 27 predicted proteins | sample LowvirmetaG_9_FD_130160 | JGI IMG/M metagenome (GOLD analysis project Ga0181377, IMG submission 130160) | Marine viral communities from the Subarctic Pacific Ocean - Lowphox_13 viral metaG | ecosystem: Environmental > Aquatic > Marine > Oceanic | place: Subarctic Pacific Ocean | collected...
ATTTTATTTAATTTAATTAATACTCTTACTATTTATTATTACTTATAGATTTGAATTTTTCCACGCCTCGTGATCCAAAATAAGCTATATAAACAGTTGTAAGTAACTGCTTTAATAATCCAATCCACTCTTGTTCTACAGTAAAAGATATTTCATGATGACTATCAACCCATATAAAGACTATAGCCATAAAAGATAAAAATATTAAAGCCATAGGTCGTGTGTTTTTAGAAAGCCATGAATCTGATTTCATATCGCTTTCCCAACGCCTTGTTATTTGCTCTTCTGCATCATTATTAGCTTTCTCCATTATTTCTTGGATTTGCTTTTTAATTAGCAGCTTTTCTTCTTTCGTGGTTGTAAGCTTATCAATGACGTCACCAACTTCTTTGATGACGCCACCTGTAAGCCATTGAATTATTTTTTTCAAAATCTATTATTATTTATTTTGACCATCTTGATACATTTGAATAATCTCTTTTCTACTAAAAAGACCACTCTTAGATCTAGAATGTGCAGCTGCTCGACTACCTGCTCTGCTTGCAACACTCACTCCAGCATCTGTATTTTGTCTAAATCTAGGTAATGTATTTAGCTTTCTATTGTGAGCATTAATAGAATCATTAGCAGCCTTAATATTTGCCTCTTCTCTATCAAAATTAAACTGCTGTTTTCTATTTTCTGCCTGAATATTACCCTGTAGCAACGTTTCAGCCATTGAGTTTGGCGATGTAGTTGTGTTAGAAGTAGTTGTACTGCTACCAGCATTAGTCGTATTAGATGAACTATTAGACGACGTTACGTTTGCTGCTGCGTTTGCCGCTGCGGCATCGGCATCTTTCTTTTTAAGTTCTGCAACTCTAGCGTTAGCCGCTGCTGTTTGTGCCGCTGTAGGTTTAAAGTCAGGTCCTAAGTCTTTTAAGCCAGCTTGATAAGTAGATAAATTATTTGTTGCTTGCTTAGAACTAGAACTTCCGCCTCCAGTTGTGTTTGAATTAGTAGAACTGCTTCCACCGCCTGTAGTTTCTCTAGACTGTAACGTCATTGAAGGGTGAGTATGACCTTCTGGTCCACCATGTCCTGTATCTGCCGCTCCGTGTCTCATGTATTTAGAAGCTCCAAAACTCATTATGTTAGCTACTCTAGCAGCGCCTTTTGCATAACCATTCATTCTTGCAGCTCCAAAAGATTGAGAGTAACCCATTCTTGCAGCTCCTACTCCATCTTCTGCATAGTCAGGTACACCATTTCCGTTTGCGTCTGGTTTTTTCTTAGCCGCACCTTTTTTATAATCATGAGCGCCTTTGTATTTAGCACTACCTTTATTTTCACCTTTCATGTGTCCGTCTGCCGCACCATGCTTGTATTTAGCAGCACCTTCTTTTGCTTGGTTTTTTTCTAACTGCTTTCCTGCAGCTGATGAATCTTTAGCTGTTACGCTACCGCCATCTTGATTTGTTTTCATTTTCGATGCTCCAGCTTTTGAGCTAACGTCATCGTATTTCATGTTTTTAGGCATTTTTTTTATATTTTAAAATATTATTGTTGCATTAATTTTTTTTCTGCTAATTGAGCGTCTTTTTCCCAAGGACCTTTACCGGCTTGCATTACTGAGTAATCATATTCTTTTCCTTTAAACATTACTTTACCAGCTCCTTCAGAATCTACCTCATAATCTAATCCACTACCTGGATTTTTTATTTCACTTTTATATTGATCAACGTGAACTTGTTCATGAGCTAATGTTTTCTGCATTTCTACTGGATCATCTAGTATATCTTCATTTAAAATAATAACTCCATTTTTAGGTGTTCGCGCATAAACAGGATCATCACCCATATTTCTTTCAAATACAGACGTGTTCATTTTGTTTAAATCGAACGGAGGGTTTATTTTAAATGCCATTGTTATAAGGAAATTTTTTATTAAACCATGATTGTCTTTTATCACAACCACAAGGTATGTTAAGACCGTCTGATATTTTATCTACAACGGTCTTAATACCTGTTTTGTTTGTGAATTTAGCAATGCTATCGCCTAATCCTTTGGATTCCATTTACGCGTAAGTTACAATTTCTTCTTCAGTTGAAACTGCAAAGTCAGAGAAATACATTTGAATTGGAGTCGCTGCCTCATCAAGTCCTAACTGAACTGTTGATTGTACACCTCCTGGATTAGCTGTCATTGCTGCATATACAGCTTTCTGTGGTGACTTAGCTCCATTTGTGATTGTTGGAACACCAGCGCTACCGTCTTTGGTTGTTCTTACAGTAATAGATATTACTCGGTAACCGTAATTTACGTTTGGTACACTTGCAGAACCATCATTAGCAATAGCGTATCCTTTTTGTAAAGCTATAGAGCCTTTCAATATGATTGATAATACTCCTGTTCCTACAACGTATGATACGCTTTGGATTTGATCTACGTTGACTAGTTCTGTTCCTTGTGTTGCAAGAGCTCCTGAGTCAACAATGTTGAATTTTAAAAATTTTGACATTTGTTTTTGTTTTGTGGCTGTTAAGCCTGGTTTGGTTGTTTTTTTTGATTTATCAGTTTACTCTGTTTATTTATTCTTCGGTAAGGATTTTATTTTACCGTTATGTGTTCTAGCATATCTATGTGTAGATGTTTCTTTACTAGGTATTAATTCACCTGAGTATGTAGCATCTCCATATTTCCAACTAACTGTCTTAGCAGCTCCATGATGTTCGGCTCCAGTAGAATTATGACCATCGTAATTGTAACTACCATGAGCATCGTCAAACAAAGCCTCAGCATGTCCTTTGTGGCCTTCAGCCATTTCTTTTCTACCTCTTGCTACATCTTCTTCTTCCCATGAATTAACCATGTGATGCTTTGAATGTTTAGCGTTTCCGCTGTAATGACCGTAATGTCCTTTATGATTGTATCCCATAATTATGAATTTGCGTGATATGCGGAAAGCATTTTCTTAGCTTCTTCAGCTGAAGAAAAACCTGATTTCCAAACACCACCTTTTTTATTATTTAAAATAACGTATTTATCGCCACGCTTTACAACGCACCCGCTTCCGCCTTCTGACTCTGCACAGCCTTTACCGGCTTTTGCAGCGCCTAATCTGTTCATTAACATATTTCCCATAACTAATCTACTTTTTCTAAAGCTACAATACCAGCTGGTGGAGTTGGATTTGAATCATATATTTTTATAACCTGTAAATCTATTACTTTTCCAGCAGGTACTCCTTTTAATGTAACAGTATTGTTTGATACGTCTTCTACTTTTACATCACCTGTTACGCCAAAATATAATGAATAACCTTCACTTCCAGATGCTGCGGAACCAGCTGGTCTCGAATTGCCTTTATATATAAAACAAGTATCTGAAACAGCTATTGCTACTGGAGCTGTAGCTATTTCTATAGTAGTATCGTTAACAACTTTAACTATTTGATAAACGACGCTTTGTGTTGCGTTATATATAATGTCACCACCGTTTATTGTATATCCTAATGGTCTTGTTTTTGCAGCTGTAAATTCAGCTCCTGTTGAGACTAATTGTGTCGTTGAGGAACCCGCGGCTGCTATAGGAGATGCTAATCGACCTGGTTGAGGTATATTGTAACTACTACTTGGTATAACGTCTAATGATGAAGTATATGTGCTCATGTTTTATTTTTTATAATTCTCCAACTCTGCCTTGTGCGCAAAGAACTGGATTAATTCCTTTATATTTAACTGGAGCTTTAAGTATTTGCATACCCGTTATTCCGTTACTAGCTCCTTGACCATGAACTCTGCCTTCTTGATTTAAAGGCCCGTCCCATATATGAGATTCACCTACTACACCAACTTTTGTTCCTGGTTTTAATCTTTCCATTGCTGGATCGTATTTTTTATGGTCCATAATTATTGTTTTTATTTATTTATTTCTTTTTCTCATATCGTTCCAATACATAGTATGCATCGTATCTACGTTACAATGTGCTGGTCCTTTGTATTTTTTAGCAGCTCCTGCAAATAATCCTCCGTAAGATTGCCCAAACATTTTTCCAGCGTTTGTTATAGCGCTATTTTTAAAACCTACAGCATTCATCATAGGTTGTAACTCTTGTCCTAAAGGATTTCTTAATTTAGACATAGCATTTTCTTGTGGTTCTTGTTCACTAGGATTATCTGTATAAGATTGCTGTGCGTCTGTTACTAATTGATTTCGCGCTGCATTAACACTATTTCTAACGTTACCGTATTGAGATATCATGTTACCAATACCTAGCCTACTTCCATAACCTCCACCATATTGAGAAACTTGATCTTGACTATACTCCTCTGGAGACATACCTGCTTCTTCAGCTTTGAATCTTAGTCTAGCCGCGTCTCTTGCTTCTTTAGCAGAATTAAAAGCTTCACTTAAGCCTCTTGACTGAGCGTTTGCTCTTCCACCAGGCCCTTGATTATCCATCATGGCCTTATACGCGTCATCATAAGCTGAATTAGCACTAGATAAATACTCAGGATCGTTTGACACTGGCTCTGGAGCTGCACCAACAGCTTGTTGGTTATTTAAACCTAAAGCAGCTATCACGCTCCCGCCCATCGCATTTCCAACAACACTACCTATTCCTCCAGATCTACTACCTGAGACTCTTGATCCCGCTGCTGCACTTGCTGCTATTGTACTCATTTATCTGTTTTTATCTTTATTAACATTATATATAGATTTAGTTAAAACTTTATCTATATATGAATTTCCTTTTATTATTTTATTTCGCCTTTTACTAATAGGTATATCTTCTTCACCTAGCATTATGCGATATATTCTTTTAATAAGTTGCTTACCTTTAAAAGATATTTTGTATATATTATATTTCTGAGTTGTTCTATTTCTTTGTCTCCAAACAGAAATCCATTCACCTTTTATTAATCTGCTCCATCTTCTATTGTCCCAACTGTAAGAGTAAGAACCTGCTTCAAAATCTTTTTTTGTAAACAAGTCTATACAATCTAAATATATCAATAGTTCTAAGTCTGCTTCATTTAGATCGTTGTTTTTGGAAGCCCATTTACGTATTATTCGATAATGTTTTAGCAGATTAAGATTTTTTAAATCTCCTGCTTCTAGCTTTTTCACAAAACAACGACCACGTCTGTTGACTTAATAACGTGATATATTTTTTTATTATTCTGTATCTTATGACCAGCGTGCTTATCATAAAATATAATATCTTCTTTTTTAACACCTTCAACATCATTACCTAGACTTATAATTTTAGCCTTTAAGTATCTAATGTCATCTCTGTGTATTTCTGCTAAAAGTAATCCACCATCAGTTTCCTGAATTTGATCTTCTAGCTTTTCTATAATTAAATTTCTACCTAGTGCTTTCATCTATTCTCATATTATTAATTACACAATCAGTAGAAAGAATAGTTGTTGCCACAGAAGCCGCGTTAATCAAAGCGCTTTTAGTTACGAGCAGAGGATCAATAATCCCTGACTCAACCATATTTACCATTTTTCCTGTAACCACGTTTAATCCAGTACCATCATTTTTACTAAAATCAGGTTCTTTAATATTAGCGTTTTTAAGTATAGTTTTAAAAGGTGATTTTATAGCTTCTAACAATACTTTTTGACCTTTTGTTTTAGGTTTTATTATTGATGAAGCATTTAATAAAGCAATACCACCTCCTGGTACTATACCTTGTTTTATAGCGGCTTTTGTAGCACATATAGCATCTTCGACCCTATCTGTTTTTTCTTTTAATTCTACATCAGAAAAAGCACCTACTTTTACTATAGCCACTTTAGCACTTAATGTAGCTAATCTTCTTTCTAAATTAACAACAACATGTGCAGGGTTTTTCTTTTTTAAATCTTTTTTAATTTTTTCTATAAAATCTTTAGCTTCATCAGGTATTTCTTCTACTTGAATTACTGTTTGATTTTCTTGAGAAACTGACTTTACACATTCACCTAAATAATCTATTTGTATTGCATTTAAATCATCACCTAAATCCTCATTAATTATAGTTGAATTTGTAAGTAATGCTAAATCATTTAGTATTTCTTTTTTACGTAAGCCATATGCTGGAGGGTCTACAACGTTTACTTTAATATTACCCTTCATTTTATTCATTACTAAAGCAGAGAGAACAGTAGGATCAACTTCGCCTATTAAAAGTAACGGCTTATTGTTTTTTATTACATGTTCTAATACAGGTTGTATTTGTCTAATAGATTCTACTTTTGATTCCATTATTAAAACTAATGGTTTATCTAGCTCTGCTGTACCTTTTTCTTTGTCAGTTATAAAGTTTTGATGGCAATAACCTTTGTAGTATTCTATACCATCTACTATCTCTGTTTCTGTTATTCCATTTTCAGAAACACCAAGCGTAACAATCCCTGTTTCACCTACTTCTCTAAAAGCATCACCTATTAACTTACCTAGAACTTTATCGTTATTAGTCGATATAGTTGCTATGTCATCTATCATATCACCTTTGACTGGTATGCTTATTGTTTCTAAGTATTTAACAACTTTATCAACAGCTTTGTTTATACCTTCTTTCAATTCTCTAGTGTTTACATCTTTACTACGAGCTTCGCTTAGTATGGCATGAGCCAACACGGTAGCTGTAGTTGTTCCGTCACCAGCTTCATTAACTGTTTTTCTTGCTGCGCCTTTTAATAAGGTTGCACCCATGTTCTCTATTGGATCACGCAGCGTTATGCTGTTTGCGACAGTAACACCGTCTTTTGTTATGACAGGATTACCCTGATCATCTTCCATTATAACACACTTACCGCTAGCTCCAAGCGTGGAGCTAACAGCATTTGTGAGTTGTTCAATTCCTTTAAATATTTTATCTTTAGCTTTGTCTCCAAAACTAAGATTTTTCACTATAGCGTCTGCCATGATTTAATTAGATTTAATTTGATTTATTTTATTTAAAAGTTTTAACGACTTGTGGTCCGCGAATATGAGCTAATTTTTTCTCATAATGGTTAATAGAAGCATCTATTGCTGATTCAGCACCTTCCATTGTTTCGCGTCTCGTTACATCGATCCATGAATCTTCTTTTTTTGGATCAAGGTATTCAGTTTGGTAAAATCCATTTGGTAATTGTACAATTCTCCAGTTTTTCTTTTGAACTATATGTTCCCAAATTTTCTTGGTTTCTTCCGTGATTTGTGGTTGACTAGTCCACGTGTTAGTCTGGTAAAATAGTGTCATTGGTTTTGGTTTTAAATTTGACATTGGTTATTGCTCTAACCGAGCAGGTATATTTCTATTATCACTGGTTTTACTCCATTTTTACTTTAAAAAGTATCAACATCAAATATTCTATATCTTATCTTTATAGATATACTTGTTAGCCCACTTGGATATGGTGAACTTGTTTGTTTATGAAAAGTAGTAGCCTTGTTAACTGCATATGTTCTACCTTGAGAACCAGAACCAGTAGGTATATCTCTTGTATAAAATCCATAAAATGGAGCTGATCCTGATTGAGACTGATTAACTATCTCATTAAATCTTAAAGCAGGTAAAACTGATACTGAAGCATTAGCTTGTGCTAAATTTGCTTGTCTTATTTCAAGTTGATTGTTTACTGTTCCAGTTGAAGAATATTCCATCATCCAATCGGTATATGTAACTACAACAGCTTTATCAGCTCCAGGTGCCGATATTAAAGTTTGACCTAACGTGGAGTTTAACTGTGCACGTGTAAATTTAAAAGTGGCTTCTTGTTCACCTCTTACAACATTACCACTTGGATCAACAGCTAGAGTTGCTAATGTATCTTGAGTTGGCGCTTGGTTGTTTTGATTCGCATTTAAAGGGCCAGTTGTTGAAACAGCTGTAGCAGTGTATGGATCAAATTTAATAGCATTTTCTTTTACAGTAATTTGCTTTGAACCTTTACTTACAAGACTTACTCCGTTAGCACCATCAAAACTACCTAAACCTGTATCAGTATCATTAAGAACCGTATAATCAGCAGCATTAATTCCCTTAACTTGAACTTGACTATTAACAAATAAAACTCCAGTTGATACTTCTGCCAACCCAGAATTTGAGGTTAAACTTGAAGTACCGTTAAAAATAGCTATTTGTCCACTTGAACCTGTACCTGTTACTGTACCTGTGTTTGTTGTGTAACCTGCGCCATTTGTAAGTTGGTTATTATTTGTAATACTATTATTAATTTGAACAGTAGCGCCAGTTCGATTTGTTGTTATATTAGTACCACCTGCTATATCCACTGTTGTGCCCTGTTGAACAGAAAAAGAGCCACCAGTGTCTGCCGTGAGGTTCCAATTACTCATTGTACCAGATCCAAATGGTAAATCACCTATAACATAAGATCTTGTTTCTCCACTACCTGTAGAATCCAAACCAACTAATAATAAATCATCTACATCTGGAGTTCCGCTACCACTTGGTGCATCAGCTACTAAACCTGATGACCCATAGTCAACTAATAATCCTGTGCTTGATTGACTTAAACCAGCTCCTGCACCAACAGTTAGTGTTCCAGATCCAGTAATTGTTCCTCCAGATATTCCATTTCCAGTTGCCACAGAAGTTACTGTACCTTGTGGATTACTAAATGAAGTAGTCAAAGTACCGCCGTCTTGTTGTGTAAGAGTTAGTGTTATAGTAGAACTACCAGAATCACTAAATGCAGTAATCATATTATCATACGATGTATTCCATTCAGTAGATGTACCACCTGGCGCCGTTATAATACCACCGGAAGTTATAGTTCCAGTGGTACTTAGCGTTCCATTTATTGATTGGTTACAATATAGTTCTATTGCCATTTAATTTAATTTTATTATTATTATGCTATTACTTTAGTAATTAGCACTCTTATGTTTCCTGCTGGGAAACTACTTCCAGACATACCTACTACATTTGTACAAGTTCTATCAACACATGCGTATATTGTTTCATAGTTGCTAGCATTGTATAATTGTACTATTACATCATAAGACCCTAGGTTGTGTGTTACTGTTCCAAACCCAGTTATAGTAGCAGCGTATGAATTAGCATCATGTGTTGCAGCTGCAAGGTTTGCTACAGTTACCGCTTTGTTAGTAGCAGTACTTGTATCATATATTATAAGCTCATCATCAGTTGCAGGTGCTGCGCCTAGATTTCCAAGGTTCACAACATCTAACCCAACAGTCACATCTGGACCACCAGGCGCTAATATGTCAATACCTAATCTATTGTTGGCTGTAGCTTCGCTTACATTTTCTATATCTCCTTGTGGAGCTAAAGCTAGTATAGTTGCTATTGTAGCTTTTTTAGTTCCGCCACCACTTGGAGCTAATGCTAAGAAATCAGAAGTTTGTACTCCTGTATCTACAGTCAACTTATCGACATCTAAACTAAAACTAATTGTTCCACCTGATCCAGAGTTATTAGCCAAAGTTGTTATACCTTGAGCAGCCCCACCGTCAAATATCAACGTACCTCCACTATCAACACTAGCGCTTCCAGTATCACCATTGGCAGTCCAGCCAGTATATGATGAAGGTAAACTTGCTAATGTTAAATCACCAAGAATAACTTGAGAAGATGTACCAGCTCCTGATATGTTAAAATCAGGGTCAGTAGCAGTTCCGCTTTCTGTAATAGTAAGTGCAGTACCTGTTTCTGTTATATCAATGCTAGTTATAGTACCACCTGAATTTGTAGGTGTTACCCAAGTACCATCTCCACGTAAGAACGTAGAAGCAGAACCACCAACTGGAACGTAACCAGCTTTACTACCACCGTCATATGATCTACTTGTTAAAGTAATAGCACCCGAAGTTGCGTTAGCTGTTAAAGGAGCCCCAGTAGAAGCGCCAGTTGTAAGACCTAAAGATACAACACCTTCATCACCTTGAATAATGACCCAGTCGTTTACATCTGATGTACCTTGTGCTGCGTCTAGTTTAGCAATTACAGAATCACCAACATCTAAAGAAACAGAACCATAAAAAGAACCTGCTGTTGTTACTACGTAGTAATCACCAACTGATACTGCAACTCTTGAAGCACCTGTTGTTAAGTTACCACCGCCATCAATTGCACCAGTTCCAGCATTGAAACCATCTTTAAACGTTAAACCACCAGCAACTAAATCGTCTACATACTTTTTGTTAGCAGCATCTGTATCATTTGTAATTTGATTAGTTACAAGACCAGTTATTTTAGATGTGCCACCTGTTAAAGCTATATCGTCACCAACATTTAAATCTGTAGTAACTGTTAAGCTTGCAGCTATTGTTACGTCATCTTGAAGATCAAGAGTTATACTTCCGTTGTTTCCAGTAGATTCAGTGACTTTAACAGTATTACTATCTCCGTTTATTGTTACGGAAGATTTAATACCTGAGCCTGTGCCACCAGCTGTTAAGTTAAGAACAGCAGAGTTACCGCCTCCAGCAGCAACTGGTAATGTATATGTTTCATTTGTATTAGAAGGCGCTGTATATGTTACTCTTTTATTTGTAGCATCAAAAGCAACAGTCGCGCCGCCTGAAGCGGCAAATTGTAAATCATCAGTATCAGTAACAGTAAACTGATCTGTACCTGAAGAATTATCAATAGTTAATGAAGTTGTATTACTTACTGTATTCGTAACTGTAACCGCTCCAGTAGCGCCACTTACAGAAATACCAGTACCTGCAACTATACTTGTTACACCTGTGTTTGATATGGTAAGTGTGTTTGGGTTAGCGGCTGTGCCAGCTAAACCAATACCAGTACTTGATATAAAATTAAGTATTTCACCATCAATCATGTCAATTCCTGTTCCACCGTTTACTTTATACTGCCATTTAGTATAAGATCCAGAAGGCGTTGCCCATGTTCCGTCACCTCTATAAAATTCAGTGTTACTTCCAGTTCCTCCAGCCAGTGTACTAGTTAAAGTTACAGCGCCAGTAGACGCGTCGACTGAATTTGTTATATATGTAGATGTACCGCCAGCTAATGAAGATACGCCTGAACCAGTTCCATCCATTTCAACCCACGCGCTTCCATTATAAAAATACATAATGTTAGTGCTGGTGTTGTAATACATTTGACCTTCTACCTCACTACCTGTCGCTGGTGCAGAGGTTTCATTGTCTATGACCGGAAGCAAAAGCTCGTTACGGTTCATTTCAATATCAGAGCCATTCATTGCAATGGCGCAGTAGTAATTAATAGGCATAGTTTATTTTTTTAAATTTGTTAGTTTAGTATTGATGACCCTGCAACGCTTTCGTCAAAGTCAACTGTTATTGTTGTTGCGTTTGTGTATGTTACACATCCTTTTATTTCGTTAGGCGGATTAGCTGTGTCAGTTAATGTCACTGAAGGCTCTGCCTTGCCTGTTGTATTGTTTATAACCCACTGTGTTGAAGAAGTAAAATTCTGTTTTAGATTTACATCTCCGCTGCTAGTTATATCAAAATGTATTAATGTATATTGAGTTCCTTGTGGAGCAATAACTCCATTGCCACCAATGTAAGTTAAATCTGCTATATAGTAAAAAGGATCTCCAGGATCTACAGCATAAGTGTCTAATGTATAATTACCAAATTGACTTATTTGATCACCTTGACCTAATAATATAGGTTTACCTGTTATGTATTCTAAGAACTTAACTACATTTTGACCATTTATCTCTGTTATAGATATTCTTACTTGTGTTAAAGTATTAAGTCCTGTTCCTGACCCACCGCCACCAGTTTTGGATATTGTACCATTTCCACCGTTTTGTGTGTCAGACCATTTAAATGACATTTGACCACCGATGTTTACTTTAGCGTTGATGTTAAGATAAGTGGCTACTGCAGATGCAGTGAATTGCTTTGTCTGTCTGTTTGACGCGTCAGTTCCTATCCAAGCATCATTGTCTGTGACAGTTGTATCAAATGGATACGAACTTATTCTTGCCATGTGTTATGAGTATATTCTTATTTCTATGTAAACTTCATTCAATCCTTCAGCCAAAATCCCTGTAGTACCATCATAATTTGAAAGCGATAACTCTGTCTCACTTCCAAAAGAAAGTTTTTGATAATCATTACCACCACCGCCTGAGGCTGTAAGCCAAACTTTACTTTCTGGTGCGTTACCTCCTGTTATTGTAGCTTCATATTGACCAACACCGCTTCTAGTCCACACAAATGTAAGTCCTGTGTTATTTGCTAGCAAATTAATTGTTGGTGTGCTACCGCCAGCTGTGCTAGTGGCATCTAATCTAGCAGCGTATGCAGTGTATGCAGCTGTAGAGTTAGCAATTGCAGCAACCGCGTCTACTGTAAAGTTTCTCGTAGTTGGCATTTCATCAGAATTAACCGGCGGCATCGATGTACCTATTATGTAATCTCCTTTTTTAGGAGTGCCTTTTGGATAGCTTTGCAGTATAGACATTTAGTTTGTTTTTATTTATTTTCTTTAGTCTATATCATTACAGGTTTTGAAGTGTTTTTACATAAAGTGTGACAATAGGCGGCTACTTATCTATATTATAAGGCTTATGTCACTGTTTTTTAAAAAGTTGTTACAAATATAGGGGTATGGTGTAGCCCCCTATCCTCGCCTACTTTTTCTCTAGACAAAACGGGTTTCAATTTAGCGGGTCCGCGTGTGTTTCAGGATTTTCGATGTCATATATACGACTTTCCAGGGCCCCGAGCGGGGGGTTTAGACTTTTTTACCTAGATTTCATACCTATTATCCTGTCTCGCTCTTCTTTTCCTTGTGAGAATTAGTTGTATGACACATTGACATGACACATATGACTGATTGTCATGACATTACGTCATATATATAATATACTATTGTTAATGACATAGTGACATAGTGGTATGACATCTTGTCACATTCTACTACTAAACTATTTTACATACTTAATACGAAGTTATAATGATAATATAAATGTAACAAACTAACTATGAAACGAATAACTTACATACAATCAATAGAATTATTTCTAACAAAAAATCCAGAAGTAATTACACAAAGAGTTTTACCTCAATGTATACTTGATGAACTATATTACTTTCAAAGATTTCAATATAAGTTATTACAAACATAATACGAATACATAATGATAATAATAATGTAACTAATAAATACTAATAATAATAAATACTTTTAACTATGCAAAATTCAATTACTTCAAAAAGATTCGTCATCAGAAAATCTTTAATCGGCAAAAACACAACTATCAATGTTGAGTTCAAATCAGGCAAATCATTCACTTACAATCACGATAAAGTGTATGAAATTATGAAAGACAAATTATCTTCTATAAATTGCTTCGAAAAGTACGGCTCTTACACTTCTTCAACTAGTGTGCCAGTTGTACTAAGAGATAAAGAGGTAGTGTAACAACTACTTCTTTACAACTCAACTCACACAGGTGACTGTCCGAACCTTCAGACAACGGGAAAACTGGGCAGGGTAAATACACGTGAGTAAACCGGAGTGAATGGCTCGGCAGTAAATCGTGGCGTACTTAATATAGATGAAAAACTCTATAGCGTTAGTAGGTAAATCGCGCACGTGTGTGAGAAAGGTTCGATTCCTTTACACTCCACTAATCTTAAAAACTAAATAACTATGGCAAAATTCCATCACAATAAAGTGATTGACGTAATCACTAAAGTACTATCTTATTCAACAGTAGCATTCATCTTATTTTCTTGTGCAATATTACTTGTACACGTATATAATAACGGCGCTCCATCAAGCTTTGGAATCTATGGATAGAGGATATTACAGTAAATTACAACAAAGATTTGTAACAAGTGATGTTTACTTTGATGAACTACTTTTTGCAACTCTCACAGATGAGAACTACGAAAAACCAATACAAACTAAATACGACTCAAAATCGATAATATAATAAAATACTAACTAATTAAATAATAATACTATGTCTTCAAAATACTTAAACATTTCCTTCAACCTATATGGTAAACACTTCAACCTATTAACTAAAGAACAAAAATCTAAAGTCATCGAAATATACTACGACTTTTACTAAAATAATATAACTATGCAATTTCAAGATACTAAATTCAAAGAGCTTGACGCTCAAGGTTTAATCACTGATAAACTACAACAAATCGATGAGTTTGAAGCTAACTTCAATCCTAATACTAACAGTAGAGCTATGAAAAAATGGTGCACTGACTACGAATATCGTAAACGTGAATGGCAATTCAGACAAGGAATAGCTAGTTATGCCGCTGTAAATGGTCATAAAGCTTTTCAAGATACAGATAAGTCTGTACTGTAATACATACAAAATACGATTAACTATTGATAATATAATAAATTAAACTATGCAAAATATAATCAAACAAGTAGATAAAACTACTATTAAATTAAACAATATAACTTACAAAGGTTATAATGTCGGCGAATTACCAACAAGATTTGCTTTTATTTACAATGAAGACAAAGACCAAGAAGGCATTAACTCGTGGTTTAACTACGAAGGCTTAACCTATATCGAACACAAACCTAATATCTGGTCTTATGTCTAATCCAAAAACTATGAAAGAACTGTGTCTCTATGCAAAACAGGCACAACAAAATCGCGCAAGAGTGCATAGGCTCAAGCACGCACACGACGGCAGGTGTAGTGGACTCACAGATGCAGAGTACACTCGCGTACAAATTAGTGGCAAGAAGTCCTATTCAGCCAAAGCACGAAAGTTCACTCACAACCGTATGTGGAAACATCAATCAAGATATTCAGTAAAACAATTAATAGAAATAATAAAAACATGAGCGATTCAGTAAAAAAATACTTCGAAGATAATCCACCAGTTGGACACTTCGGTAGTAATGCAAAAGAAATAATACGCGCTAATAAACCAGCTAAATATATATTCTTACTAGATTATGAAGATGGTAAAGTATATAGATATGACATTAGCGTGTTATGCAGAGAAGAAAACAAATGGAATCCTGACACAGAGTCTTGCGAGCAGTTTTTAGAACTAGCAGGACACAGTGTAAACAACTGTGAATGGATGGTAACTAGTGAAGAATTTATACAACGAGGTAACTAAATAGTAAAATATGGCAACTAAAACACTTAAACTAACAGAAAACGATTGTACTTTTGTGCACTATGTACTACGCATGTACGCTCAGCAAACACCTGGGCTAGACCAGGAAGACAAAGAAGAAATACGTGAAGTCGCAGCTAAATTTAAATAATATGAGTAAAATAGACGAAATAATAGATAAAGAGCTGGCTATATTTGATAGGTCAATGGTGGCTACGCCAAGTAATAGAGAAAGATTAGACCAATTTGCTAAAGCAAACAATGGCGCTAATGATATTCTACTAACACAAATGGCGGTGCAATTAGGTTATATAACTGCACTTAAATTTATAAAAAAAGAAATAAATATATGAGTAAAATGTCAGAACTAGATTTAATTGCACAAGGTGTAGCGGATCATATGAAAGAAATTATTGAAGATAGCGTTGATTGGCAACTAGCTGACCAACCACTTGACGGTGATGACTATCAAAAAATGAAAGAATATGTAATAAACGTAGCTTTAAATAAGCTATTACAAACATAATACGAATAGTTATTGATAATATAGATGTAACAAATAAAAATAAAACTATGTATTGTAAATGCGG
>Ga0181377_1000435_pt1 | contig 15578 bp, 15 predicted proteins | sample LowvirmetaG_9_FD_130160 | JGI IMG/M metagenome (GOLD analysis project Ga0181377, IMG submission 130160) | Marine viral communities from the Subarctic Pacific Ocean - Lowphox_13 viral metaG | ecosystem: Environmental > Aquatic > Marine > Oceanic | place: Subarctic Pacific Ocean | collected...
ATCAAGCAAACTGTTCCTTGAAGCTCTTATCTCACTCGTTAAGCTGGCTAATTTAACACTAGGATTTTCCACCCAAGCAGAGCCAGACCATTCGTGAAAAGGACTGGGTTTTGGAGAGATCTCTGTCAAGCCTTCTACTACGTCAAAAGAAACAAAATGATTACCGTCATCATCAATGTAGTTATATTGAGTTTCTTGGCTCATTTGTATTCTCCCCAAAATTTAATCTGGTCACCGCTATTAACGTTAGCTCGCCTAAAACTGTAATACTGCCCTGCGGGAACTATTACGGTTAGGTCGCCACCTGTGTAGAAGGTTGGTTCGGTTTGCCCTATGATTGTAGAGCCTGTTGTGGAAGCCGAAGTGTTTGTGTGAAATGTAAAAACTCTGTATGTATTAGGAGATACGAACAGCGAAATGACCGCTTCATTGCTCGTGTTCAGATACCAAGTATCAAAAGCTCTACTGGTAGTTACAATAGAGTGTGTTCTTGCCGTATTCATAACAACAGGATCAAGACCTTGGGTTTCAATGGCTCCATATAAAACACCCGCACCACCCGCGCCACCATAACCACGACTTGATGACATCCCTGTGCCACCCGCACCAATAGAAGCTATTGTAATTATCGCCGCATCAAAATTTGAAATGTCGTAAGAATTTGAAATGTGAGAGCCAGCACTACCACCCCCACCACCTTTTCGTGAGGATGTATTCCAGTTGTAGTCACGACCACCACCACCGCCGCCACCTGATCCTAAAGAACCAGTACCACCAACGCCATAAGCCCCGCCGCCATAGCCACCAGAAGCTCTTGCAGATGCTTCCCCTGCGTCACCATCCGTTTTAGCCGCGCCGTAGCCCGTACCCGCCGCGCCACCGCTTGCTGTTACGTTTGAATAAACCGTGTTTGACTGCCCTGCCTTAGTCAGGGTTAGCGTGTAAACAGTGTCGCCCCCGCTCCCAGCCGATCCAGACTGATTTTCCGCACCCGCGCCTCCCCCACCACCGCCTATTGCGTTAATGGTTACAGTTTGAGCATTTGGATTTACACTACCGCTTTTTACTACTATTGGCGAAGTGGTTTGTTGATCTGAGATAGCGACCGCACCAGTTGATTGCTTTGTTATTACTGGCTGAATTAGCTTTGTTTGCTGGGGAGTTATTTCAATCCCATGCTCACTTGAGGTTCCAGAATTAGATGTGGCAACGAAAGCAAAATCATAATTGGTTGCGCCTGTTCCTGATGGGTTTCCAAAAAATATACCATCTACCAAAGACGAATATTCTGTTTTACCAATTCTCCAAGCTGCGCCATCCAGCAGATCAACATCTTTGTTTACAACCAACTGATCAGCGGTAACCTCCACTGATGAAAGAGATTGAGAAAGCACTTCATTGGACAGAACCAACGGAGAAAAAACGACAGGGCTGTCAAAAATTTGAGCGTTATCAGTCCAGTTTTGACTACTGTAATCCCACTTTCTCGCTGAAGCTTGGATGAATGTTACGGTGATTTGTTTCCCTGATGGCATTGCTGAAATGCCGAGGCGATTAAAAAATTGATTAGTGAGGGTTATAGAAGCGCTGTTGCCAGAGCTATCAACGGCAGCAGAAGTAAAGTCGCCGCTGATTAATTGTTCAAATGCACCCCCTGACCCAGTGTCATAAATTACTTTAGTTTTCTTGTCGGGCGTGTGACCGCCCGTGATCGTTAGGATTGTTTGGTTCGCAGTGGTTGTAATATTTTGAGATTTTTCAAAAACAAAACGGCCCCACACAACCGCATCTTCTGGGATTTCGCTCATTGAAGATAAAAGAGGATTTGTTTCTAGGAAGGCTTCGTCAAGCTTGCCCTGTGTTGTGGAGTTATTGGGGCGGGGATCAACACCTTGCTCTGTACCAGATCCATCGGCATTTAAGCCATTGTTCATTGGGATTTCGGCCCCGTTCAGAGATACAGCGCTGACCTTAGATCCTTCAATGGATTTTTGGATGGTGGCGCTGGCAGTGGCTCCATCAAGGGTTGCGCTGACCGTCACACTCGTTGCGGCTCCAAAGTTTGCAACGCTTAGAATTTTATCCGCAAACCCATATTTTAATTGGATAACGTCATTTGTGCTGGCGGTAAAAGAACCCGAACTGGTGTCCACAGAAACATCTATAAAGTTTCTGTCACTGCTGTTGGTGTTATTGTTTGTAATATTAAAAACTGCATAATTAGAACTATCGATGTAAACCAGAATTTTATCGCTTGTAGTTAATCCGTCGAGGTCAGTTCCGCGATCAGTCCCATCATTGTCTGTGTGTCTAATTACAAGGGTTCCCGCTTGGCTCCAAGCATCATTCGTGTCAATTCGGTTATACCATGCCTCACCAGCCTCTCTAATATACAATGATCCAGCGGCAGCGCCGTTTGCATTTCCTGTGCTTTGAGCGGGGAAAACATAATTTGCCGTAACATCTGTGTTATCAGTGTCATCGGTTAGGGTGACTGAATTTCCGCTATTATTTACAGCGGTAAACGTCGCGGCTGAATTAGACCCTTGAACAATCGCTCTGAACGTTATCGATTGAACGCTTGGCTTGGGGCCACTTGCGTCAAAAGTGAAGAATGATCCCGACGTTTCAACCGCTATTTCGGCTGTGTTCGTATTGGCGCTGATCGGCCCAACAAATGCGCTTTCATTTTCCACTGTATCAACAGACGTAATCCAATAATAACGCGTCACATTGGCTGGCAATCCAGTGTCCACAAAGCTTGTGCCTTTGACTGTTCCGATTTCGGTTCTGCCAGTGGTTGAGGTGCTCGTGTTCCGATAAATCTTAACTAAAGAAAAATCTATTTCAGTTGGGTTTGTCCAAGTCAAAAAGATCTGGTTTTTGCCACCTGTCGCAGAAAAGTTTGTTGGAACCGCTGGGGCAGTAGTGTCCTTTGCGATAAACCCGCCGTTGTTAATGTAGTTTTGATCTTTTGTTGCTTCTGCTGATACTTTCCCGTTTTCTATGTGTGTTCGTGCGGAGATCGAATATCGAACATAATCGCCAGCAGTTGACCCAATTGGTGGAATTGATGACATTCCAGCAAAAAGTGCAGAAGTTTCACCAGCGCCAAGATTAACTGTTTCAAATGTTGTGATTTCTTGCAGAACGTTTGAGGAATTAAATTGATGCTTTAGAAGTTTTACTTCTGTAAAGGCGAAATTTGGATGACCTCCATGCGTGACTGGAGCGCGCATTGCCAAAACTTGATTGCCAACTTCATCCAAAAAGTTCCCTTTAATAGGGGTTCCTAATGTCGGCGCTGTGATCGTGTCTATGAAGCTATCAGCGAGTGCTGTTCTAGTGAGATAATCGTGGTCGGCTGTGTCCCATGTGTATGAACTATCAGCATATTCTTCCAAAGAAACCTTGACTGCACCGTCTGGTGTCAGTTGATAAGACGCAATGCGCCACTTTGTGGCTGTTGTGACAATGCTATCGGTTCCAACGTTGGCAAGCTTTTCTGGCTCAAAAGTAACCGTCACAACGTCCATAACCTTGAGATAAGAAAACTTCGGTTTCAGAACTAATTCCATCGTGTTCGTCAGTGAGTTTTCTTTCAAAACAATGGAAGCCAAGCGCTGCGCTCTTGCCTCGTCTGTTATCATCGAAAGATCTATTTGCTGCAAATGCTCTCGCCCGTCACTTGCGATCAATGATGAGCTAGAAATAGGGCTAAAGTCTGATTGTTGGAAGTTTTTCGCCTTATCGGTAAAAGTTCCAGAAACTTTATTAATTCGCCCTGCTACTTCTGAATTTATATTGATATTAAGCTCGGAAACTATGTCATCTTCGGTCAGCCCCACTACAACGCTTGAGCCATCCTTGGGAACTAAAAGACGAAGAACCCCGCCTTCCTCGACAAGGGTTCCGTGACAAGGGACTAAAAGCTGCTCAAGCGTAGCAATGACTTCATCGTTTAAGAACGAAACCCCGTTCGTTGTATATCGCGCCTGTGTGCTGCTTGATCCATTTGCGAGTTGAATGTTTACGTTTTCATCACAAATATCAGCAGCCGCTCTCATTGCCGCCATATCTATATCAGAAGGATCAACGGACATTCCGTTTAGAAGAAAATCAAGAACGCAAAGTGCTGAATTGTTAGAAAAAGCCCAAGTTGTGTCATCGTCGTATCGATGGGAGCCAGAACCACCACCTACCCCGCCACCATCCAGTCTCGGATCATAAATTTTTCGGCCTTGCACCTTCACACGGACTTGAGGGATGCCCTGTGTCCAGACCTCATTGTTATGAATTAATTTGTAAGCAAGCCAAGCATTGCCTGTCATTTTGTGATTGGTTGTCCAAGATGTTTGACCTACTAAGTCTATGGAACCTAGATAGCTTGCTGAACCAGCATTGCCGTTTAATCCTACCCGTGCCGCAGCGTAGCCGTTGTAAGGAGTACTGCCGATAATCGCACCATCATCGTCTAAATCACCAAAAGCAGCCGTAATTAGGCTCTGTTGTTCGTCATTAAAATAGACCTCTGTGGCACTTTGTATTGGGCCTTCGCCTAGATAAACGACACGATAAAGATCTTTGTTATCAGTCCCTGCTGTCTCTTGGAAAATCAAATGCCCATTAACAATTGTTTCCCCATATATAAAACGCCTTGGGGCAACAGTTCCAAACTGCATGTTTTGAATTTCTTGAGCGCGATTGCGAGCCTTTCTACGGGCATCAGCTTCCATTTCGCGAGCTTTTTGTTCAGCAATTTTCACACTGGCATAACCAGTCGCGATTACCATTGAGCCATAAACAATTACTTTTGCAGCAGCCATAGAAAGCCCTGCGTTCATAAGGTAAACAATACCCGCTGTGGCTAGTTGGGGCATTTAAATCTCCATCTGGTGGCATGTAAGGGATTGCAGACAGTAATGCCGCTTTCATCACTCAAAAACGCAGATCCACCCTTCCATCCAAGCCCTAAAGTGTGCTTGTCAAAATCCAAGACAAGATCCCCGTCTTGAGGGATTTCTGCTTTAGTGAACCCAATTTTGAGGATAAGGCTTTCGTGCATTTCGCTGACGTTTTTAAATTTAAAAATTGTTGCGACTTGCTCTAATTTTTTGAATGAACTGGGCCAGTTCTTCCGATTTATTTTGATGTTTTCTTCAATCACCTCAAAAACAGGAGCGCCCAGTTTTTGAAAGTATAATCCAGTGAACAAAACGCAGTCGTTTTCTCCATAAGAAAAACCTCGTTTCATGGCTCTGATTATATAGCGATCTAGACTTATCATCCGCTGCCCCAAGTAACTTGCTTTAAAGTCCCGACCCCATCAGATAAAAATTCCAATGATTTATCTGTGCTATCTTTTCCTTTTTGAGATCCATCACTTAAAGCATCCAGTCTGGGGCGTGACCAATCTGAGAACTGGCTGACGGTCTTTATGACGATGCTAGTGTTGCTGCTTGAAGTGTTATACTTCACGCTATCGACCAAGCCTTTGTGAACCCTCACCAAGTTTAAATTCGCATGTTCAATCGTGCCGCTGGGGTTCATGGCTGCATCATAAACAAAAGCCTGAGTTCTATTCACGTCATATGAACTTGTGAGAAATAAATTTAGAAGTTCATTGTTTAGGCCAGAGAATACAATCTGCAGCCCGTTTCTTTTTAGCTCAGTGCTTTCTGAAATAGCCGCTACGCTAACAATTCCCTCGCCACCGTAATATGTTGCTGTCGAGCTATCATCAGGCCCGTTCACGTCAAAGTCTAAAGATGAAGTGTTGAACCGCAGAACTCCATCTGTAAAGGGCGAAGCAGTCCAGTTTGGCACGACCAACCTTATAAAATAACAGCGCGAAAAATCTACAGACCGAGCGCTTTGTGCAGTGCTGTCAAACTCTCTCGACATTAAAATGACTCCATAAAGGAAAAACCAAAGCTACCCAGAACAGGGGGCGCGATTTCCCATGAGTTTTGATCATTGCTTGAAAGGCGCATGATCGCCCGTGGCGCATGTCTTGTTAGATTTGCACCCGTCGATACAGCCCCCCGAAGTGCTGGCGCAAAGGTGATCGCTCTTGTTCCTGTGTTTGTGATTGTTGCATCTTCGGTGATAACTTTTAATTCTTGACCCTTTGCCGAAGTAACGTGAAAATAATCACCCTTTTTAAAAGCTGAGACTGTGCCAGATATAGAGCTTGAGCTTTCTGTGCTGCTTCTCTGAACGGTCATCTGGGTGGAATGAGCGGATGCCGTTGTCTGCGCTTGCAAGACCACCGTAGAGGCTAAACCAGAGTTTGGGGTGTCTCTGCTTACATCGCCAAAAGCAAACGTGTTAAACGCGCCCTCAAGCTGTGTGAGGAACACTTTCAAGCTGTCAAAATCATCACCCGTAAGGTTCTCCCAATTCGCTGACCCATACCATCGCGCAGTTGGCAGCCTGACATGCTGGCTTGTGCCTGTGAACTCTGACACAAAAGCTTGAGAAGATCCTTGAATGCCGAAAGATAAATTCGTTGGGTTTATAATGTCGGGAAAGGTAATCAGAGCCATTATCTTCTTCCAGTTAATTTAGAAACTGACCCACCATCTTGCATGTCCTGATAGATAGATCGTCGCGTGTTTTCTTGGATAATTGCCGCTTGCTGGCGAAGTCTTGCCTCGGTTGTGTGATCTGCATTCCTAAAATCGAAACTTTGATTTATTGTGACGCCACCGCCGCCGAGTTGATCGTTCGAGAGAAGCCTTCCCGCCTCATTCGGGACAAAGACCTCTCGGCCTCTTTCGCCCACCACATAGGCGCGATTAGGGGCCATCTGACCACCGCCAGCCATGAAGCCGCCAAACATCGCAGTCGCCATTTTCGCCATTGCCATCTTTGCGGTCTGGATCAGAAACTCGTGGGCCATTTCTCGCATGAAGCTTTGGAAGTTAAACTTTCCTGTTCTCAAAAACTTATCTAAACCGTCCTCAAGGCTTTGATACATTTGAGTCCCAAACTGCATTGTTACTTCCGCAGCATCCCCCGCTGCCGCCGCCGCCGCCATAAACCCTTCTGAAAACTTTGAGGCTGTATTCGAGTATGTAAGACCAAGCCTTTCGAGCATGTTGTTGTATCTGTCTGTGGCGCTGTGCAAGGCCGTGATGTTGTCTTTTTCCTTCTGCTGTTCAGCCGTTAATTGACCAACCAGAGGGATCTCCGCTGCAATTAGCTGACCCATCAATTCTTTCTGACTGTTGAATTGATCGAAGGTCATTTCACCAGTTTGCAAAAGACCAATCATCTTTTCGAGTTCAGTGTTCATCTGAGCTTGCAGAACATGCGCTGCGAGAGGCTTTGCGGGGCCGCTTGGCGGTGGAGTGGGGGGTGGTTTTCCACCTGTGCCACCAGACAGCCCAGAATGAGGATTGGGGCTATTTCTGCGGCTGTTCATGCGAGACAACATGCTCGCAACATAATCTGAGGCCGTTGTTGTTTCGGTGTCTAGTTTCCCCGCAGTTGCGCCCTTCAATCCAGCGCCCACAGTGTTTCTGAGATCTGCGGGTAACATCTCCAAAAGCTCGTCCATTGTTTTGGCTTTTAAATTTATCGTCCCAGTCGCATCGAAGTTTTCGAGGTTTGAAGCTACGCCCAAAGAGTTGTTATAGACCTTTGTTAAAAGATCCCCGATTACTGGCGTAAAGTTTCTGTATTGACTTGACTCAAATCCCCCTTGATCATTTTGTTTAACGCCGCCCATATTCATTACGCCACCAAGATATTCACGCTGGGCTGCGGTCATCGCGCTATTTGGGTTCATGAAAGCTTCAAGAAGTTTTCGATCTGAACCAAAATCAGTGTGAAAGTTGTATTCCTGACCCTCCATTCTTCCCGCGAAGCTTTTCTTGATCGTGCTTAAATCGCTTCCCGATTTTTTTGCCCCAAGCCTCATCGCCTCAAGAGCGCCTACTTGCCCAACGTTGTCGCCAACATTAATGCTGCCACTCATATGTTTTAGCTGATCAGTCATCATTGACATCATCTTCGCCATCGTTTGGGCGAGGAAGTTCAAGATTGTTTCGCTTAGATTTGCCAGAAGCCCCCCAGCGATCCCCAGAATGCCCCCAGCAGTGCCGAAGAGTATATATCCGACCAGACCCAAGGCTCCGATTTGACCGTTTGTGAGGGTGTTTGTGTCGTTGTATGCGGATGTCATCGCATCGTAAAAGTTGAGAAACATATTCATTGCGTTTCTCATTCCATCGACTGCCCCCGCCGCAAAGATTAATGCGCCTTCAAGGAAGTTCGTAATGGTTTCACCCGCTGCGGTAGCATTTTTCTTTAGATCGCCAATCGCCCTGTCGAGATCGCTGTTTATGACCTGAGTGGCTTCTTTCAAAAAGTCAAAAACACCCGCTTCCATTAGGGTTGCTTTTAACTCAAATATTTTGTCGCCAATCATTGAAAGAGCGCCAGAAAATGTTGTGGACATTTGCCCAGCAACACCCTCAAGAATACTGCCACCGCTTTGAAACGCTGCCACAAGTTTCTTTTTTGTTTCTTCTGCGCTGTAAGAAACACCCGCAGTAAAACCAAGCATAGCAAGGACGCCGCGCTCTCTGAACTGATCAGCCGAGGCAGCGCCAGCCGCAAGCATTCTCATCAAGTTGTTTGTGCTTTCTTCGACAGTCAGACCCGTGACCGCAGAAATGTCAGCCGCCGCTCGCAAGAAAAAATCAACTTCTTTCGCGTCACCTTTTAGCTGTGCCGCCATTCGTGTTGATGAACCGATTAAATCCTCAAAGCTAAAAGAAACTTCTGTTGCAAACTGTCTCGTATTCTTAAAAATCTGGTTGGCAATTTTGGTGTCTTTTGTCACCGCCACCATTTGAAACTTTACTTGTTCAAGGGTGTTCGCAACTTTGACGAAATCTCTAACGACCAAACCAGCGCCCAAGCCAATAAACGCTGCCTTTAGAGAAAAAATTTGCCTCGTCAATCCTTGAAAAACTGAAAATGATCTTTGAAACGCGCCTTGAATGACCATTGCGCTTCTTTTTGCAACACCCTCTAGATCTCTGAGAGTTCTTTTTGCTGCATCGGCGGCAACGACAATATTAAGTCTGGCTAAAGTGGTCATTTTGTTTTTTCACCCGCAATCACGACATATTCAGCGTCCAAAGTTTGAACCAAGAGAATGAAGCCCCAGAAGTCTATTTGACTTGTCATTTCGGCGTATTGTGCAATTTCTCCGAAAGGGATTGCTCCAACCGCCATGCCTACGTTGCGACTTGAGGTGAGAAACTGAAACGCTTCAACAATTTCCCCCTCTTCTGGTGTAAGATCTGGACGTGATTGCAGAAAAGGCATCTGTGTCGCATCGATGGTTCCATCTAGAAGTTTTTCCTCATAGTGGCCCCACGTCATCTGCCATCGCATCCAGCGTTTTAGTTTTTTGAGCTTGTCTCCAATTTTTCGTTTCTAAATCTTTCGTTGTCTTGCGCGTATTCCAAGATCAACGCTAAGAACTCTTCAGCAGTCGCATCAGACAAGATCTCAAACGCTCTTTCCTTCGAGTATTTGATTTCCTTTCCGTCAAGCGTCAGACCCTTCCAATCAAGCAAGATCGTCTCTGAAACCGCTCGTGCCATGATCTGGCCTTGCATTTCCATGTCGAGCTTTCCAGCCTCATATTTCCTCTGATGGGGGGCCATCAAAGAATTAAACCGTGTCTTGAATTTCGGGTTGCCCATTCGTGCAATAAGAAAGGATGTGGTCATATCGTGTTCGACCCACACCCCCTCGTTTTGCGTTTTTCTGTCAACCTTGACTTCTGCTAAGTCCATTTTTTTCTCCGAGAGTTAATTCGCGGTCTGGTCACTGCCATTGACCGCGCATCAGGTTAAGATGAGGCGTTAGCCCTAGTGATTTTCAGTGTGCAAGCTTCAGAGCTGTCAAACTTTCCTTGGAAGCCCATTTCGACCATGACATCCGCGTTTGAAGAACCCGCAACGACTGTGCCGCTGGTGAACTCCATCAATGGAATTTCAAAGGTGTATGAGTTCCCGTTGTTGTTTGCATTGTCTTCAACCTTGAACTTCAAGCCTGACGCAGTGCCAGCGATATACTTGTCAAACAAAGCCTTGGTTTCAAAGTAAACTGACATAGTGCCAGTGACTACGAATTGACCCAGACCGATACGCGCTGCGCCAAGTGTTCCGATCTCATTGTTCACGCGCAAATTGTTTGCAATCGTCAAAGATAGGTTCATGCACTTCGATAGGTTTGAAAGGCTTGCCCCTTCTTGGATAAGTGTAACGTCATCAATGGCGTTCATAACGTCTGTGCTGCTCACTGAGGCCGCGTTCGGGGCTTTCAGTTGTGTCGTATCGCTCACGTCCAAGGTGTTTCCTATAGCGCTTACAGAGCCAGTGACGATGCTGCCAGCCGACAAGTTCAATGACATGCCATCAAACATAATGTCTTTAATTCTGTGAAAGCCGCCCTGAGAGCCGCCAACGCCGCCAAATTGCTTTTCGACCGTGTAGGCTTTTGTGGCTGTCCCGTTTTTTAAGACGTTTGTGCTGAATGAACTACACATCACGCCTTCTAGAAGGTCATCTATCGCGTGGTTGTAGTTTGATCCACTGACAGCATATGTGCCGCCATATGAAAGTTCGAAATTAATATCACCAGAAACGGAAGCATCTGTTCTGATCAAATCAGACACATTTCGGTCAGACCTGATCTCATCGGACTGAGTGTTCGAAATGTTATATGTCAAGCTTTCGCCCGTCATTCTGACCGCTTTGCTTTCGATTGAATTTGGTGCGACTGTTCCCCATGCTGTTTGCGGAGCAAGCAACAGGGCTGCGCGATTAGTGTCTGTCATCTTTAGCCTCTATGCAGTTGCGTCCCTATAGTAGGGGACTGTTAAATTTAGCTGAAACCTTCCTTCGACTACCCCGACCCTTTGGACGTTTGGGGTTCGACAGATGATTGTGCCGCTGTTTCCACTGCTAAAACGCTGGTTCCGAAAGATCGCGGCTATCGTGTCGGCGTAAGTTCTTGCAGTTTGAGAGCCAGAGTTTGCATCAACAAAAATCTGGATCGAAATTAGCCCTGTGTATCTGTGGCTGGGCGTTGTTCCTGTTAGTTCAATTTGAGTGGCAGAAGCATTCTGAATGAAAATCGCAACGTATTCGCTATCAGTCGGGCGAAACCCAACATTATCAAAAGCAATCGGAGTGGTTGTCCAATTGTCCTTGAAGCGCTTTTCAATTGCCGCTCTTTCATCCGCGAAACTGCTCATGATTTCCCTATTTATTACAATTTGTAATTTTATATATCAAGACTTAGCCCTTTTCTAGCTCTCTTAGCGTTGCATTTATTTCAGCTTCTACTTGAGCCACCGTCAGATCGACGATGTTATCTTTTAAATCTATAAACGGGCCATATTCGACGTTGTTGGTTATATAAACTTCACCCTTGCCGCTTATGTATCCAACCGCGTTCTGGGCTTCTGGCCCGTAATAGTTTTTCTGACTGTCTGGAGCTTCTTTAAGAACAGATTGATCGACCACTTCTTCGGTTATATTCCAAGATCCACGCAGTCGCCCCGTATCAACCCGCGTGTTTGCCTTTGCTTTATTCAGAACGTCGAAGCCAACGCGCCGAACGGCTGTCTCAATATTCAATCCAGCTTGCTTTACAAATTCCGAAAGATCCAATTGAAAAGCTTTTTCCTTCATAGCGCCACCGCCACATCATAAGTCGCGACAAGATCCCCAGAAAAGTTTGGTGTGACCGCCGTTACGTTGTACTTCTTCGCATTGAACTCTACCTCATATCCAACCTCTGGCGCAAAAGCCTCACCCGCCCGTGCCATGATCAGAACAAAGCTTGCCTTGTCATATGAGGCTTGTGCCGAAAGTGGTTGCCCAGCAGATGCGAAAGTTTCGGTTGTGCCGCCAGCTTTTGTTTTTGCGCTTGAGATAATTGCCTTGCGAGTTTGCTCTTGCTGCGACTTCGACAAAACGCCCGTGGTGGGATTATAGCTCGACACTTCACCGCCACGCATGATGACGGTTGTGCCGAATTGATTAATCATTTGTGCCGCCACTGGCCCAAGGGCGTTGTCGAGAGCCGTTGCCATAATTACACCTCGCGAGTGATTTGCGGGATTATATTACATTTCGTAATAAATGTCTTCATGCTAATTGACATCACCCTCATATCTACTCGTCCACATGGTTAAGGAATATTTCACACCCGATTTTAACTCATCAACATGATGACCGTGGGTGACCTGTGAGGGAAACAAAATGCAGTCGCCAATCGAAACATATTCGTTGTCAAAAGTTTGACGGGGGAAGATCAGAGTTGCGCCCTCATAATTGTCATTAAGCTTGACCGAACCTGTCACATGGCTTGCATCGCAATGCAGACCCAGTGTCTTTTGCGTGTCCACCGAATAGCGCATTGAGAACGCATCCCGCAGCCCGTAGTGCTTCATTGGCGTCCAGTATTTCTCACTTATAACGCCCAACTTTTGACGCCACAGGCGCTCGTATTCGTCCCACAGACCCAACTCTTTGAGCCTGATTTCATAGGCGGGGAACTTATCATCAGGCAGTGGCGACCAGCCGCCATGAGCTTCGGACTTGTCGATGATGTATCGGCACTGACTTTCCGTCAAAAACTTCGTGACCAAAATATCGTTTGCCACCACCTCAAAGTCTAGATCCATATAATATGGGCTGTTGACCTGTTGCGCTTCCTCAACGTAGCCAAGCGTCTTTGCTAAATTTAAAAATCTAGCCTTGGCGTCATCGCCACCATTTCCGTGGTATAGGCAGGGGCAACACATACCATTTGAAATTTGACCATCTTGAACAGAAACTTCATCGTTGCATTGGAAAATGTAGCCCTCATAATCCAGCTTGATGCTCAAACCCCTTTGATTGACAAAACGTTTTTGCATCCAAAGTTGATCATCTTGATCGCCCATAACGATCTCGTTGAAAAATTCCCTCAAAGCTTTGACGTTTCCTATGTAAACGCCGCTGTTCAAATATTTATATGGCGTGGGGGTCATCGGAAACATTGGGGCCATCTTTGGGTCAGGCCAGCAGTCCTTTTCAGCCGCAAAAAGTATGTCACAATCAAAGCCCTCGAAGCGCTCAACCATTGTTTGCAGATCATCGCAAAACAAAACGTCATAGCCATCTACAAAAAGAACCGTGTCATTGTCTGGAAGTGTGAGAAGGTGGTTGCGTGTTAAATTTATTTTTTGACCGCCGCCGTGAGCTTCCATTGAACCGCCTGTCCACTCGACCCCCTGTCCTAAATTTAAATATGTTATCCCGTGACGATTTGCTGATTGCTCAAGCGCCCACATTTTCTCTTGGTCTGTGCCTACTGTTAAAACGTGATTTTGCATTGGTGCTGCCTCTATTGTGCTGGGTCTTATTGATCGTGGGATTTGCTTGACCCGCTCTGGCTCAAAGAAGTGGTTTTCTTTTTTTTGCATTAAGAGCGTCAGTGGAACCCACTCATCCACTGGAATAATATTTTCTGAAAATCCATCGATCAAAATTCGAGCCGTTGCTGGTGTAAGAGCATAGGCATGGCAGTTGTACCAATAACCCAACTGATTTTTTCTGTAGCCTAGCCACGCGCTGTCATGGTACTTTAGGATCGCATCAACGCTTGTGACATCGATGCTTTCAAAGATCGCATCTTCCTCTAGGATTATGCCGTTCAGCCCAGAGTTGGCTATCTTTCTCCAAACGCGCAAATGGCTCACAGCGCATCCAAACTCTGTTTCGAGCATATGTCTGTCGAGGATGGGGTCTTTCCACTCTCTGTCGCGCTTACAGCCGCTCTCAGCCTCTAGCTCAACCCAGTCTTTCCCCCTTGCGTCAAAAGCATCGCCATGCAGGGAGATTTGGTAAACTATTGCCATCTTGGGCCTTCAAACCACGCAACAAGACTTTTCCTTGTGCCGCTTGTTACGGGGGTCACCCTATGCAGAAGATAGCTTGGGAATACTAAAACCGTTCCCTTTGCCTTGCAGCTTTCGTCTGGGGTTTCTGTTTCTTTAAATTGAAACTCTCCACCCGAATATTCGCTCGGATCAGACAGTTGAACAGTGACGGAAAGCTTTCGGTCAAACCAACTCTCTTCATTCCAATCAACGTCAACGTGCCAATCATAATGACCGCCCTGTTCCGCTTTATATTCTGTATATTGAAGCGGTGATATATTTTCTACGAACACGCGGAGCGCATTATAGTTTGCAGCCCTAACATATTCCCAAAGCAAATTTTGAATTTCTGGAACATCCAGCCAACCAACGTCACTTTTTCGAACCTGATCCGTAGTGCTTTCGTCGTTTGTTTCGGCGCGTTCAATTTCAATCTTTTCTGCTTCTTTTAATATCATGGAGATTTGACCTTCATTCAAAGCCCCTGACCACATTACCCAATTTTGTCTCATTAAAATTATTCGCCTATCTGCTCACACTTAAACCATGTGTTGCTTGATGGGCCTTTGAAGTATGGAGTTTCGCCTGATGGGAAGTCATCCCCAAACAAAAGCGGCTCCGTTTCATCTAAAAGACGAATATATTGCTCATCTTGCGCCAATACCGTCACGCCGCCAGATATAACTCTATAACCCATTAAACCCAGACCTCATATGTGTCGCTGCTATCAGCAATTAGCCGCTTAATATTGTTTTGCTTTTGTGCAACTTTCAGTTCTTCTAGCTCATTGAAATATTCTGATTGATAGGCGTGATGGGCCAAGGCCTCAGTGGGGCTTGTTGTTTCATACCTCATCCCACCTTTCAGTTCACTCCATGTGAACTTTTGAAAAGTCGCCCAGTTTACCGTTTCTAGATCTGTCAGCACATGCAAGGTTTCGCCAGCATCCGTGATTTCAACTCCATTGATTGCGAAATTATTTCTATAGCCAGCAATTACTTCATTTATAACCAGTTCTATATGCGCTTCAGCCTCTTGCCTTGTAAGGTGAACAAGCCCATCGTCAGTTTTAAACTCATTTTTCTCGATATGGTCGTTGAAAAACATAATCGCGTCTGCACGATTTCTAAGCTCAAAACACCATTCGAACCATCCTGCAACCTCTGTGTGACCATCTTCACCTGATGCACTCGCCCTCTCGCGCAGTTCATCTTCCATTCCGAGCATTACCTGATAGCCAGCATCATAATCAAAAAACTCAACGCCAGCCTGTTCAAATACATCACTCAGGGCCGCATAAGCTCCATCGCAAACCCCTAAATCCTTAAAAAACTTCAAAGATGTAATCATGAAACTACTGACCCGAATACGCGGCTAGTTGTGTTTCCAGCGCTAAATGTCACCGTGTTTCCGTTGGTTTTAATTGCAGGGCCACCCGCACCACCCGTTACTGCCACACCAGCGAGTATCGCCAAACCCCCATAATGTGACCCACCCGCAGCGCCCCATCCCCCGCCGCCACAAGATGTCGCTTGTATTGAGTTGGGCAGAACACCTGCAAAGGAGGGGTTTGGTGGGAAAAAGAAGGGCTCCCACCTCCTTTCTCCCCCCTCTC
>Ga0181377_1000436_pt1 | contig 15553 bp, 25 predicted proteins | sample LowvirmetaG_9_FD_130160 | JGI IMG/M metagenome (GOLD analysis project Ga0181377, IMG submission 130160) | Marine viral communities from the Subarctic Pacific Ocean - Lowphox_13 viral metaG | ecosystem: Environmental > Aquatic > Marine > Oceanic | place: Subarctic Pacific Ocean | collected...
ATTATATTTAAGCACAATGGGTCTTATGAAATTAGAATTTTCCAATAATGGGATTTCTAGTAATTACTTTATGGTAAGAAGAGCAGAAACAGAATTTTAATATATGTATATTCAACAAAACCATCACTTTAGGGAGCTAAGTTTTGTTAAGTTTAACCCGCTGATCGAAAGACAGCACAAATAAATAAATGATATGAGTACATTATTCAATGAACACACACCAACACCCTTCGATATTTTATATCGAAATCTTTTCAAAGCAGATGAGCAATTCGCTCCTGCATTAAATTCAAAACAACCCCATCCTTTAGACATTTATTACAATCAAGAAGGTCTTCACTTCGAGATTGCATGTACAGGTCTTACTAAAGAAGATATTTCAATTGAAGTAGAATCTGATGTATTAAGGATATCTTATGATAAACCAAAAGATGAAATCCCGGAAGATTTGTCAGGTTATATTTATCATGGTTTAAGTAGAAAGTCATTTAATTTAGGATATAAAATTGCCCCTAAATTTGATCTGACTAAAATCGACGCTGAAATGGAAAATGGATTATTAAAAATTTCATTGCCCATTACCAAAGAAGCAAAACCAAAAGCAATTAAAATTAAGTAACCAAATGCTCCCTAAAGTTTGGTTTATTGAATAAGAATTTGTATATTCCCGTTATAAAAATAAAAGCAAAATGAGTTATACTATTATTAAAGACCCGGCACTAGGGCGATTCCACATTTCAAAAGATGCGTATTGTTACACAGTAGTTGAAACTATTACTCCTGAAGAAAAGAACCTTGAAAAAGGATCTGAAGGAAAAGCATATGAAAAGCCTGTAGGGCATTATGGAAAATTATCACATGCATTAGCTAAAATAGCTAAAGGAAAAGTTGATAGAAAAACTGAGTACTCTTCAGTTATGTCCTATATCAAGGAATATGAAAAAGAAAGAGAATTAATGAATGAATTATTAAATAAATTAGAAATATGAAATTAGAAGCCTTATTTGATGCGGTTATCGTAAAACCCTTAGAAGAAGAAGAAACAATGTATGGGAATATAGTTGTCCCAGACTTAGGAAAAGACAAAAATGAATCAGGTACTGTAGTAGCTGTTGGTCCTGGTAAACCCACCGTAACAGGAGAATTTATTTCAACTATAGTTCAAGAAGGTGATGTAGTAATTCTACCAACAATGGGATTTACTAAACTAGAACATGATGGTGAAGAATATTTTGTAGGACCAGAAAACCAAATTTTAGCAAAAATAAAACCCTAATAATTATGCCCGTAGATTTAAGAAAAGAAATTACATTTGGAGCTGAAGCTCGAAAAGAACTAATGGAAGGTATTGATACTTTAGCTGATGCTGTAGTAAGTACCTTAGGACCTAATGGTCGAAATGTATTAATTGATAACTCACCAGCACTCCCAATGTCGACTAAAGATGGTGTTACCGTTGCTAAAAGTATTGTAGTAGATGGAAAAACAAAAGATTTAGGAGTGCAAGTAGTAAAAGCAGCTGCTATGAAAACAGCAGATAAAGCTGGTGATGGTACTACTACTTCTACTTTATTAGCTCGTGAAATGATCAAAGCCGGTCTTTCACATCTTAATAATGGAGCTAATGCTGTAGAAATTAAACGAGGTATTGATACTGCAGTAAAACAAGTAATTGAAACTTTAAGAGAAAATGCTGAAGATATTTCCTCTGAAGACCAATTAGAACAAATTGCTACTATTTCAGCTAACAATGATCCAGAAGTAGGTAAATTAATTGCTACAGCTATGGAGAAAGTAGGTCGAGATGGTGTTGTTCATATTGATGATAGCACTACAGGTGAAACTTATCTTGAAACTGTAGAAGGAATGCAATTTGAAAAAGGATATAAGTCTCATTTCTTTGTTACTGATAATAATACAATGACTTGTAAACTTGAAGATTGTTATGTCTTAATTGCAAATCATAAATTTACTCAAGTAAAAGAATTGCTCCCAATTTTAGAACAAGTATCAGCTACTAATAAATCATTATTAATTATTGCAGATGATATTGATAATGAAGCACTTGCAACTTTAATTGTTAATAAAGCTCGAGGTACACTTAAGGTATGTGCTGTAAAAGCACCTGATTTTGGTGAGCGTCGTAAATTAATCCTTGATGATATTGCTATCTTAACTGGTGGGCAGGTATTTGATACTGAAAAAGGAATGAAAATTGATAAATTTACTTGGGATTGGTTTGGTCAAGCTCGTGCTGTAACTGTTGAAAAAGATAGTACTACTATTGTAGATGGTAAAGGAACTGAAGAAGCAATTGAAAGTAGAGTTGAAGAACTTCAATACCAAATTGATAATGCTGATACAGCATATGCTATAGAACAATTACAAAATCGATTAGCTAAAATGGTTGGTGGTGTTTCTATTATTCATGTAGGTGGTCATAATGAAACCGAAATGCAAGAAAAGAAAGATCGTGTAGATGATGCTTTACATGCTACTAAAGCTGCTTTACAAGAAGGTATTGTACCTGGTGGTGGTGCTGCTTTACTTTATGCTCGTGGTTCTATTGATACTTCAACTATGGGGGGTCAAATAGTTCATGAAGCTTGTGGTAAACCATTTGAACAAATCCTTGTTAATGCTGGTTATGATTCTACAAATGCTCAAATGATTGGAAAATACCAATTAATAGAATCTGGTAATAGTATTTGGGCCGGGTTTGATCTTAAAACTGAGGAAGTTGTAGATATGAAAAAATCAGGAATTATTGACCCAGCAAAAGTTACTCGTACAGCTCTTGAAAATGCAGCAGCAGTAGCAGGAACATTACTTTTAACAGAATGTACTATTGTAGCTCATCCAGATCAAGAAGTACCAACCCCTGATGCAATGTATTAATTATGGAAAAAAAGATTGTAGAACATAACGAATTAATAGCAACTAGAGTACCCCCAGGTGACCGTTGGTCACTTGTGGGGGATCCTAAAAAAGAAGTATTTAAAACTTTAACTGATACTTTAGAAGCCTTTCTTACCCAAACAGGTTTCCAAGGTGCTTATAGGTTAGATCCTATAAATAGTAAATTATATGCTATACAATCTCATGAAGAAAAAATAGTTAAAGAACAACCTAAAATGTATTCATTGTATGGAGAATTTAAACAAGGAATATGAGGGATTCTATAAGAGTAAATGACTATGATTTTTTATTAGGCGAACAAATTACTTATAGAGAAAAAAAATACACAATAGATGGAACTTGGCGTGTCTTAGGCAAAGAAAGTTTGTATATTGCGTTATTGAAAAATGGGTCATGGGTAAATATTCCTGCACCCGAAGTTATAAAAATATACATAAATGAAAGATCACTCGTTACTAGTTGAGAAATATCGCTCACAAAACTTAGATGAATATGTTGGTAATGAACGTATCAAGAAAACCATCTCACAGTATTTAGGTCAAAATGATATCCAAAATCTTATATTCTATGGACCCGCAGGTACAGGTAAAACAACTCTTGCTAAGCTCATTATTAAAAATCTCGATTGTGATTATCTGTATATTAATGCCTCGGATGAACGTGGTATTGAAACGATTAGAGATAAAGTATCAGGATTTGCTTCAGCAGCTAGCTTTAAACCACTTAAGGTGGTCATTTTGGATGAAGCTGATTTTCTTACTATTCAGGCGCAAGCTTCTCTCCGCAATGTCATCGAAACGTTTTCTCGTACGACTAGGTTTATCTTAACGTGTAATTATGTAGAGCGCATTATTGATCCACTTCAATCACGTTGTCAAGTACTTAAAATTGTACCCCCCTCAAAGCAAGATATAGCATACCATCTTATGGATGTTTTTAAAAGTGAAGAGATAGAATGTGGTGCAGAAGATTTAAAAACTATCATTAACCAGCATTATCCCGATATTCGTAAAATGCTTAATACTATTCAGTTATCTACCCAAGATGGTGAAGTAGTAATTGATAAGTCAGTACTTGTATCTTCTAACTACATGACTCAAGTAATTAAAGAATTAAAAAATGCTAAACCGAATTGGAGAACTATTAGACAAATTATCGTTAATGCAAATGTTAATGATTTTGAGGAATTTTATCGTTATTTGTTTGATAATGCTTCTGTATACGCAGATGGAAACGAAGGAATGGTTGCTATTTATATCAATGAGTATAGCTATCAGTCTAATTTCCGTATTGATAAAGAAATTAATGTGATGGCACTCATCCAAAAATTAATAGAGTTAAAATGAAAAAGTTCTTAACATTTCTTGTAATTTGGATTAGCCAAAACATGGCAATACCTTTCTGGATGATAGGACACGTTCATTTAAGTTTAAATGTATATCAAGACGTACACGAAATAATCGCTAGTGTAGGTATGAATATTTTAGTAGCGATTGGATTTTATTTAGATTATAAACAAAACAAATAAATAAATTATGGAACAACAACAACAAATGGCCCCCAACATTGACTTGAACAACACTCAAGCAATTGAAACACCTGAAGGTAACAAAGTATTTAATCAAGGAGTATTACTTCGTAAAGTATCTAAATTTGTAGTAGGTGCAGAAGAAGATGCAGTACTACCAATCCCTGTATTTTATGATCCTCAAACGGGTAAAATTTTAGAAAGTACTATTCCGTTGGAACTAAGAGAAGAGTACAAGAATGACATTATTTGATTGGTTAAATGAAATAACAGTTAAGAAAACACACCCTGATGAGTTTTCACAAGAATCATGGGATAAGTGGAATTCTTACATGATACATAGATATTTATCTATGAATATGGGTTACATTGACATTGTAAATTATGTCCAAAAGATGAACCCCCAAAGTAAGAAAGAAATTTATACAATCTACCGTGAAATGATTCCAAAGAAAAAACTCTGGCTAAAGTACATTAAAAACGAAAATAAAAAAAATTATCAAGAACTAGCTGAATATGTAGCTGAAAACTTTGAATGTAGTTTAGGTGAAGCAGATCATTATATTGATATTTTACAAGAAACGGGCTTAAGAGGAATTCTTTGGAAAATGGGAGTGAATGAAGAAGAAGCAGATAAAATGATAAAAAAAGCAAAGTTATGAGTAAATTAAGAGACATGCTTTATACTTCAGCAATAGCTGATAAAGCAAAAGCACTATTATCTTTAGAGTTACTAGAAAAAAATCCAGCAGGAATTGGAGATCATTCAACAGAAGATTTCTATAAAAATGCTGAAGAAGCACTTGCTATGTTAGCGGATGCTGATGAGAGATTAGAAACAATAGAAAAATATTTAGACCAAAAACAAGTTATTTAAAATGTCAGAACCAGTTGTAGAATACCAAATAAATGGCAGCCCCAAAGCTGTAAGTGATTTTGAAAAATTATATCCTGAATTAGCAGAAGAATTCCAAGTAATTCAAAAAGAACAATATGAGTTATTTGCTGCTAAAATGATGGATTATGGTTTATCTAATATTTCTTTAGGTTCAGATTTATCTACTAAAGAAGATAGAGATTTATCACTTACTGGAATTTGGCTTCGCTGTAATGATAAAATCAATCGTTTAAAAAATATGCTAAAACGTCATGGTAGGAATTACGTTAAAGGTGAAGCAATGATTGATAGTTTTATAGACATCTCTAATTATGGCATTATTGCAATGCTTGTACTTAAAGGGAAATGGAAATAATTTGGACAAATCCATATCTATATTAATTCCCAGTAAAAATAGACCCAAATCACTACAGGATCTTTGTAATTCCCTTTTTGATAATGCTGAAAATCCTGATAAGATAGAAGTATTAGTTTATTTTGATTTTGATGATCAACATCTTCAAGAAAATTTAAATTATTTTAAAGAACTCAATTCTAAGTATTTAAATTCCTCTAAAGTTATAGTTGGTCCTAAACTTATTTTAAGTGATTATCCTAATAAACTTCTTAAAATAGCATCTTCGGATATTTTTATGAATTTAGGAGATGATATGAGGTGTAAAACACCAAATTGGGATACTGCTATTATAAATGCTATGGAGGAGTATGAAGATAAAATAACATTTGTTCATTTTGATGATGGTTATTGGGGACCTGAATTAGCAACTCATCATGTAATTCATAGAAAATGTGTAGAATGTTTAGGATATTTTTACCCTCCTATTTTTGATTTTGGTTATGGTGATACTTGGATGTTTGAAGTAGCTAAAAATGTAGGAAGGGCTGTATATTTACCTATATTATTTGAACACCTACATTACAGTCTTGGGAAAAGTAAATTTGACCAAACATACAAAGATAAATTAGATTCTAACCCTAATGAAATTTATGGTGATTTATTTAGAGCAACTGAATATCTTAGAGATATGGATGTTCAAAAATTAAAAAATTATATTAAAAGTTTTGGCTAAAAAGAAAAAAATACCACAAATCGTTAAAGATATAAGATCTTTTAAACCTGATGAGATTAATTATGCTTATCAAAAAAATGTATCTTATTCTCAGTTTTCAATGTACACAGGTTGTCCTAAAAAATGGTCTCTACAGTATAAAGAAGGCATTAAAGAATTTACTTCTACTATCCATACAGTATTTGGAACAGCTTTACATGAAGTTCTTCAACATTATTTAGATGTAATGTATGAGCAAAGTGCAGCTGCGGCTGATAGAGAAAATCTTGTAGAAATGTTTGAAAATTCTTTACGAGAAGAATATAAAATCCAATATAAAAAAAATAAAAACCAACATTTCAGCTCATCTGAAGAACTAAGAGAGTTTTTTGATGATGGGGTAGAAATAATAAGAACATTCGCAAAAAAACGTAGCCAGTATTTTAGCAAAAGAGGATGGTATTTGGTGGGGTGTGAGGTACCTATTATGATAATGCCTAATAGACGTTATAATAACATTATATACCAAGGCTATTTGGATGTAGTAATGTACCATGAACCCACTAATTCATTTAAAATTATTGATATTAAAACATCAACTAAGGGATGGAATGATTATGCTAAAAAAGATGAAATTAAACAATTTCAATTAATTCTTTATAAAAAGTTCTTTTCAGAACAATTTGGAATCCCAATAGAAAATATTGATATTGAGTTCTTCATAGTAAAACGAAAAGTTTTTGATCATCCTGATTTTGTAATTCCTAGAATTCAAACTTTTAAACCAGCATCAGGAAAGGTTAAATTAAATAAAGCAACAAAGGCATTAAACGAATTTATAGAAGAAGCATTTGATAGAAATGGATATAAAGACAAAACCCACAAACCAAACCCATCAAAGTGGAATTGTACCTTCTGCCCATTTAAGGATAATCATAAATTATGTCCGGATTCTTTTTGAATCCATACATACGTATAGACAAATATAATAAATAAAAATTATGGCAAATCGAGAAATGACATTAACAAGTGTAAAAATTCAAAGTGATTTATTTGAAAATTTTAAAATTGAGTGCGTGAAACGTAAGTTTTCTTTCCAAAAGCTTGCTGATCGAGCAATTTATTTGTATCTTACAGATGAAGATTTTAGAAAACAAATTACAAACCACACTAATTTAGAATTAGAAGATTAATTAAAATTAAACAATGAAAGAAGGTTATATTAAACCAGAAGATAGAAAAAAAATTCTACTTCTGACGGATGACATTAGAGTTCATTCAGGAGTTGCTCAAATTGGTCGTGAAATGGTTATTAACACCTCTCATAGATATAATTGGGTTCAAATAGCAGGTGCAATCAAACATCCTGATAAAGGAACAAGACATGATTTATCTGAAGATAATAATTCAAAAGCAGGAATTGATGATTCATCTGTAATTTTATACCCCACAGATGGTTATGGTACCCCAGATCTTTTACGCCAAATTATTAAATTAGAAAACCCGGATGCAATCTTTTTAATTACGGATCCAAGGTATTTTACCTGGTTGTTCCAAATGGAAAACGAAATTCGTAAAAGTATTCCAATTACATATCTTAATATTTGGGATGATCTTCCAGCTCCAATGTATAATAAAGAGTATTATGAGTCTTGTGATGCTTTGTTTGGTATTTCAAAACAAACAAAAACTATTAATGAGATTGTATTAGGAGATAAAGCAAAAGATAAAGTTATTAAATATGTACCCCATGGTTTAAATAATAATAATTTTAGAATTCTAGAAGAACAAGACCAAGATATTGAAAAATTTAGAAAATATCTTAGTAGAGGTAAAGAATATGATTTTATGCTTTTATTCAATTCAAGAAATATTAGACGAAAATCAATCCCTGATACTATTTTAGCTTGGAAATTATTTCTTGATCAACTCCCAAAAGAAAAAGCAGAAAAATGTCTTTTAGTTTTACATACTGAACCTGTTTCAGATGCAGGAACTGATCTTCCAGCAGTAGTAGAATATTTTTTCCCAGAAAATGATACAAATGTAGTTATTTCAAGTGAAAAATTACCTACTGAACAAATGAATTTGTTATACAATAGTGTAGATGGTGTAATTTTATTATCTTCAGCTGAAGGGTGGGGATTATCCCTTACAGAATCTTTATTAACAGGTACCCCATTTATTGCTAATGTAACAGGTGGAATGCAAGATCAAATGCGTTTTGAAGATGAAAATGGTAATTGGGTTAACTTAGATGCTAATTTCCCTTCTAACCATAGAGGTACTTATAAAAAACATGGAAAATGGGTATTACCTGTTTACCCCTCAAATTCATCAATTGTAGGATCCCCAGCAACTCCTTATATCTTTGATAGCAGATGTAAAGCAGAAGATGCTACTGATCGTATTATGGAATTGTATAATATGAGTAGTGAAGAAAGAAAGGAAATTGGTAAAGCTGGTAGAGATTGGGCTATATCTGATGAGGCTGGTTTTACATCCAAAGGAATGTCTGAACGTATTATTGAGGGGATGGATGAATTATTTGATACTTGGAAACCAAGAGAAAAATTTGAATTCCTAAAAGATACAGATTATCAACCAAGAGTTTTAAAACATAAATTAATTTATTAATGAAAAATACATTTTACATAAGCTGCCCAGTTGATACCTATTCAGGTTATGGTGCTCGATCTAGAGATTTTGTCAAAGCTCTTATTGAATTAGATAAATATGATGTGAGAATTGTACCCCAAAGATGGGGATCAACTCCTATGAATTTTATTGAAGATCACAATGAAGAATGGGGATTTTTAAAAGAACATTTTTCACCCCCTCAATTAACAGAAAAACCTAATATTTGGTGTCAAATTACTGTCCCTAATGAATTCCAACCTGTTGGAGATTATAATATTGGTCTAACAGCTGGAATTGAAACTACTGCCTGTACCCATACTTGGATTGAAGGGTGTAATAGAATGGATCTAATTTTAACATCTTCGGAACATTCAAAAAATGTATTTAAAAATACTACTTTTTCAGGAGAAGATAAACAAGGAAATAAAAAAACAACTCTTAAATTAGAAGTTCCAATTGAAGTGCTTCTAGAAGGAGCTAATTTAGATGTTTATAAGCCTTTAAATACTCCTATGACTAATAATGAGTTATATAAATCAATAGATTCAATTCCTGAGTCATTTGCCTTTTTATTTGTAGGTCATTGGATGCAGGGAGATTTAGGTCAAGATAGAAAAAATGTAGGTTTATTAATTAAAGCATTTTATGAATTATTTAAAAATAAAACTAAAAAACCAGCATTAATTTTAAAAACATCCCAAGGTGGAGCTTCTTATATGGATAGAAGAGAGGTTCAACGTAAAATTGAAGCTATAAAAAAGACCCTCCCAACCAAGAATTTACCTAACATTTATTTACTACACGGAGAATTTTCAGATGAAGAAATGAATGAGTTGTATAACCATAAAAAAGTAAAAGCTATGGTTAGTCTAACTAAAGGGGAAGGATTTGGTAGACCTTTACTTGAATTTAGTTTAACTAATAAACCTATTATTACTACAGGTTGGTCAGGTCATGTTGATTTCTTAAAACCTGAGTTTACTGCTTTGGTAGGAGGAAAACTATCTAATGTCCACCCATCTGCAGCTAATGACTTTTTACTAAAAGAAGCACAATGGTTTGATGCTGATCATGGTCATGTAGGTCATTTTATAAATGATTTTTATAGCAATTATAAGGAATGGAAAGTAAAAGGTAAACGCCAAGGTTTTTACAGTAGAACTAAATTTGGATTTGAAAATATGAAAACCCAAATAGAAGAATACTTTACAAAATATTTGTCATCAATACCTGAACAGGTAGAATTACAGATGCCTAATTTAAATGAGATTAAATTACCAAAAAGAAAAAAAGTAAATGGATAACTTAACAATATGTCCTAGATGTGGGAGTGATGCTTGTTACGTACAAGTAGTAAACCAAGATATTAAAAATTACCAATGTATGGGGTGTGGTTTTGTAACTAACTCCCTTATGAAAAAAGATTCTCAATTTTTAGAAGAACAAATGGAATTACTCCCTAATTTATATAAAGAATTATTAGGTGAAGATGATGATGGTTTGATTTGGATGCCTGCTACTATTAATTTACCTTCCCAAGGAATGGTATTTGCTAATGGTACAAATGCTGAAAAATGGAATTGGGCAGCAGTAAAATCTGTACCAGTATCAGAAGATGAAAAAGACAAATACCCTATTCCAGGAAAGTCAGGTGAGTTTTATGAGCAAAGAATGGATATGGAAACTCTTAAGGAATTTGAAGAAAAGGATTTTATTGAAGCCTTAGACTATATTGGAATTTTTGATAAACCAGAATAATGAATATAAGTTACGCAATAACAGTATGTGATGAATTCGTTGAAATTCAAAAATTGTTATCTTTTTTATTGAAAAATAAAAGAGTTAATGATGAAGTTGTAGTATTAGTTGATTTAACTAAAAATAGTCCTACATCTGAATTACTGGGATATTTACACAAGTTAAGTTCAAATAATCATATTATACTCTCAGAGCAAAACTTTAATGGGGATTTTGGGAGATGGAAAAATATGTTAAATAGATCATGTAGTGGTGATTACATATTTCAAATCGATGCTGATGAAATGCCTACTGAATATATGATGAAAATCATTCCCCAGATAATAGAATCAAATCCCGTAGATTTAATTAGAGTACCTCGTATTAACACAGTTGAAGGGTTAACAGATGAACATATTCAAAAATGGGGGTGGAATGTTAATGATAAAGGTTGGGTAAATTATCCTGATTATCAGTGGAGAATTTATAAAAATGATCCTAGAATTCAATGGCATGGAGAAGTTCATGAAAAGATAATAGGCCATAGTACTTTTGCTCATTTACCTATGGAAGAATTTGAATTAGCTTTAAGACATGATAAAACAATAACAAAACAAGAAAAACAAAATAACTATTACGACACATTATGAGAAAATATTTACCAACCCTTAGTGAATTAGTGGATAGGCTATCAATTGCCCAACTTAAAGAAGTATTTATTTCTGAACATAAAGAAGAATATGCTCAAGAAATTTCAGATATAGTCCATGATATTCAAGTATTATTAGATGAACAAGATGGTAAAATAACAGCTGAAACTATTCGTGCTGTGGTGGTTTTTTCACAAATGAATCTTCACATATGGCATAATGAATCTAATTACCGTAAAGGTATTAAAGATGGTAATAACCTAGAACTAACCCATGGTTTGAATGGTATTCGTAATACAGCCAAAAACCAAATTCAAGAGGTAGTAGGTGGTCGTAAAGATTATAAAATTGACTGCTTAGCAGCTGAATTTAAAGATTGGGATATTTCATGGTAGTTAAAAGTAATTTTATTATTCCTCAAATTTACTTTAAAGAGATAGAAGAAAAATTTTGGGACCTTCCAATTAGCATTTTCATGGATTATAAACCTGAAGATGAAGAATTGGAAGTAAGTCCAATTAATTTTATGATACTTCATGAACCTAATGAATTTTTTAGAATACATGATTTTGCCTATGACAATTTTGAAAAATTTAATGGTATTTTAACTTATAATAAAACATTACTAGATGTAATTCCTAATGCAACTTCTTTTTCTTGGGGGTTAATTCAATCCGAAGATAAAGAATATTATAATTCATTTAAAAATAAAGAAAAAAAATTTGAAGTATCTTTTTTAAGTGGTGTAAAGAATATGAGTAGTGGTCATCATTTAAGACAACTTGTTTATGGGTTAAAAGATCAAATTACAATACCTACAAAATGGCATAAAGTACTTGATGATTTTGATCATGAACAAAATGTAAGACCAGGGTATACCAATTACTCAAAAAGCATAACCCACATTCCAGATTTTGAAACTCCTGAACAATTCGGAAAAAGAGTTTTATTTGATGAATCTATGTTTCACATAGGTATAGAAAATGTTCAAAATCCTAATTGGTATACTGAAAAAATTGCTCAAGCTTTTGCTACTAAAACAGTTCCTATTTATTGGGGCTGTCCCAATTTAGATGAACTTGGTTATGATTCTAGAGGAATAATTACATTTACTACTCCTGAAGAATTACTTGATATTTTAAATAATTTAACTCCTAAAGATTATTATGATAGATTAGAATATATTAATCATAATTATAATGTTTCTTTGACAGACACCTTTAAAAATAACATATACAGTTTTATAGACAATTTTAAAAAAATAAATAAGTTATGATATTTCCTGAAGTTAAAATTAATCAACCTGACTCATTTGAAGATTTTAGAGGTGAGTTATATACTTTATTCAAACAAGAAAATAGTAATCTAACTTTTAACCATGATAAAGTATCAGTTTCTAGAAAAAATGTATTAAGAGGATTACATGGTGATTCTAAATCTTGGAAGTTGATTACTTGTTTGGCGGGTGAAGTAATGCTTGTAGTTGTAGATAATAGAGAAGAATCACCTAATTATTTAAAATGGGATTCAATTATACTTACAGCTAAAAATCGAAAATCAGTCTTAATCCCCCCAATGTTTGCTAATGGTCATTTAGTATTAAGTGATGAAGCAACATTCTTTTATAAATGGTCTTACCCAGGTAAATATCCTGATGTACAAGATCAATTTACCCTAAAATGGGATTCATTAGGAATTCATTGGCCTATTTCAAATCCTATTTTATCTAAGCGTGATAGTTAACTAAATTTTTATTATATTATGAACATGATGAACATTCCTAAACATTACACAAAAGTTCGAGATGTAAATATTACATCTGAGAAACTTATAGCATTCGAAGATCGAGTAAAGGATGCATATGAAAATGCACAGGTAAACGGACCTGTACATTTATCTAAAAATAACGAAGAAGACTTAATTGATCTCTTCCAATATGTCCATGAAGACGATTGGGTATTATCTGCTTGGAGGAACCATTACCATGCTTTACTACATGGTGTAGATTCTGAAAAGCTATTTAATTGGATTAGTGAAGGTAGAAGTATGGGTACTAATAATCTTAAACCTAACTTTTATGCTTCTTCTATTGTAGGTGGTATTATTCCTATGGCTTTAGGAATTGCTGCTGGTTTAAAACGGTCAAATTCAAATCGTAGAGTTTGGTGTTTTATTGGTGATATGACCATGGAAACCGGGGTATTTTGGGAAGCATATAAATACTCTCAAAATTTTAATTTACCCTTACAATTTGTTGTTGAAGATAACAATTTAAGTGTCCATACACCAACAGATATGGCTTGGGGAAAACGTATGGATGTTCCTGAAAATGTAATTTATTACCAATATGAAATGTCTTACCCACATCATGGGACAGGCAAATGGGTTAACTTTTAATTTAATATCATGAAGTATAGAGACGAATTAGTAAGAGCCATGGAATGGCTTAGCACAAAACCAGATACTGTTTTTACAGGACAAGCTGTTGGTATGAGTGGTCATGCCATTTCAGGGACAATGGAAAAAGTCCCCCAAGATAAAAGAATGGAACTGCCAGTATTTGAAGAAACACAATTAGGGATGGCTACGGGTATGGCTTTGGCAGGTTGGACTCCAATTACAGCATACCCTCGTTTTGACTTTTTTATCTTATCCCTTAATCAATTGGTTAACCATTTAGATAAAATTCAAGATATGTCTAAAGGAGATATGAAACCTAAAGTTATTATTCGTGTAGCTGTAGGATCAAAAGTTCCATTTAGTGCAGGTCCTCAACACACTCAAAACCATACTGAAGCAATGCGTAAAATGCTTACTGAAGTAGAAGTGGTAGAATTAATGGAACCCGAAGATATTTTCCCTGCTTTTGAAAAAGCATATAATAATGATAAATCAACTTTAATTATTGAACATAGCGAATTTTATGGCAGCAAATAGATTTACATGGCCTCTTATCAATGATAATATCACTCAAAGTGATAGAGAAATTTTAGCAGATTTTTGTCTAAATGGTGAACGTTTTACAAATGGACCTAAAGTAAAAGAATTTGAAAAGATATGGTCTGAATGGTTAGGTGTAAAACACTCAGTAATGGTTAATTCTGGAGCATCCGGAAATTATATTTCCATTGCTATGGTAAAAGAATTAATGGGTACAGGTGAGGTTATCGTACCCCCTATTGGTTGGGTAAGTGATATCTCCTCAGTAGCACAATTAGGTATGACACCTGTATTTGTAGATGTTTCACTTAATGATTTTAATATTACAGCTGAAAACATTAAAAGAGCTATTACTAAAGATACTAAAGCAATTGTACTAGTACATACTTTAGGATTTCCAGCAATCAACGATGAGATTATTCAATTAGCTAAAGAAAACAATATTATGTTAATTGAAGATTGTTGTGAAGCTCATGGTGCTACTTATAAAGATCAACGTGTAGGTTCATTTGGGGACATTTCATTATTTTCATTTTATTTTGGACACCACATCACTACTATTGAAGGTGGTACAGTTTGTGTAAATGATGATAAATTACATGATTTAGCTAAATTATTTCGTTCTCATGGGATGACACGTGAAGCATCCCCTGAATTGCAACGTGATTATAAACTAATGTACCCTAACTTAAATCCATTGTTTACTTTCGCTGTAGCTGGGTTTAATATGCGTTCAAGCGAATTAAATGCAGTACTTGGCATTGAACAGATGAAGCGCTTAGACTACAATATAGAACGAAGACAAGAAAATCTTGATATTTGGTTAGACAATCTTGATGGTTCTAAATTTATTACTTCTTTTAGAAGACAAGGAAATAGTAATTTTGCTTTACCTCTTATGATGCAAGGAGCAAATAGAGAAAAACTATGTGATGTGTGTGGAATTTTAGAAAAAGAAGGAGTAGAATACCGTTTAGGTACTGCTGGTGGTGGAAGTCAAGCACGTCAACCATACTTAAAAAAGTTCAAACATAAAATTAATGGTAAATTAGCCCAAGCAAATTATATCCATGATAATGCTTTGTATGTAGGTAATCATACAGACTTAAATGAAGAACAAATTATCAACCTTTGTAAAAAATTAAATAATGTTTAAAAATCAAAAAGTTTTAGTAACTGGTGGCGGTGGAAT
>Ga0181377_1000438_pt1 | contig 15529 bp, 20 predicted proteins | sample LowvirmetaG_9_FD_130160 | JGI IMG/M metagenome (GOLD analysis project Ga0181377, IMG submission 130160) | Marine viral communities from the Subarctic Pacific Ocean - Lowphox_13 viral metaG | ecosystem: Environmental > Aquatic > Marine > Oceanic | place: Subarctic Pacific Ocean | collected...
CGCGATGGCTTCAACACGCTCGTCAATAGCGTTTGCTTCAGCTTGTTGAGTATTTTCAAACTCATCAAAAGAACTGATCTCCCTTCCCAAGCGGTTGCTTAGAAATTCCATAACAGCTCCTTCGAGTTCGCCTTCAGAATACTCTGTATCATATGTTGGCTCGGCAGCTTCCTGCTGAACCTCGTTCTCTTGTGTTGGTTGCTCCGACTGCATCTCCTGTACGGGAGTTTCTTGCATTGGAGTTTCTTCTACCGTAGGCTGTTCAGGTGTTAGCTGTTCGGCTTGTGGTTGTTCTGGTGTGCTACTCATTGACGCAGCAAGGTCCTCAGGATTACTGAAGACCTTCATTCCACCAATCTCTTCGATTGTATTTTGTTCCATTATATTTAATTAATTGTGTTCAATTTATCCTGCGTAAGCGAATCCAATAAAGGTTCCGTCACTCTTAACTGAGTCAAATCTACCGTAAATTGTCTGACCTGCAATCATTGGAATCGCTCTAGCCTCAGTAGGAATAGACTCATAAAATCCATCATCAGCAGCAGCGGCTTCAACCTCGGCCTTGGTGGAGAACGCAGCCCCATCGGACGGGTCAATAAACTTTTGAGCAGCTGCGTCATCAGCAAGTGCGCTTGCATCAACATAAATAAAGATCCCGCCACCTGTAACGTTAATAGATCCCGCTACACTACATGTAATTGAGAAAAACCTACCAGATTTAGGCGTAGCCTGTAAGTCTGTTGCTGTTGCGTCAATTACGTAAATGCTTTTAGCTAAAGCTTCTGAAGGATGTGCCATGTCTTATTTATTATTCTGCTCCAGCTCCAGTGAACGGAACAGTTGAGTTGTCGTTACCAAATACACCGTACTCTACCATAGTATCTACCTTTGTAGCATAAACAACGTAAGCCTTATCCACTGCAACGGGGATAAAAGCAAACTCACCACCACCGATTTTAGCCACAAGGCCATTAGAGTCAGAATCGTTATAAATATAAACGTATTGCTCAAGCTCTGAATCTAAATTCTTTAGATACACGTAAGCTCTCTCGCTGCATGTATCGGCAGGGTAGATTTTAATAGCAGAAGTGCCTACAGCCGTACCCTTTACCTTGGCTCTGATTAAAGCACCAGAATCGCAAGTGAGGTTAGCCACTGTGCTTAAGGCCAACGCGCTCGTAAGCACGTCAGCACTATTAAGGCTGAGTGTTGCGCGTACTGTTGCCATTACTCGTCAATAAATAGAGCGTACTCTAAAGTTAGAGTTGTTGCGACGCTTGGAGTGATCTTAATGTCGTTAGTATCAGCGTTTGCCTCCCAAGGAAAGAAAGCCCAATCGCCAGCGTAAAGCTTGCCCATTTGCTCAGAGTTAATCTCAATGGTGAGATACTCAGTAGCTGTAGTGCTTGTGTTCTTAAGGTAAACTTTGTGAGATCCGTTAGCGTAAGCATCCCCATCAAACAAAATGTACTGAGTAGTAGCAGAGGTGGTTTTACGACCTACGCCAGTTGTTTGAGTCAAACCAGTGAGCGTTCCCGCCTTGGTTAGTGTGGCCGTAGTTGACAGCGCAAGAGCGTCACCCGTAAGGTCCCCGCTCGAAAGTGTGATTGTTGCAGTAGTAGTAGCCATTATTGTTGGTTATATGAATGCAAATATAGCAATAATTTGTTACCTGAATCTGGAGGTCTTTTTCTTGATCGCTTTAGGCTGAGAAACGAACTGCTTGTTACTACTGGCCTTGGCTTTATTCGTTGCTGCTTTCTCACCTGATGATAGTGAGTCCCATGCTGCTTTAGGTAAGTAACGCCCCTTGCCCTTAGACTTAACCTCTTTAGACTTACCGCGCTTCTTGTTAGCGTGGGTGCCTGAGGTCATCCATTTCTGGCTACCCCAATCCTTAAGGCTTTTCTGTGATTTCTTAAGACGCATCAGTTCTTGTATCCCCCTCCAGACTTCTTGTATCTAGAAGCGAGAAGCTGTGCTTTTCGTGCTGACCACTGACCAGGGTTTCCTCCTTTAGATCCTGCTTTGATAGAATTAAATAGGCGCTTACGCATGCCAGGCTTCGTGTAGTTACCCGCCTCGTTTACACGAGACTTTACCTTACCTCCGCTTTTATACTTCTTCTTAGCGGCTGTGGGGTAATCCTTAGGGTTTAATTTAGCCGTAGCTCCCAAGGCGCCAACTATTGTACCTCCGACCATTGCCTGACCGATAGCCTTCTCTTTTTTTCCAGAAGCTATTCTAGCTCTGACTACATCAGCCTTGGTTACCTTTCCGTCGCCATTTAGATCTGGAAACTTCTTTTTCTTAGCTTTCATGACTTGCTATTTTAAACTTCGCTTCTTTTACAGCTCCAGGATGAGGTTTGTATCCCCCTTTCATTAGATAGTACCTTCCCTGCTCCTCCATCCAGTGGTAACCGCTTGGTGGGTCTACAGATACTTTTTTACTAGAGACAGAAAGCTTTCCGCCTTTTTTGTATTTCATGGCTTTCATTAGCAGTTCCATTTGCGCAAGGCAAGAGCCTTCCTGGTTGGTTTACCATTAGGCTTCTTCATGGGCCCTTTTACTCCAGACATCCTAGCGCAAAAAGACTTCCTTCTTTTCGCTGATTTACTTCCTTTCTTAAGTTTAGAGGGTGGTGTAGTGACAGCAGTTTTAATGTTACTCCCTGTTTCTCTGTTGTATTTCCTTACACCTTCAGCCGTTAGTCCGCCAGAACGAGACTTGTGCTTACCCATCTTGAGGCTTACATTACCCCCCTTTTTATACTTCTTGCAACAGCGCATAAAGCAAAGATAATAAAAACAAAATTACGGCTTGATTCCGTATTCACCCGCAGGCAGCGTGTAAGTAACCTCTCCCCCATTTGCCATATCCAAATAAGTGTATGTTTTAGGAGAGGACAGCTCCATGCTTTCATAGGTGGCCTGCCACTGACCTTCACCAACCTGAACGCACTCACTTAATTCCTCCTCCTTAAATTTCCATGAAAAATTGGGGGCCCTAGGATCTGTCCAGGACTGAATCAGATCATCCTCGCTTGTAATTATAACTGTGTATTCTGCCATATCAAACTATGTGTATAAGTTCAGGTTTACCAGAATCAGCGTTTACCATTGCCAACAACGAAGGAGATGGACTGGTGAAATTAATAAAGGTGCTTGTACTTGAGGTGGTGGAGGTGCCGTTCACCCTTATGTAGGGGGAGCCGTCATACCTACCGCAAGCATACCAGCTTCCACTTTTCTTACCAAAAACATAATAAGCAAAACTAGTGTATTTAGACTCAAGAAAATCAGTCCAGCCAGTATCGCTTCCAATTCGCGTAAAACTGCTTATGCTGCTTGTAGATCCATCCCCCCTAGTTCCCCCTCCAAAGCCACCGCCATTTCCGCAATGGTAGTGGTGACCATCAGTAGTTTTTATGGCCTTGATGTAATTAGCGCCCACATGAACGCTTTGCCAGTCTGTGTCAGAGTTTGCTGTACCAGGGGCGGTCTGATCGCCAGAGCTCGAAAGACCAAGTTGATTACTGGTGTCGTCCCCCCAGGTAACTAAAGTGCCTCCCTTTATGGCGGCAGAAGTTTTTTCACCCGCAGAGATTTGAGTCCAATCGGTGTCGGTTCCTATTTGTGTCCAAGATGTAGTGTCACCGCTGGTAGTCCCCTGTCCTGTCCTTCCATCTTGGTTTTTACCCGCGCTATACAAAGCGCCTGTAGTTTTTATTGCGAGGCTAAAGCCATCTCCACAAGAAACTTTCGACCAGTTTGTGTCAGATCCAATCTGAGCGAAATTGCTATACTGAGCACTTGTATTTCCTTTTCCCAGCTCTCCGTCACTATTCTGCCCCACCCCCCAAAGTGTTCCGTCTGTTTTTACAGCAAGGGTGTGCGTTTTGCCGCAGCTAAATTCAGCAACTGAAGTTAGCTCAAGTCCAAACTGACGCTGGTAACCTCCGTAACCAGAGTTACTGCCATAGGTAGCACCAATGCTGATCATAAATAGGTTTGCTGAGCTATCCAGCATGCCCGCCATGTACCTTCCCCCTTTTATCTGGGTGATGTCAGAAGCGCTTGGAGGTGAAGACACACTAGAGTGAAACGCAATCGTTCTGAAGGTGTCTGGTAAGTCAGCGCGTGTAAGGACATTAGATGACTGTCCGCCACCTCCAATGGCAATGATTCCAGAACTGGGCTCTGATGTACCTCCCCCGCTTGGGACGTCTACTCCGTTTATTGATGCTATGTCTGCCACGTTTATTCCGTTATGTGATGCTATGTCTGGCATGTTTATGCAAGTACGATGAAGTCGTTAGAAGGATTAAACCAAATCTGTCCGTTTGTGCTGTCGAGGCAGTAGCCTACTACGCGAACGACATCTCCAGTTCCTGAAGGTGCAGTACCCGTGATGTCTCCAGCTGTAGTAGAAACGTATAGCTCGTCAGCAATGGTTCCTGGATCATGATCAAGCGTGTACATGCCACGAAGCAACATGCCGTCCGCGTCTGGATCAGTACCCAAAGCAATCGCCAACAGTACGCCGCCAGAAGTAGCTGTAGCGTCTGCGTCTGCTGCCACCCAGGTGCCGCTCGACGTGTAGTAACAAAGCTCCCCTTGTGTGGTTGAGCCAGTTCCAATCTTTACTATATCGCCATTGCTGCTATGATCGGTATTACCAGTCTTTTCAAACAGCACATTCTTCCCGTTGGTATCTAGGTCCCCACCAAGTTGTGGGGTAGTGTCCTCAACTACATTTGACAAACCCCCAGAGGGATTGTCTACAAACTCAATGGCATTCCCAGCAGAGTTTACCTTCAAAAATTTACTAGCGGTAAAAGAACCAGGCGTATCGCTGAGACCCACAAACGTTGAAGACCCAGTACCAGTGGTGGCAGCAATCGTAATATTGTTTGCGTCCGTATGGGTAAGCGTTACGTTGGACCCAGCTACAAACTTAATGTCCTGAGTGCCAGAACCAGCCCCACCCGTAGTGTTTCTAAGTATGATATCGTCTGAGCTGTCTTGAAAAGAAAGCGTAGTCGTATTCTGAGTGTTTGTGTTTACAGTTTGATCTGTATAAGACAGGTTGCCTGACCCATCAGTCTGTAGAACCTGACCATTAGATCCGTTTGATGCAGGTAAGGTAAACTGCACATCCCCTGAAAAACTAGCATGTGCTGGAGCCTGAACTGTAACCTTATGCAGTGCTGAGCTTTCACAGTAAAAATCAATCTTAGCTGGGCTCCCTGTTCCGCTTCTAAGCTCTACATGGGCGTCAGATATTTTAACTCCGCTTGTGGATGATGAGCTATCAATGTTAAGCTTGCCAGAGCCATCGGGATTTATGTTAATATCTCCATTAGTGTCTGTAGAGCTTATGGTATTAGCGTTGACATTGATGTTGTCAACCTGAATGCTATCACTGAATGTTTTTGCCCCGCTAAAGGTTTGAGTACCAGACAGATGAGCTGTATCAGCATCCAGATAGGCACTAGCTATAGCGGTTCCATTCCAAATTCCAGAGTCTATCGTACCAACAGTCGTTATTGCAAGGCCATTTATGTCAGCCTGGGTTTGATCTGCGGTTGCGGATGCTTCAATGCCGTCTAGTTTAGTTTTGTCCCCATTAGCAAATGCTCCCTCGCTGGGGGGTTGCTGTGCGCTGTCTGCTTTTGCACCCTGAGCTGCCGTTGCATAGTCAGATGAATCGAATGCTTTGACTTGAGAAAGGTTTGTCACCTCTGAATCCATAAGCGCTCCAGCAGCCGCTACGTTTGTAGGATCGGTCACATCGGCGCTGGCCTCAATAGCGTTTAGCTTGGAGTGGTCCGCATCTGTAAATACATTTGAGTCGCTAGCTGCTTCAACTGCGGCTCTGATTTCAGCGTTTGTTTGGTCTGCCGTTGCTCCAGCCTCAATACCATCTAGTTTATCGTGATGCGCAACCGTCATTACACCCGCAATAGACCCTGATGCTTCAGCTATTACCACGTTATCTCCATCAGAAGAATTAATAGTAATCTGTGAAGCGTGTGTCGTTGCTGTTAAGTTAGTGGATACGTTAGTGTTTTTAGCGTTATTTGCTGTGTGTTCATCAAATATCGCTTTAGACATTACACCACTGACAGATGTGGTGGCTATAGGTATAACAGCGTCAGTTCCGTCAGAAGACGTAATAGTTCTAGCCCCAGTTGTTCCAGTTATGGCTAGGTTGGTTGTTACATTGGTGACCTTAGCTGTATTGGCGTCTATTTCAGCAAGTAAAGTATTATCTAATTTATCCTCTGTAACTGAGTCATCAGCTAACTGAGTAGTTCCAACGCCACCAGCCGTAATAGCGATGTCATCTGCATTGGCGGTTATCCCTGTGCCTCCTACAACATTTAGGGTAACCTCACCCGACGTACCCCCGTCAGTCAATCCCGCTCCAGCAACCACAGAAGTTATATCGCCACCACCTCCTCCGCCTCCAGAAGCAGCAATAGTGATTGCCCCATCTGCATTTGTTATCGTAACATTACTACCAGCGGTAAGGGTACTCACCGCAGGACCGCTAGTACCCCCAATAAGTATCTGTCCGTTAGTAGACATGGCAACGGCAGCCAAAGTGTCTGTTCCTGAATCTTGAGTTATGATTACAGATTTATCAGCAAAAGAGGTGGCGTTTGTGCCACCCTTAGACACTGGAACAGTATCGGAAAGAGTAGATCCAGCAGCAGTAACGGTGATAGGTGCGCTACCGTCAAAGTTTACCCCGTTGATAGCCCTAGGGGTAGTAAGCGTAGACGCACTACCAGTGGTGTTCTGATTAAGGGTCGGTATATTTGATGAGTGGATTGTACCAGCGCTAGAGCCAGCCCAATCAACGTGCTCAGCAGCTACGAAGTTGTTTAAGGAGTCGTGATCTATCTCACCTGGAACCGCAGTAGCCGTTATAGTTGTACCGCTATTAGTAACCCCAACACCGTTGCTACCCAGAATACTAAAGTCAGCGCTTCCGCTAGTTTCTTCTGCCTTACTAGCCCCTCCGCTGTCTGTCGTGATAGTGACTCCAGTTATATCGCCCGTTCCGCTTCCCGTGCCGAAGTCACTGAAGTCAACATACTTAAGGTTATTGCTATCAGACGTGTCTTGAATTAAAACCTTATCGTCAGAGGCTGGGGCGCCAATATCGGAAAGGTCATTCCCATCCGCTGAAGCTCCAAGCTTATCCCTAAGGAGTCCGACCTGACCGCTAACGGCGGTTATTGCATTCTGGTTCAGGGAATCACCATAAGCACGTTGTGATGCCTCAGCGTCAACATAAAACTTCGTAGATTGCTGAGTAGGAACCTTAGTGTCTGAATTAGAAGAAAAGGTGTTTTCGTCAATAACAAAATCAAAGTCAACAGTAGATGTTGCTGTCTTCATAACAGCGCCAGTAGCGGCTACATTAGCAGCCGTGGGTGAAGCACCATCAGCACCATCAGCACCATCAGCACCGTCTTGACCAGCAGGACCAGCTACAGTTGAGTCAGCCCCAGCAGGACCAGCAGCCCCAGCAGCACCATCAGCACCGTCTTGACCAGCAGGACCAGCAGGACCAGCAACCCCGTCATCACCCTTGTCCCCTTTAACATTTTTCCCTGTTACTACTACCGAGCTTGAGGCTGGGGCCGTAACTGTTACTGAGGTAGATCCGTTTGTTGTAACCGTTATAGCCATGTTATCTTGAAATGTCTTCGTTTACACTGAATGACCCTCTTAGTATAGTGGTTACCACTTCATTAACTTTTTGTTGAATATCGTAAGTAAAAGAGCCAACAGGAAGCTCCTTCATGGTAGCTGCTGAAGCTGTAACGGTAACCAAGCCAGAAGTAGTTCCGTCACTAAACACAAACCCATTGCTGAGCTTGCCTTTCTGATCTTCGGTAAGACCTTTAGCGTTTGAAGTAGAAGAAGACAAAGAGCTGGAGGCAACAACCTCTCTGTTAGATATACCTGACCTTGTTCTAGTTGGGTTAGTTTTTACATCCATCAAAAACTCATACCCAGTCAAATCTAAAGCGGTTCCGCTAGAGTCATTTAGCGTAAGGCTAAGAGAAAAAGTGTCTCCTCTTCTACAGGTGATGTCAAGCTTTTCAGCTACATCTAAGTTTACTTTACTTGCCATGTTATCCTAATAGTGAGTTTACAATATTATCTACGCTATCCCCAGCCTCTGGAAGTTCACCCCTGTTTCCTTGACGCTGAGAAAGCAATTTGCTTTGCTCAGAAGACTGCTTCTTTACTCTGTCGTCCTTTCTGTCTTCTTTTAAAACTTCAAGTTTTTGCTTAAACTCTTGATCTTCAGTCTTAAACCCAAGAGTGGCTTGAGCTTTAATAATCTCGATTTCCTTTCTGAATTGATGTTTTACCTCCTCTAGCTGACCCTCAAGCTGGGTCTTAAGCTGCATTTGCTGGGCCTCTAGCTGAGCTTCCATTTGCATCTCTTGCATCTTAGCCTGCGAAGCGGCTTGAGCGGCTTGTTGGGCTGACTGAGCTTGCATTTGTGAGTTTTGAGCAGCTATTTGTTGCTGTTGGGCCATACGCTTCTTGCGTCTTACCACCAAAAGCCTTTCGGCCTGGTTAACATCCTTCATGTTCCTAATCGCAATCGCATCTTCGAGGTCTATCTCTTTTTGCTGAATAGCCATCTGGACATTCTGCTCTAAGTACGCCTTATCCTTGTCTTCCATTTCTTTCACCACCTGTACACCGAAGTTGTACATAGGGAGGTCATTGAACGAAGAAAGAACAGCCATATTTTCCTTGCCTATGGCGTTGCTGTATATCTCATGAAGAACAGACTCTTCTGGTATTATCTGCAAACACTTAACTATGTCTTCACAAACCTTCTTGTAAAGAATCATAGAAGCGTTAGTGATATCGTATATAGCGTTATTGCCTGCGGAAATAGCATTTTGCTGAACACCTACTAGGGTGTCACCCTTAGGCGTAGAGGCGTCCATCATTTCATTGACACCTGTAGCGTCTCGGATCATACGCAGATAGTGATTGTAAAGACCAATGAGCTCATTGATGTTTCGAATACTATTCCCTATCTCTCTTACTGGTGGGTTCTGAAACCCTCCCTCTGGGTTTTTACTTCTATAGTAGAATACACCAGTCTGCTCGTAGATATCATGCAAGTCCAAAGGCTGTAAATCTCCGCCTTTGCCTAGCTGCACATTCTCCAATCCCTCGATATCAATGATCAATCCATCTGGTTTCGCTTTAGCGATAGCTTGCTGGATCTTAAGGTGGGTCAACTGAAGCATGTCAGCAAAACCAGTACAGCTAGACACCATAGACTTCGGCATCATATCCCGAATATTGGTAGCCACTGGAGAATAAGATAGCCTCACAGATGATATATCGTGGATGTTCTTTGGTACGTTCTTAGACCTTCCGTAATTAAATACAATGTTAGATCCGTTCATGACATACATGCCACCGTACACAGTGGCGATATCCATCTTTACTGGATTTCTTTCAAATACACTGCCTGGTTTCTCAGAGTATTCAAGTCCCTTCATGAAGAAGTTTACGTTACCGAAACGGTTTTCTTTTTCTTCGAAGTATATGCAATCAACAGAAATAAATTCGAACTCAAGTACATCAACCATGTACTCATCATAACCATAATCAGTCCTTTGAGACAGGTTGTTGTAGCTGCTTTTACCAAAAGAGCTTGGGTTGTTCCCATACTTCCCCTTAACTGATTTAGCCAACTCCTCAAGCTGCTCTTCTGTAATCTCACCAGCAGATATCCTTCTTAGCTCCTGTATAGAAATAGACTTAACATGCCCCGCATAAATTAAATCCTCAAAAAAAGGATCTTCTGTATGGCTGTGAATAAACGTAGATGGATCTACGTAATCAGTCTTAATACCGTGATTAGGATCGTTACTTCTTTTCACAACGCACATGCCTAGGGCGACTAGATCATTAACACACCTTCGTAAGGTTCCGTCGTTGAAATTATTCCATGAAAGGGTCATGTTAGTCCCTATCTGAGCTGCAATCTCTGCGTCAGTTTTGACGTTAGTACCCAAAAGTATTTCAGCCTCCTCTAAAGAGTCTGGGAGCTGATCTGGATCCTCTCCAATCACCATGCCTGTTTGCTGCTTAAGCTGCTGCAACTGCTTCTTTGCCTCAACCTGGATCTCCATTCTTCTCTTCTTGTTGTTCTTTTCAGAAGAAGAGAGAGGGTCAATAGCCTCTAGGTTCGGATACGGATCTTTGGATAAAATTTTGTTTACTACAACCCTTACGAATTTAGGCAAAATAGGAACAGGAGTGTAATCCATATTCATCAAGCTGCCGTCTCCATCGTTAGGATTAAGTGAGCGAAGAAGCTTTTTGTATATGTTGGTATCTTGAGTACCGTTCGCGTAATCTCGGCTTCTTTCGAATACCGCATTTCTTTTACCGTAAAGAGATGTAGACTCCTTTATTTTGCCCCACTGGTTTTCAATAGCCTTTGCATACTGCAAACCATAAGACATACTCTCCTTAGTTGATGCGTCTGCCAGAGGGTTTGGGAAGGAATGCTTGCTATTTTTATCGAGGCTCATAATTTACTTGCATTATGCATATTCTGCAAATATAACAAATCGTCGTTAGACCTTATATTTTCTAAAAAACACCTTTTCCTTAAAGTCAGACTTAGGTTTTTCTTTTTCTTTTTGAGCTGCAAGCAAAGCCAGACCAGAGCTAATGGTTAAGTCAAACTTGGTTCTTTTGTCTATTTTAAACCCAATCCAATCCTCAAGCGTTTTGTTAAAGTACATGGCTCCTGTTTCTCCGCTTTCGTAATTTACACCAACGTGATCGTGAATGTATTTCTCTATAGATTGAGCATGAGACTGTATTACGTCCTGAGAGTTAGACGGTATGCCTTTTGTCTTTACGTTTACGTGAGAAGAACTGCTCATAAGGTGTCTCGGTCTATCCATTAAGTAGCCGTCATAACCCCTTGACTCAAAGTACCTTACAATACCGTACTTATTGTTCTCTACAAGTAAAGGATACCCATAATAAAACGCACACATGAGAACGTCCTCATAGAATATACTAGCCAGGTCTGGTCTAGAGGCATACTCCACAACAAACATATTAGAAGGGCGGTTCATGCTAAACTTATTGTACATATGAAGAGCCCCTTTAGAACCTCTATTGTCCACAGTGGCATCTAAGTCATATGAGTCAACTCCTCCACAGCCATAAGAAGTGAACGGGGCTATTTTTCTTCCTCTTTCAGTTTTAGATATATTTCTTTCAGAAGGATCAGGCATCCAAGACACCCTAAACCTACCGTTAGGGGTGGGCGAGAAAACAACCTCTTTGTCTTTTTCCTTCCAAGTAAAGTTACCGACAACGACAGGATTGGGGAACAGCTCGTCGTTATATTCTATTTGCTGGTATATCTTACCTATATTAAATAAACTCCCCTCGATGCTATCCCTAAATGCTTCGTCTTCGGTGAACGGAAACTGTCGAGTAACCTCGTTTAGTTCAGACGGGTTGTCTTTAAATGACTTGCGTTCATTCTTGAGATAGGTCTTACTGCCAATTTCGATGATATCTCCGTCTATCCCATGTATGTGTTCGCTTTGAGAGGGATCGTCAACTACTGCATTTCCGTATATGTCAAAAAAACCCTCTAAAGCGTCGTAGGCTGGAATGAATATTCTATATAGCCCAGTCTTAGTTCTTTCGTTGTTGTTTCGCTCATTAGGATCAGAGTCATACCACAGACCTTTGTATTCTTCACCCCCTTTATTCATGGGGTTAACAGTGCTTCCCACTATAGCCTTACCGACAATCTTTCTACCCACGATAAGACAAGTCCTTTCGATCCTCCAAGCCTCTCTAATGTCAGTGGGCTTTTCCCACTTACCTGCCTCGTCGAGGTATAACATATGTAGCTTCTCGCCGTCATATGCGTTATTAGTGGTGTTCTTCCAGTTTATTACCGTGTTTAGAGCATCACCCCTGTGGGACGTTTTGTTGTTTTTCGTTATGCGCTTAGAGGGTTCACGAAACGCAAGTTCCATACGAGGGTTTGTAGTACCATCCTGGATCGGTTTAAAAAAGAATGGGTAGCTGCGAAAGATCGCAACCACCTTCTTCATGAATATGTTCTCTTGCGAGTCTTTACCAGTTTTCGACTGTATGCCAAGAAGCTTCTCTTTAACTTGACTAGCTTCATCCACAAGGACAGCAGAGCATATGTTAGTGTAGCCAGAACGACGACACTTAGTATAAAGCTGACCGAAACAACGAGGGTCAGCTTCACAAGCAGCCATGTGCGTAAAGATGTCTTTTTGGAAAGCGAGGTATGATGGATATCCGACATCAATTTTAGACCATTGTAGAAACATATAGTGTCTCCCTGTAATATACGTAGGCTCCCCATTATTGTAAAACCATACACCGTCGCGCCTACGCTGAAACTCTTGCTCGATGTAAGAACGAAACTTGTTACGAAACTCGGCAGGTTTTTCGAGCCACTCATCCATACTGCGTATCCTACGCATTTCCTCTGGCATAGGTGTGCGTTTCCACAACTGCAACCTCTTTGGTTGGTCATGGAAGAGAATTTCCGATTTGCTCGGTTTCTTTGGAAGTACCACGAGTAACCCGTGGAGCTCGATAGCTTCTCCTTCCGTACCGTTAGGGTCGATCTTAATCCCCTTAGTTTCATACCCTTTTATGTCGATTATATTGGACATCAATAGCTCTGTCCATGTGAGTTCATTCTACCCAGCGAAGGTACACCTTCTTTAGGGTTTTTGATCTCCATTTGTTCACCGCACTCACACTGGCCTTCAGGGTAGTAAACACTACCGTTTTTAAACTTCATAGTAAGATTTCTTACAGATTTCTCTGTTTTACATTCTTTGCAAATTAGATCAGGCATCTTGTTTAATTTAATTAGTACACCAGACAGGATTCGAACCTGTGACCGTCTGCTTAGAAGGCAGATGCTCTATCCAGCTGAGCTACTGGTGCATGTGCTCCCTCCAGGACTTGAACCTGGGACCTGCCGATTATGAGTCGGACGCTCTAACCAACTGAGCTAAGAGAGCTTAAAGTATACTTTTATGTGGTCAGTTGTAACTGACTGGTTTTCAAAGTTGTAGTCATCCCAGTAGATCAGTCCGCTAGCGTTATTTTGAGAACCTTTCTGCGAATCCCCCTGAGTAGTCTTTTTCGTTTTCGATTTCTCCATTGTTCTTGATTTCTTTAACCATTTGTTCTAGCCTCTGGCGCTCCACCAAAAGCTCTTTACAGTCAATAGCGGTTTGCTTTATGGATTGGAGCTCAGCCTTACGCGCTGACCCTCCAGCTTCGGGATCAACAGGCTTCTTGACTTCCTCAATCATATTATTAATGGCAATCTCCATACTATCCATTAGCCTTTGGGCGGCGCTAACAGTGGTAAACTTAGATTTCGACATATAACAAGTCTTCTGTACGGGTTCTGTAGTATTCCTTACCATCGATGGTAATTCTGTAATCACGGTTTTCTTTAAACCCAACTACATCGCCTACTTCTAGCCCCGCTTCTTTAATACCAGAAGACGAAAACGCGACCCTACCTCTTGTTGGTAGCTTCTCGCTAAGTTTGACAACCTCGATAAGCTTCGATTCTTGAACTTCTTCTTCTTCGATAGCCTCAAGAAGACTCCAGCCCGCAAGAGGGTGGACATCACCAGTACTGCTATCTTTAAAAGCAATAGCTTGATTATTGATAGCATGATCTTCATCATATCTGACAAGGTAGTGATTGTCATCACCAGTAAGTGGCTGACCTTCATTGATAACCACGAGGTGATGGAAGTAAAGCGTGTCGCCAGGCTTGACCCCAGTCTCGTACTTAAACGGGACAGCCACGACAGGGCCTTCTGTAATTCTGTTTTCAAATTCATTAAATCTGTTGTCTACGTATAATTCTAATCCGCCACTCGTTGTGATGGTATCGTCTATAGTCTTTTCTAACTCGACTACGAATAAGTTAAAAGTCTTCATTCATTAAAAATTTAAATCAAATTCAAGTACACAGGGCATCTCATCTACTGCCTTCCACAGCATAGTACCTTCATCATTTTCAATGTATATAAGATATCGCTGTTTTCCAAACTTATGGAGCTGTCTTTCGTCTTCAACAATAGCTGAGACCTCTCCAGATCCTGCCCTCATTCCTACGTAATAGGCCATACCATTTTTAGGGTCTCTTCCGACCACAATTTTTCTAATAAGACCTTCCATGTTAGTTTAGAGATATGCCCAATTCACCAAGGAGGTCATCCAGTGAGTCGTCTTCCTGATAGGCGCTGTCCATAACTTGCTTTACCGTTTCTAGTTCCTCTCTGCTTTCTAGGTTAAAGCTGTACATGGTTTTCATTTCTGCGCTTTCATCACCTTCCTCCACAGCGTCTAAGTCTATAACTCCGACAACTATAGTAGCTAAGGTGCGATCTTTCATTTCGAACTCATCGATTGTTTCCTCCATCTTTTTGACGAGGGAATACATTTCGGCAAAGAAGAGGGTGTCTTTCGGGTTCATGATGTAAATTTGTTTAAGTCAAATATACGAATTAATATGCCTAGGTCTCAAGTAAGAAAAAGCAGGATGTTTAGAGACTTCTCAAAAATGCCCTCTAGGTTTGTAAAAAGCAACTTTTTAAAAAACATAAAAAGCGCTACAGAGGAGTTTGTTGAGGGAAGCGAGATCACAAAAAGCTACTTATACTTTATGCTGTTCATTTACGATTTAGAGTTCTTTACTATATCGTGGGTGGCAGATGAGTACGGAATGAATAAAAAGAACCTAGCTGACAGAATGATATACCCACTGGTGTCTATGGGGTATATATACAAACACTTCGACAAGCTTACGCCGTCTCAAACCCTAGAAGATCATTTGTTTAGAGATGAAACCAAGTTTAACTACCGTGTAAGATATGCGCTATCGCAGAAAGGCAGAATGGCGGTACAGCGCTTCTACAACTCACTCTAAACCTCTTCTGCATTAAGGTTTTTTATATAAAACTCGGCATCTGCATTTGGGCGATCATTAGTTGGAAGGTTCCAAAAAATATATAAATCAACAAAAGCATCATTAGTAGTAGCGGCAAGTGTTTGATCAAACAAAGTAGCTTGACCTGACGTTATGTCTTGATTTGCTTGGTTTCCTCCTAACGCTATTGTTGTTGTTGTTGGTCCGTTAGGCCAATGAGCCTTGTTTGCGGAATTTGTTCCGTCGCTCAAGAATAAATCAAAGGATATCTTGTAGGTTGAGCCAACCGTGATTCCTCCGATCGTCCCAGCAAAGTTAGACGCTAATATGCCTACGTAGCTGGTTTGTTCTGTGTCGAAAACTCCCTTAAGCCATCCAGTACTTCCGTCTGGAGCCGATTGATTGGCCGTGAAGGACAAAGTTCCTTGAACAGAGTCCCCAGTAAAAAAGTCATCAGCAATGGGAGCAGGGTCAA
>Ga0181377_1000439_pt1 | contig 15514 bp, 26 predicted proteins | sample LowvirmetaG_9_FD_130160 | JGI IMG/M metagenome (GOLD analysis project Ga0181377, IMG submission 130160) | Marine viral communities from the Subarctic Pacific Ocean - Lowphox_13 viral metaG | ecosystem: Environmental > Aquatic > Marine > Oceanic | place: Subarctic Pacific Ocean | collected...
TATTTTATGGACCTGCAGGAACGGGAAAAACAACTCTTGCTAAACTCATTGTTAAAAACCTTGATTGTGATTTCCTTTATATTAATGCCTCGGATGAACGTGGTATTGAAACGATTAGAGATAAAGTATCAGGATTTGCGTCATCAGCTAGTTTTAAACCACTTAAAGTGGTCATTTTGGATGAAGCTGATTTTCTTACTATTCAAGCGCAGGCTTCTCTCCGTAATGTCATTGAAACGTTTTCGCGTACTACTAGGTTTATCTTAACTTGTAATTATGTAGAGCGTATTATTGATCCTTTACAGTCAAGATGCCAAACACTTAAAGTTATACCTCCTAGTAAAAAGGAAGTAGCAGTACACCTTGCTAGTGTTATGGCAACTGAAGGTACAGTATATGAAATAGAAGATATTAAAATAATTGTAAATCAATTTTACCCTGATTTACGTAAATGTCTTAACACAATTCAATTATCAACCCAAGATCAAAAATTAGTAATTGATAAATCAATACTTGTATCATCTAATTATATGACTCAAGTACTTAAAGAACTTAAAAATGCTAAACCGAATTGGAGAACTATTAGACAAATTATCGCTAATGCAAATGTTAATGATTTTGAGGAATTTTATCGTTATTTGTATGATAATGCTTCTATATACGCAAATGGAAATGAAGGAATGGTTGCTATTTATATCAACGAGTATAGCTATCAGTCTAATTTCCGTATTGATAAAGAAATTAACATAATGGCTCTTATAGCAAAATTAATAGAATTAAAATGAAAAAGTTTTTAATATTTCTTATTATTTGGATTAGTCAAAATTTGGCAATACCATTCTGGATGTTAGGACATATTCATTTAAGTTTAAATGTATATCAAGACTTACACGAAATAATCGCTAGTGTAGGTATGAATATTTTAGTAGCGATTGGATTTTATTTAGATTATAAACAAAACAGTAACAATTAAATTAAATTAAAAATGAGTGAACAACAAAACATGCAGATGAATGTTGATTTGAAATCAACAACACCAATTGAGGGCATAGATGGAAATCATGTCTTCCAACAAGGAGTATTACTTAGAAAAGTATCTAAGTTTGTAGTAGGAGCAGAAGAAGATGCTGTAATGCCCATCCCCGTATTTTTTGATTCTAAATCAGGCAAAGTACTAGAATCAACTATTCCAGTGGATCTTAGAGAAGAATACAAAGAAATCTCTATTTAATGTCCCAAATTGAGGTAAAAAATATATTTGATTGGTTGGAGGAGATAACTTACAAGAAATCTCCTCCTTCAAATTTCTCACAAGCTTCGTGGGATAAGTGGAACTCTTACATGATACATAGATATGTATCAATGTATATAGGTTACATTGATGTTGCAAACTATGTACAAAAGATAAACCCACAAAATAAACAACAAATTTATTCAATTTACCGAGAAATGATCCCAAAAAAGAAAATCTGGCTTAAATATATCAAAAATCAACAAAGAAAAAATTACCAAGAATTAGCAGAATATGTAGCTGAACATTTTGAATGTTCTCTTGGAGAAGCAGATCATTATATTGATATCTTAAGACGAGTTGGGGTTGAAGGGATTTTGATAAATATGGGAGTTGAAGAAAAAGAAATTAAAAAATTATTGAAAAAAGCAGAATTATGAGTAAATTAAGAGACATGCTTTTCACTTCAGCAATAGCTGATAAAGCAAAAGCACTATTATCTTTAGAATTACTAGAAAAAAACCCAGCAGGAATTGGAGATCATTCAACAGAAGATTTCTATAAAAATGCTGAAGAAGCACTTGCTATGTTAGCGGATGCCGATGAGAGGTTAGAAACAATAGAAAAATATTTAGATCAAAAAGAAGTTATTTAATTATATGAAGAAAGCAAGTTATGATGAAATTATAGGGTCAACAGTAAGTGACTTTGAAAAAATGTATCCTGAATTAGCAGAAGAATTTAAACAAATTCAAAAAGAACAGTATGATTTATTTGCTGGGAAAATGTTGGATTATGGGTTATCAAATATTTCTTTAGGGTCTAATCTCGAAGAAAAAGATGATGTGCATATGTCACTGACAGGTATTTGGTTGCGTTGTAATGACAAGATAAACCGCCTAAAAAACATGTTAAAACGTGAGGGTAAAAACTATGTTAAAGATGAACCTATGATTGATAGTTTTATTGACATATCTAATTATGGTATTATAGCCCAGTTAGTAATGAAAGGAAAGTGGAAAAAATAACCTGATTTGGTTCCTCCAAATATGGTTCGTATATTCATGGGTAAATAAAATTAAATAGTTGTGGGAAAAAAGAAAAAGTTACCTCAAATAGTAAAAGATATAAGAGCATACAAACCAGATGAGATAAATTATGCTTACCAAAAGAATGTATCTTATTCTCAATTTTCTATGTATAGAAGTTGTCCTCACAAATGGGCTCTCCAATATAAAGATGGACATAAAATATTCTCTTCAACTGTCCATACAGTGTTTGGAACCGCATTACATGAAGTACTCCAACATTATTTAGATATAATGTATGAACAAAGTGCAGCCGCAGCAGACAGATTAGATATTAATACTCTTTTTGAAGATGCCTTAAGAGAAGAATATAGAATCCAATATCAAAAAAATAAAAACCAACACTTTAGTAATTCTGAAGAGTTAAGAGAATTTTATGATGATGGGGTTGAAATTTTAAAAACATTTAAAAGAAAAAAAGGTCAACATTTTAGTAAAAAAGGATGGTATTTAGTAGGATGTGAAATACCTGTTGTAATACCACCACATAAATTTTACAATAATGTTATTTATCAAGGTTATTTAGATATTGTAATGTATCATGAACCTACCCAAACCTTTAAAATTATAGATATTAAAACATCTACTCGTGGGTGGAATGACAAGGTAAAAAAGGATGAAGATAAACAATTCCAATTAATTTTATATAAAAAGTTTTTTGCTGAACAATTTAATATCCCTGTAAGCAACATTGATATTGAGTTTTTTATTTTAAAACGTAAAGTATATGACCACCCAGATTATTTTATACCTAGAATACAAACATTTGTCCCTGCTTCAGGTAAAGTAAAATTGAATAAAGCAGATAAAGCTCTAAGTAGTTTTATTGAAGAGGTATTTGATAAAAAAGGATATAAAGATAAAAATTACACCCCAACCCCATCTAAATGGAATTGTACCTTTTGTCCATTTAAAGATAATTCAGAATTATGTGGAGTATCACAATAAAAATCGTATATTAAAAACAATAAATTAAAAATTATGAGTAATAAAGAAATGACATTAACTAGTGTAAAAGTTCAAAGTGATTTATTTGAAAATTTCAAAATTGAATGCGTTAAACGTAAATTTTCTTTCCAAAAATTATCTGATAGAGCAATCCATTTGTTCTTAACAGATGAAGAATTTAGAAAAAAAATTACTAATCATACAAATTTGGAATTAACCGAGAAGTAAATTATATTTAAATTATGAAAGAAGGTTATATTAAGCAATCAGATAGGAAAAAAATATTACTCCTAACTGATGACATTAGAGTACATTCAGGAGTAGCTCAAATTGGAAGAGAAATGGTTTTACACACTTCTCACAGATATAATTGGGTACAATTAGCAGGTGCTGTAAAACACCCTGAAAAGGGAAAAAGAATTGACTTATCAGAAGATAATAATAAATTGTCAGGTATTGATGATTCATCTGTTATTCTATATCCAACAGATGGGTATGGTAATCCTGATTTATTGAAAAGTGTTATAGAAACAGAAAAACCAGATGCTATTTTCTTAATTACAGATCCAAGATACTTTCAATGGATATTTCAAATGGAAAATCAAATTAGGAAAGAAATCCCTATTGTATATCTTAATATTTGGGATAGCATGCCAGCTCCAATGTATAATAAAGAATTTTATGAGTCATGTGATGCTTTGTTTGGAATATCAAAACAAACAAAAGCTATTAATGAAATTGTTTTAGGTGATAAAGCTAAAAATAAAGTTATAAAATATGTTCCTCATGGCTTAAATAATAAAGTATTTCGTCCTTTAAATAAAACAAGTGAAGAATTAAATAAGTTTAGAAAACATTTATCAAAAGGTAAAGATTGTGACTTTATGTTATTATTTAACTCTAGAAATATTAGACGCAAATCAATATCAGATACAATTTTAGCTTGGAAATTATTCTTAGATGAGTTATCAAAAGAAAAAAGAGATAAATGTACTCTAGTACTCCATACAGAGCTTGTAAGCGAACATGGAACAGATTTAGGTGCAGTCATTGAATATTTCTTTCCAGAAGGAGATGGAAATGTTGTAATATCAGCAGATAAACTTACAACAGAACAAATGAATATGTTATATAATTGTGCTGATGCAGTTATTTTAGTTTCTTCTGCTGAAGGATGGGGATTAGCATTAACTGAATCATTGTTAACTGGTACACCATTTATTGCTAATGTAACAGGGGGAATGCAAGATCAAATGCGTTTTGAAGATGAAAATGGTAATTGGGTTAATTTTGATAAAAATATTCCATCTAACCATAGAGGTACTTATACTAAACATGGAAAATGGGTATTACCAACATTCCCAACTAATTTATCAATTGTTGGATCTCCAGTTACACCATACATTTATGATGACAGATGCTCTTTTGAAGATGTCGCTGATAGAATTATGGAAATGTATGAAATGGGAGATGAAGAAAGACGTGAGAGAGGTAAAGCAGGTATGGAATGGGCTTTATCAGATGAAGCAGGATTCACCTCAGAAAAAATGTCTAATCGAATTATAGAAGGGTTAGATGAGTTATTTGATACATGGACACCTAGAGAAAAATTTGAATTTCTAAAGGATACTGACTTTGAATCAAGAGTTTTAAAACATAAAATAATTTACTAAATGAAAAATACATTTTATATAAGTTGCCCTATTGACACCTATTCAGGGTATGGAGCGCGTTCTAGAGATTTTGTTAAAGCATTAATTCAAAGTGAAAAATATGATGTTAAAATATTATCACAAAGGTGGGGAGGTACCCCATTTGGTTTTATTAAAGATCATCAAGAAGAATGGGGATTTTTAAATTCACATATAGTAAATCTACCCAACAATAAATTTGATAAACAACCTGATATTTGGTGCCAAATAACAGTACCTAATGAATTCCAAAAAATTGGAAAATATAATATTGGGCTTACAGCAGGAATTGAAACTACTACTTGTGCCCACCAATGGATTGAAGGGTGTAATAGAATGGATTTAATTTTAACTTCATCTAAACATAGTAAAGATGTTTTTGAAAAAACTACTTATAATGGTAAAAATCAAAATGGGGAGGAAATTTTACTAAAGTTAACAACTCCATGTGAAGTTTTAATTGAAGGTGCTGATTTAGATCTTTACAAACCATTAGACACCCCAATGACTAATAATGATTTATTTAAATCAATTGATGAAATTCCTGAATCTTTTGCTTATTTGTTTGTAGGGCATTGGATGCGTGGTCAATTAGGTGAAGATAGAAAAAATGTAGGGTTATTAATTAAAGCTTTTTATGAATTATTTAAAAATAAAAAGAAAGTACCTGCTTTAATTTTAAAAATAAGTGGTGCTGGGTCTAGTTATATGGATAGATATGAAATGCAAAAACGATTACACTCTATTCGTAATAGCGTTCCTGCAAACCAATTACCTAATATTTACATTCTTCATGGGGAATTTACAAATGAAGAAATGAATGAATTATATAATCATCGTAAAGTTAAAGCAATGGTTAGTTTAACTAAAGGGGAAGGATTCGGAAGACCTTTATTAGAATTTAGTTTGACTAATAAACCTATAATTACTACAGGATGGTCGGGTCATGTTGATTTTTTAAATAAAGAATTTACAGCTTTAATGGGTGGTAAATTAGCCCCTATCCATAAATCCGCCCAACAAAAAGATATGTTAATAGAAGGTTCTCAATGGTTTAATGTTGATCATGGTCAAGTAGGACATTATTTAAAAGATGTTTTTGAGAATTATAAAGATTGGAAAGTGAAAGGTAAACGTCAAGGGTATTATAGTAGATCTAATTTTAGTTTTGAAAAAATGGAAGAACAATTAGAAAGTCTTCTTGAAAAATATTTACCTACATTCTCAGAACAAGTTCAATTTCAACTTCCAAAATTAAAAAAAGTATAAATGGATAATATGATAATATGCCCTAGATGTGGGTCAGATGCTTGCTATGTTCAAGAAGTAAACCATGAAATTAATAACTACCAATGTTATGGTTGTGGGTTTATTACTAATAGTTTATTAAAAAAAGATTCTAAATTTTTTGAAGAACAAATAGAACTCCTCCCCAACTTATATAAAGAATTAATGGGGGAAGATGACGAAGGGAAAGTTTGGATGCCTTCAACTATTAATTTACCTGAAAAAGGAATGATATTTGCTAATGGAACTAGTAGTGAAAATTGGAAATGGGGAGCAGTAAAAGCAATTGAAGTAAACGAAGAAAATAAAGAAAAATATCCAATCCCAGGTAAAAAAGGTGAGTTTTACAAATATAGAATGGATATGGAAACTATTCAAGAGTTTGAAGAAAAGGATTATATAGAAGCTTTAGATTATATAGGGATTTTTAACCAAAAATAAGATAAAATGAAAATTAGTTACGCAATAACAGTTTGTAATGAAATCGAAGAAATTAAAACATTACTACCTACTTTAATTAATAGTAAAAAACCCGAAGATGAAATAGTTATATTGTTTGATAAACAAAAAGGTACAGCTGAAGTATGGAACTACTTACAAGAACAACCAGTTACTTCAGTATCAAAATCATTCAAAAATCATTTTGCTGATTGGAAAAACCATCTTACAAGTTTATGTTCTGGAGATTATATATTTCAAATTGATGCCGATGAGGTACCAAACCCCATTTTAATAAATAACATTCATAGTATTTTAGAAACGAATCCTGAAGTTGATGTTTACCATGTGCCTAGAGTTAATACTGTTGAAGGTTTAACTGATGAACATATTAAAAAATGGAGATGGAGGGTTAATGATCAGGGATGGGTTAACTGGCCTGATTATCAAATGAGAGTATATAAAAATAATTCAACTATTAAATGGAAGAATAAAGTACATGAAGTATTAGAAGGTCATACCAAATTTTCAGCATTCCCCCCTCAAGAAGAATTAGCATTATACCATCCAAAAAATATTAAAAGACAAGAACAACAAAATGAGTTTTATGAAAAAATCTAAAGTTATGAATAAACCAAATAATAAAATTCCATTATTTAAAGTATTTATGTCACCTACTGCAAAAGATAAAGTTGGTGAAGTTTTAGATAGTGGGTATATAGGACAAGGACCTAAAGTAGAAGAATTTGAATCACTACTTAAAGATCGTTTTAAACATGATTATCTCCAAACTGTAAATGCTGGCACATCTGCTTTACATTTAGCTCTTCATTTATTAAAAAAACCCTCCCAAAATCCAAAAAATTATCAAGGTATAATTCAATACAATTCTCAGTGGCCTGGATTAGAACCAGAAGATGAAGTTTTAGCAACTGCTATGACTTGTACAGCTTCAAATTGGCCTGTGTTAGCTAATGGTTTAAAATTAAAATGGGTTGATATTGACCCAACAACATTAAACATGGATTTAGACGATTTAGCACGTAAAATAACGCCTAAAACCAAAGTTATAATGTTAGTACATTGGGGAGGATACCCTAATGATTTAGACAAAATAAAACAAATACAAGATAAAGCTCAACAGATGTATGGGTTTAGACCTGCAGTAATTGAAGATGGAGCTCATTCTTTTGGATCTGAATATAAAGGAAAACCAATTGGGACTCATGGCAATTTAACTATGTTCTCCTTACAAGCTATTAAGCACATTACTTCAGTTGATGGAGGTTTACTTCTCTCTCCGCATAAAAAATTACATGATAGGGGTAAGTTATCCAGATGGTATGGTATCGATAGAGATGGAGATAGAAAAGATTTTCGCTGTGAAGCTGATATTGAGGAATGGGGTTATAAATTCCACATGAATGATGTTTGTGCTACTGTGGGCATTGAAAATATGAAACATGCTGATGATATTATTTCCAAACACAAAGCAAATGCTGCTTATTATGATGAAAATTTAAAAAATATTGAAGGTGTAACTTTATTAAAACGTGAACCAGGATTTGACTCTGCTTTTTGGATTTATTCATTATTAGTAGATAATAGAGATGGTTTTTATAAACATATGGATGAGTGTAATGTTGCTGTTTCTCAAGTTCATGAACGTAATGATAAACATACTTGTGTAAGTGAATTCCAATCAAACTTACCAGCATTAGATGCTACTATTGGTAAAATTGTCTCCATTCCTGTGGGTTGGTGGGTTACAAAAGAAGAACGTGAATATATTGTAGATTGTATTAAAAAAGGCTGGTAATGAATACTAATTATATTGTAGCTTTATATGGAGGGAGCCGGAGAATGTTAAAGTCAAAATCACCATCTCGTCGTAACCAGTATTCTCCTTTAAAATCTTATATTAAGAAACATTGTGATTTTATTAAAACTAATCCTAAAGGGATAGACCAAATTACTTTTGTTTTTAATAAAAGTGATAACCCTGATGAAGATAAAATAATTGATTACACTAAAAATTTATCTTTAAATATCCCTCACTTAGTAATAGTTAGAGAAAATTTAAACCTTTCTTATGGTGCTTGGGGAGAAGGCTTAAAACAAACCGCAAAAGATTTTGAATATAGTTTTCTTATTGAAGATGATTACACTCCAGTTAAAAATGATTTTTTAGATTATTTCAAAAGTGAAATTAAAGATAATAGTATATTTGTAGCTAGTTATACTAGTATAAAAAACGCCCAAAACGTCCCTCATGCTAGTATCTCTAATGGTTTAATAATTAACAAACATATTAACCTGGAAAACCCACTTTATCACCCTCCAAAGACCAAAAATCGAGACCATTATCACCATGCTGCTCAAAATCAAATCCTTTTTCTTAAACAATATCAAGATAAAGGATTAATAATTAACGATATATCAAAAGTAGCTTATACTATATACAAACATTATAAAGAATATACCAATTACCCCAAACAACCTAAAGGTAATCCTTTACTAATCACCCCATTTGATTATGCCCCTAAATCTTAGACCTTTAAAAGTTGATGATCTTCTCTTTTTATTAGAAGTAAGAAATGATGAATCTACAAGAAACAACCTAGAAAACAATTCAATGTTTAAGTATAATGAATGTAGAGCCTGGTTTGAGTCTACCAACCCTAAATGGTATATTATTGAAATAAACAGAAATTCAGTAGGGTATATTAGAACTGATGGGGATGAAGTTGGGTGTGATATTCACCCAATTTATCGAAGAAAGGGATATGCTAGAATGGCGTATGAAGTCTATTTAAAAGATAAAGATTATGCTTCATTATGGGTATTTGAAGATAACTTTGCTAAAAATTTATATGAAAAATTAGGTTTTGTTTATAATAATAATTTAAAAATTATTAGAGGGAGAAACTATATACAAATGAAATACAATGCAACAGTGGACAATAAATAATGATCGTTTACATAATCTAGGTGAAGTACAATATCTTGGAGTACCTTATGAGATGATCAAAAATGGTGAAGTACCTACTTTACCTAAAGACTATGATGGGTGGTTTCCATTTATGAGAATGTGTTATAGTATAGGAGATTTAGGTATAGTATCTGGAGTATTTGAAGCTTTAAAACAAAAATACCCTAACATTAAGATTGCATTCCCTTCTAAAGAATACATAAATCATATTTTAGGTCCGTCAGCAATAGAAAAATGGGGATTTGATGAGAATAATACAGGTACTAGCAATTTAGATACTATTTTAATAAATAACCCATTTATTGATAAAATATTTAACGTTGGAGAATTTACTAAAGTTTTTATAGATCATGATAGATCTTATACTAAACTAGTACATGATGGTAATAAAGTTGTATCCTGTGATGAACCACTAGCTGAACAAATATTAAGAAGATGGGGATTTAATGATGATGATATTAAAAATATTGATTCAACCCCAAAATTATATTTTACTCAAAAAGAAATAGATAAATGTGAAAATATAATTAACCAACATATTGGTTCATATGATTATGGGTGTTTATTACTAGCATCCAGGTTAAAAGAATATGCTAATAGAGTATGGGATGGGGAGGAATATCTTTTCCAATATATTGAAAAGTATAAAGATTTACCTATATTTTACTATTCTCAAAATCAACTAGAAAATACTAAATGGGAAGAATTTTTCCCTAATAGAATTGACTTTTCTCAATTAGGGTTAAGTATAAGAGAACAAATTTACATTAAGCGAAAAGCTAAATTTAATGTGGGGTATCAAGCAGGTATAACTGATATATCTTCTGGTGGAGGTAGTGATATAATTACTTTATGTCCTTATAATTCAATAAGAGAAAATTGTATTAGAGGAACCAGATATGTTTATACCGATGGAAGTACTAAAATTATAGAAAAATAATAAAATACTTTGGAATGTTAACACCATATTATTATATTCGTCTAAAATAGAAATATAATGAAAATATCACTAATCCAACCAGGTAGAAATAATCTTAAATACTTAAAATGGTCTTATGACTCAATAAGGAAAAATCAGGGTAACCATGAAGTAGAAATTTGTGTAGCAGATGATGCTTCAACAGATGGAACTTGGGATTGGTGTGTTAAGATGATGGATAAAGATTCCAATTTCAAAGCTTTAAAATGGGATGGTCCTGAAAGAGTAGGTCATACTATTTTATATGATAGACTAATTAATGAGATAGCAACAAATGATATTTGTATGATTTATCATGCTGATATGTACTTATGTCCAGGTGCTCTAGATGCAATTGAAAATGAATTAAAAGAAAAAACAATTGTATCATTAACTAGAATTGAACCCCCACTACACCCAGATGGTCCAGAAAAAATACTTAAAGACTTTGGTGTAGAACCCGAGGAATTTAATGAAAATGGATTACTTGAATTTTTAGATTCTAGAGTACCTAATGATGATGTTACTGAAGGTATATTTGCACCTTGGGCATTTTGGAAAAGTGATTTTCAAGAAATAGGAGGGCATGATCCTCTATATGCACCCCAATCAAAAGAAGATAGTGATATATTTAATAGATTCCAACTAAATGGCGTTAAATTCATCCAAACTTGGCATGGTTGCGTATATCATATGACTTGTAGAGGTAGTAGACGTAATACGGTAGATAAGGCAAAAAACATATACGAAGACAGTCCTGAATGGTTAGCTCAAAACATGAGATCAACCCGTAATTTTATTCGTAAATGGGGATCAATGGTAATGCACGATTCATTAATGAAACCTATTATTCCACCAAAGTATGATATTGGTTTTCAAGTTAAAGGTGGTAATAGTCAATTATTAGAAATATTAGAACCTTGGTGCTCAACTATATTATTAGACGATGAGATGCAAATAATAACTTCTCATTATTTAGATAAAGAACAACCTAACACAGTTATTGATTTAAAAAATAAAATTAAATCCACCCCTATAGACTCTTTAGAAAATGAAATTATAGTTACAATAGATAGTACAACTTTTAATAATAATGATTATAATGTTATTCAACAACTCCCCCAAATTATTAAAGATAGTGGTGAAATAGGAAAATTTGAATTAGGTAACTTAAAAATTAATATTAGTAAAACCACTGAGTATCAAAATGATTTAATTAGTTTATAATATTTATAATGGAACCCCAAAATATTATATTCTATGGAAAAAGATTTAAAAATTGATAAAAAAAATCAAGAAGGCACATACATTGAATTAGTGTGGGAAGATAAACAAGATTTAATTGATTTAAGTAATGAAACTGTTTTTACTAACTTTATTTTAAGAGAGTCTTATAAAACTGTTAAAAAAGCTGTTAATAATAATCTTCCTAAGGTTGAATTATTTAATATATTTAATTTATCTATTATTGTTGAAGTTAAAAAACAACACTATGCTTCAATATTAGAAAAAGTAATGAATATTTATGAATTAGATGAAGATTATGAAGAATGTTCTAAAATTAAAAAATTAATTAAAAAAATCAAATGAAAAAGTATAAATATTTTTATTTAAGTGATGAAAAAGAAGAGGTATGTGGTGTCCTATATGCTGAGAATATTAATGAAGCTTTTTCAATTGCTAGTAGAATGAAACAACTTGAATTAAAATCATTCAAAGAAATATTTAGTGTAAAATTACTATAATGGAAGATTTTGAAGGTAAAAAAGAAATTATTAATTTATTTAATAAGATTCTAGGATCAAAAGTATCAATAAAAGATAATATTAGTAAAACAGAAGAAACTTTATTTGTTCACTTTGTTAATAAATTAGATAACGCACATATAGATGAAGAAAAATTATATGAATTAAGTGGGATAGAAATTGGAAGATACACTAATCCTTTATGGGATGTTATTGAAAATATTTTAAAATTACTGTATGGAGAAGAATCTGCAAGTTTAATTCAATGGTATATTTTAGATAGATTTAATCCTGATGGAACTATTGTTCCTATTGAAGATGAAAATGGGAAACAATATAAATTTAACACCCCAGAAGATTTATGGAGTTATATAAATTATAGATATAAAAAAGATAAATAGTTATTAAAAAATATGAAATGCGTTAAATGCAAAATAAAAATTAATCCACTTAGAATAAAAGCATTACCAAATACAAAGGTATGTGTTGATTGTTCCTCAACTGGTTGTTACAAAGCAGTAACTACTACACATGGTGTAGGTGATCATACTTGGAATAGTCTTGAAATAATGACCCCAGAACAATATGATGGTTATCAAAAATCTAATGGAGAGGAAAGTGATGATACTCATACAATCACTTTTGGTATAGAAAATACAAAAAAATAATTAATGCCTAAAGCAAAACCCCTCAGTAAAGAGCAAATTGTTGCTGCTATATCACAAACCCGTTCAAACAGGGCGGCTGCTAGGTATCTAAATGTGTCTTATCCTCATTATAAAAAATGGGCCACATTATATAAGTCATTAGAAGATGAATTTGATACTTTATTTGACCAACACTTAAATCCCTCAGGTAAAGGTATACCTAAATTTTTAAGTAATAAAGGTAAAGAACCAGCATTATTAGACATAATTGAGGGAAGAGTGGATGCTTCTTCATTCTCACCTGATAAAATTAAGTATAGACTTGTAAGCGAGGGGTATTTATTAGAAGAATGTTCATCATGTGGATTTCATGAACGTAGAGTAATTGATTATAAAATCCCTTTATTATTACATTTTAAGGATAAAAATAAAAAAAATTACCGTAAAGATAACATTGAATTTTTATGTTACAATTGTTATTATCTTTCAGTTGGGGACATTTTTAATGATAAACAAATTGAAGGAATTGAAGATCATAAACCAGTAAGTACTGGAGAAGTAGATTGGGAATTAGATCCATACACTGAACAAAGATTAAAGGAATTAGGGTTAGGTGACGATGATAAGGATGATGATATGGATATTGTAGCTTACATATGAAAAAGAAAACTAGAAATATAAAACGCTCTAAACATGATAAACTTGTCAAAGATTATGATAAGCAAAAAGAAAAACATCTTGAAAGATTAGCTACTAAGATGTTAAAGAATGAAGAGCAGTCCCAAAAACTAAAAGATAAAAATATCAATTCTGATTTTTTAGATTTATTTTAAATTTTATTAGGAATCCCAATATTCATTTCGTATATTATAGGTATATAAAAATAATAAACAATGAAACATTTATTACTATTATTAATGATACCTTTTACATTTAGTGGAGGTGCAGAACAAGTAGATTTAGGTGAGTATAAAGATTTAAAAACTCCAAAAATTGAAGAAGAAGTGGTAGAAATTAAAGATGACCACACAGATTATTTACTAGAAGCTTTAATACAAGTTGAAAGTAAAGGAAATGAAAACGCAGTTGGAGATAAACATTTATCTCGACCTTCAGTTGGTGTGTTACAACTTAGACCTGTTATGGTTAGAGAAGTAAATCGTATTCTTAAAAAACATAAAGTAAAGAAAAAATATACTCTAGAAGATAGATATAGTAAAGAAAAAAGTATTGAAATGTTTTACATTTGGCAATCTTACCACCACCTAAATGATAGTGATGAAGTAATTGCTAGATGCTGGAATGGAGGTCCTAAAGGGTGGAAAAGAAATTCAACATTACATTATTGGAATAAAGTGCAAAGTGAAATTAATAATTTAAAAGCAAAATAAAATGTCAGTAAATTCAATCAGACAAACAGTAGAACAATCAAAATTATGGACTGCTGAAAAAGTAAGGAAAGGAAAAATTAAATATAAAAAGAAAAACACTAATCCCGTAAATCCATTTGAAGAAAAAAGATAATAGTAAGGCAATTGAAGAAACTTTAAATCAATTTGATGATGAGTTATGGGTAGAATTAATTCAAAAATCCCCACATTCAGTAAAACTGATTTGTATTATGTTATCTTTGGATTTACAAATAGAAGAAGAATTTGAAAAAAAGCATAGAAAAAATTAACATTTTAGTTATTGGTGAAGCTTGTACTGATGAATTTATTTATTGTGCAGCCAATAGATTATCACCTGAAGCACCAGTCCCAATATTAAACCCATTATACACAAAATATAATGCGGGTATGGCTGCTAATACTGTAGCTAATATAAAAGCATTATGTCCAAACTCATCTATCTCATATTTAATTCAAGATGGAAATGTTACAAAGACTAGATACATAGAAGAAAAATCAAACCATATGTTTTTACGTGTTGATAAAGGTGAAGATTCTATTAATCCTTTTAAATGGGAAATGGATACTGATGTGTTAATTGGTCAAGCTGATATAGTAATTGTAAGTGATTATGATAAAGGATTTCTAAAAAATCTAGATTTAATAGAAATTGCTAATAAATCAACTTTATCTATTTTAGATAGTAAACGTAAACTTACTAATGATATCACTCAAAAATTTGACTTTGTAAAACTAAATAAATTAGAACGTAATAATAATCCTAATCTAACAACGGATAATATTATAACAACCTTAGGTTCATTAGGTGCTGAATACCAGAGTACAATTCATCTATCTCCTAACCCTCAACAAACAATAGATGTAAGTGGAGCTGGGGATACTTTCACAGCTTCTTTTATAATAAAGTATTATGAAACTAAAGATGTAGATTTATCTATTGAATTTGCTAATGAAAAATCTGCAGAAGTAGTAAGTAAACGTGGAGTAGTGGTTCCTTCTTAATATTTATAATAAAATTATAAAATGGCGTCATATACAGCAGATCAATTATACGGAGCAGGTACACCAATAGAGGCA
>Ga0181377_1000440_pt1 | contig 15459 bp, 12 predicted proteins | sample LowvirmetaG_9_FD_130160 | JGI IMG/M metagenome (GOLD analysis project Ga0181377, IMG submission 130160) | Marine viral communities from the Subarctic Pacific Ocean - Lowphox_13 viral metaG | ecosystem: Environmental > Aquatic > Marine > Oceanic | place: Subarctic Pacific Ocean | collected...
ACTTATGATGTTGCCGCCAAAAGTTGTGCTGTCAAAAGGAATATCGATGTACGCAGGTATACTAGTAATCATACCAGAATTAGGCGTAATCACTACATTTTGATTTGTTGTTCTGTTTGTGCCATTATTAAAGTATGTGGCTAACTGGATTACACCATCTGCCACATAATTAAGAGATTCGCCCTGCGCAGGCCCAGTGTAATGTAAGACCCGACTCAAAACATTTAAATTGCTCTGCCCAGCAACTCCAGCCGCAGGGTCAGAAAAATATAATCCAAAATTGGATTTCCATGATGCGCTCATGTCATACCACTTTACACTTCTAGTGAGCAAGGGTATCTGTGGATTAAATCCACCGGGATTTGCAGCATAACCAGTAGATTGATTTATCCAATAACCACTTGAACTAGTTGCCCCAAAAATCTGCCACTGATTTGTTTCCGTTAATCCCGATTTTGTGTTTATTGTTGTAAAGATTATTTCGTCCTGACCTTCTTTATTATCGGAATCAACTACTTTGACATTTTTAATATTATAAAATTTTAATTCCCTCTCAGACTGCACGACATAATCCATACCCCTAACAGTTATGGAAAAACTGTAACTAAATCTATCCACAGGCACATATTCCATGTATATCAACCAACTCGCCGCAAAATTTACTGATCTGGGCAACCATTCACAATCTTTACAGGGCTGATTTATTACATACCACTGATCGGATAATTGTGCATTTTGATTTGGGGGATTGGCATCATAGCCAATAGCAAAGGTAACTCTGTTATCAATGGCAGATCTTATTGTAGTACCTTCATCTGATGTAAAAACTTTTCTTGTGGTGGAGATACTATCAGTTGCCAGCCAATCCTGAGGTACCTCTGAGGATAGTGTAAATGGACCGGTACTTGTATTGAGCCCACTAACTAATTCCCCATTGTTTGATAAATGAGTTACTCTGGTCCAAATATAATTAGTTACATCGTCAGGATCTGTCCACTTTATAAAATTATTTTCCTGAAACAATCTGTTCTTGCCGATTTGGCTTGGATCACTGGGAGCCAAGCTCATTATCACAGGACTCCCTGTACTAAAAGTTTCTGTTACAAAACCTGTTTGGCTTCTGCCTTCGAACGGTAAACAATTCCACTTGTAATTTGAGGGTGTGCCGCCTACTTGTGTTAAATCAAAGGTGTCGGGTTTATTTTGATTAGTAATATTACGCATAGTGTAATACACAAAATTATTAAGTTTTTGCTCTTTTAATAAATCGGGAATAACAGAAGTGATAACATCTAAACTTGAAGTGTTGTCATTTAATATTACTCTGTCTGATATATTTCTGTGATCCACATACATAAAACCATCGCGAGCAAAAGTGTCGACGTCATGATACGTACCAGTGGGGTCGTTAATGTCAATGTAGCGACTATGTCCAGCGTGAGTACGGTTAATGGCTTTCATTTTACGAATATTAGAATTTAGTGTCATGGGGAATACATTATAATCCTGACCATTGACCATTCTGTCCTGAGTATAATAAATCTGTGGCGCTCGTTCTTTGATAGCCTGCAGGGTCTCTGCAGGTAAACTGTTTCTTACACTGCGTTGTAGACTGAATTTTAATGTAAGCGTAAATTCGCTACCATTTTTACTCACATAGGGAATATTAATACTTAGGTTGCTCATGCTTTCAGGCTGAATAGTATACCTGGTAGGGTCACTGGGACGATACCATAAACGGTATATACCATAGGGTATATTTCCAAAGTTGCCATCAGCAAATTTTAATTTTATGCCTGAGTTATCCAAATTATCTATAGCATACAAGTTTTTAGTATTTTTACTGATACTATTATAATTAAGTGTTTGACCAACCACGTTGGGCACTCTGACCCATTTAGACTTTACCAATCCGGCGCCAGTAATTTCCTGTAAGTAAGTATCTGTTTCGTTTATATTAATAACTTGCATATCCTGGGTGCGACTTGCGACCGCAGTCGTAAAATTAAAATCCTGATATGATAAGTTGCCCTGATGGAAAGTCAGAAAAAATCCAGTGTCTTTACTACTTAAACCGTTGCCATCGTTTCGATACATTAAATTAAATAGACTTGCAGGGTCAGGATGTCTTTCAAAAATAGCACCGTTATCCACAAAATCAGGATTAACAATATTAAAAGGCTTGGTATCACCTGCAATAGTAGCACTATACTGATATGCTATGGGGGCACTTAGTGGAGTATTTAATTGGTAAAGTTCTGTTAATATATCTCCCACTCGGCCTGTTTTTATTGGAGATGTAAATCTGTTAACATTACTCATTGCACTGTTTAGAATGCTAATAAATTGTTCATAGCTTTGTGCATTGTTGGCATCGTCCCAGAATACTTCCTGATTGTTAATATCTGTGCCCTGGCTGTCTGTCAGAGGTTCGTTTGTCTTGACACTGACAATCTTTACAATTCCGCTAGCTGTATAGTTTCTGCTAGGGGTGTATCCCAACATACGAGCAAGTTTAAAAACACTGTCACGACGTTCAGCAGTTTCTAAAAAATTCTCTCTGGTGTTTAAATCCATTCGGAATGCCAAACTTTGGGACAAATAAGCAAGCATTTCTATAATAGCAATAAACTCTGAACTTTCTATGTAGTCGTTAAAATTCTCTGGAAAATTTACTTTTACATAATCAACCAATGCGGCACGAATAGTATCATAATCATATGCCTGATAACTGATATTTTGATAGGCCTTGTATGCTACCTTCCAGCTTTCGGCTGCAAATAAATTTTCCTGTCTTGTTACATTTCCCATTATTCGCCCTCGATATCCCTGGTATACTCCAAATACAATGTATCTGAATCATTTAGCAATACGTACTTTAAATTTATCTCTATTCTGATGGTGTGATCCATATAAATTATAAATGTATCTAGCAAGTCAACCCTGGGATCAGATTCTATGATTCGTTCAACATCGTCCCTGATTTCCTTTTCCGTGGCCGTGTCATCGGGATTCATTAGCAAATCCCATATAACACTACCATAGTTTGGCCTCATTAATCTTTCGCCTTTTTTGGTGTAAAAGGTGTTTAGTAAATCCCGTTTCACAAGATCTCTGCCTTCCAGAGTATAAGATGCTCTGACGCGATCTACTGTGCTAAATCCTTTAAACTTTGCTACCATGACCGATATTTATCTGATTTAATAAGTATAGTTTTAATTACTTGACAAAATAAATATATCTGTGTTATTATAAACCTGGGTTGCGATATTCATTATCGTGTAACATTAACCACGCATAGGAGTACAATATTATGCGCAAAATTGTAAAGTCTTTTGATTTAATATGGTCCAAAGCAGAGCAAGTAAATCGTAAAAAAGGCGATCGCTTCGTAAGGTGTTTTGACAGTCGTGGAAAATATCTGAGTTTTGGTATCTATGACAAAGTTAACAAGAAGTATGCTTTGTTTGATACTATCAATCTCACTGGTAATTTCCGCTATAATGCCAGCAGAACAATACCAGAGATCGCACAAATGGAAGAAATGATTAGCAATGCCTAATCTGGTTTTAGTCCACGGGGCAGGCGGGTCTCCCGCAGGCTGGAATTATATCAGTCAAAATCTGCCCGGTGGGCTAAAAATCTTTAGACCACATTATGATATAAATCTAACTGATCCATTTGAAATCATAGATTCCATATGTACACAAGTAAACCAAGAGTTTAATAACCAGAGTGTTATATATGTGGGTCATAGTTTAGGGGGCGTACTGGGAGGTTGGATTTGTGCTAGTGGGCTTATAGACGTGGATCATCTAGTAACTATTAGTGCCCCCTGGCAAGGATCGCCCTTTGCAAGGTGGTTAAAGTTGGTATTCCGCAATAACAATCTTTTTCAGCACATGAATCCAGGTAGTGAATTTTTAGAATTTTTGCAGGAAAAAACATTTCTAAGACCGCACACTAATATTATAACGGTGGGCGGCGGCAATGAAGTCGCGGCCTGGGGGGCTCGAGACAATGACGGTACAGTAACAGTGGAAAGTCAGGTGGGTGTGCCTCAGGGTTTTACAAAAACACAAAATGAATTTGTAAATCTTAGCCACACTGAAATACTTCAGAGCGACAAAGTCAGAGATTTAATATCAAGGATTGCATATGATTAATTCAGATGATCCAGAGTTGTTACTGAGAACTTTAGAAATTAAACAAATGAAAATACAGACACTTGAGCAAGACATCAGGGAAATAACAAAACAAAATTATGAGCTAATGGTTAGGATTAGTCAGCTCTGTGATGAGATACATGCTCTGGGTGGTAAACTTGACAGAATTCCCTAGGTGTATGAATTAGCCTTGGGCCTGCCGATTTTCAAAATATTCCTTTTTAGCAGCTCTGATTTTCTGCAACAACGTACCATAATTTTCCCCCCCAGGAGTACTATCATTTAAAATACTTTTGAGGTTCATATCATCAGTTGCTGTGATTAATTCTACTTCCACGGCTCTTCTAGCTGCTAAATCTCTGTTGTATGTCTTTTTACCGCCTGGAATCTCAGAGGAGGTTACCCAGCCCGACATTAATCTGGGCACGTCGGCCATAATGCCAGTGGCGGCGTTTAATGCCGCAGATTTTTGTGTAGTACTATCCCCATTTTTTGCTATAGCAAATAGACTGTCTGCTTTTTTAAGTTGCTGACCCACGTTACTATCTATAAACTTCTCAGAGCCACCCAACCCATCAGCAAAACTAAGTATTCCTGATTTTTGAGTGTCACCAAATTGATTTGTTACGTTGCTTATTTCTTGTTCAATTTTTGCAAATTCAGTGTTTAATTTTGCACCAGCCAACAGTGCGGCCGCTGGATCACTCATACCCTTGCTAAAGTCCACAAAGGTGTTTCCATCTTTGTCTGTAACTGCAATACTGGGGAACATGGGATCGGTGGGGTCAAGTCCGGAAATATCTAAGCCCTGCTCTTTCATTTTAGTTGCGAGTTCTGAGTTATTAAGACCCTGTGATACTGCTTCGTTGAATGCTCCCATGGCTTGTGCTTTCAATCCAGCAATGTTGCCAGTAAGCAAGTCTGCCATGAGCTGATCAGCATCAATGCCATACTCTGATAATTTAGCTTCAAATTCACTTAGTTTACTATTGAGACCCACAATATCTTCTTCCAACTGGTTGCTAGTGGGAAATCGTATGGGTGGTATAATTGCACCCAACATTCCTATCAGAATTTCTATTCTTTGTATAGCACTGAGGTCACCATCTAGTAAAGATCCCAGATTGTTAAAAGCATCAGCATATTGCTCATACTCAGGAAATTGTTCAGCAAGGTCTGCTTTAACGGCGTCTATTTCCTGCTGGATTCCTGCAGTTGCTTGATCAAATTCGCCCTTGACTTCATCATACGCGCCCTTGATTTGATCCTGAGCACTAGACATTTGTTCCCCTGCTTCATTTACATAACCTATGCCTTTCTTGACCACACTATCACCAGTGTCAGGATCTGTGACTACTACATCGCCTGGCGCTGGGTTAGCAGGATCACCTGAACTACATTGGGGTAGACTGTCTACTATGCTTGACAAGAACTCTGGCTCGCTAGCTTTCTTTATGGGGTCTGCTTGGGAGTGGCCAATATACGGCTCTGCTGTGATTAACTTTGTACAAATGGTGTATATACTTAATGCTAATCCGTCCCTTTTACCTTGAGTGGGCAATGCGCTGGCGCCCTGTTTTGCTGCGCTGCGGCTGAACGGCACGAGTTTTTCATCAACATCTTGTAAAGGTTTACCAGGAAGTTTAAATGCCGTAAATGCTGGTGATGGAGTAAAAACTGGTGGGGGCGTGGTGTTTAGGGTAATAAGACCACCACCGGCATTAACTAGCGGTGCAAACATCGAAACCATTCCCATAGCTTGTAATGATACTACACTGCTACTGTGTATGTTTACTTTACCGGGTCCCAAACTTGTTAAATTTATAGCACCGCCGTTAAGTGGATTAAAACCATTGCCCTGAATATTAATACTGTTACCGGCATTAAGGTCTAAGTCACCACCACCTGACGTCATTCTGACATTTCTGTCACCATATAACTGTAGGCTTTGTTTGCCAGTGATGTTAACTCTGCCACCATTGCCCAATGTGGGTATACCAAATGCACCCAAGGCTTCCTGTATGGCGCCTCCCACATACTGACTAGCTCTCATATCTCCGGCAGCTTTTATGTTAACATCGCCGCCCCCCTCTATGTTAACACTGCCATCGGCTCTGAGATTGAAATCTCCCTGAGTTCTCATGCTTATGCCACGTTTAGCATATAAGCTAAAGTTACCAGTATTATCCATTTCCCACCAGACTTCACCCCTGGAGTTGATACAATATATACTCTTGGTGTCGTCGCTCATGAGTATTTGATTACCACCACCTGACCTTAGTCTGATCATTCTGGAACCAGTGATATCGTCCATGACAAACTGATGCCCAGCTTTTCTTACTTTACCCTCGCCCTCTGCTGGTTCTTTATCGTCCCAGTCTCCGGGTGTCTGAATGCCAAACACTCTGCTAGGTGACTCTCTGCGAGCACCTGATCTACCAGCACCACGGATATTATCGTTAATTAGGCCCTGTTGTGTAATTTGTTCAGCAATATCGGCATGCATGGGTCTGGGAACATTAGCTCCATGTTTACCAGGGTCAGCGTTTAAGTTTTTTTCTGTGACTGGTGCATTAACTGCTGGATCACCATAGCTAACTCCACCTGGATAACCTGGTACACTATAGTTGTACTGATTAACAATTGGACAACCCACGATCACTGGAAGTTTAATATTTCCGTCTCTGAATGACACCAAAACTTCAGTGCCAGGGTCGGGCGGTATCATCCACATACCATATGTGCTTTGGGAGTTGGTATAATTTTTTTCGTCTTTGCCTCTGTTACCTCTGAATGTCTGGCCCCAGAATGGACTTGCCCACTCACAGTTAAACCAGTTAATCTTTTTAGTACCCGCATTTTCATCATTACAGTCAAAAAAGGCAGGAATAAAGACCGCAATTCTTCCTCTGAGCTGTGCCTCATCTTTGTGGTCTCTGGTAAATCCAGTATATATACCCATTAGTTTATTAGTACCTATTAGGTTATCCTTGATATAAGGATTCTTGAGACTTATATTATTGGGCGTTGCCATTATTCTCCATCTCCAGACTCATCCCCGGGTTGCTCTTTCTCTAACTTATCAGATGCTATGGAATTTTCTTTTGCACCAGTTAAATCAATTGTATACTTGCCGCCTGCAAAATTGTGATTTACCTGAAGTATATGGTAGACTCCCGTAAATGCAAAGCTAGTGTTTGTATTCATCCAGTACCCTGTGTTTAATAGACTATCCTCATCGCGGTAATCAAAATCCCATGGTCTGGGTGCAGCGATCTCTAGGAAAAAATAATTATCATCTCCACCAAAATAAGCATAATCCGGCTGACTGCTTTCATGACTTTCGTCACTACTTTGTCCAGACTGATCATTGTTGTTTTGACCTTGGCTTGTATCATAACCCAGATACCATGGATCCCCTCTGATTGTCATTTGCACCTCTTGCATAAAGGCGGCTGCCTGTGATTGACTTACTAATTGTCCAAATATTGTGTTCGATTGTGCTTTATTTAGATCGACTGTAACTCCTTCCACAGGATTGGGCACAGGAGTGTCTGTCTCCTTTTGTTGCGTTTCCAGTTGATTTGTAGTGCTTGATCTGGATACATCTGAAAGAAATCCCAATGTTTTTAAATCTCCCACGTCAATACCGCTTGTCTGATCTACTGCAAAAAAATCTTCGCTGTACTGAAAACCACTTTGGCGAGGGTCATAGTCTGGCGATGGACCTTCGGTCAGACTTGGAGAATTAATTACTAAGTTTGTAGCAATATTTCTAAGTGTAGCGCTGTCGATAGTATCTAAAAATTGATTTATCTCATTCTCAGCCCGATTATCTATTGATTGTTTTAATTGGGCTAACTGTGTGGTACTAAATCCCTGATCGCTCAGGGTACTTACAAGACTGTCCAACCCTCCTTGTAAGCCAGAAAAATCTCCTGAAAATAGACTATTAATAGTATCTTTAGCCAGAGCTTCAAAACCTTTGCTCAGACTGTCAAGCAATCCACCTAACGTAGTATCCTCGTCTTTTTTAACATTGTCTGTTTTTTCCTTGGCTGCGGCCGCGTCAGGTGTGCCCACAAGTCCCCGTCTGGGGGTCATAATTACTGGCATCGCATCATCATAGTTAATGCTTAAATCTATTATTTGATCGTTCATTCCCGTAAATATGTATTGATATCCTTTTCTGATATTTCCACTTCCAACTAATTGTTTTAATCTGGATGTAACTTCCTCGGATGATAGATTATCGTTTTCCTCGGGGATCACAAACTGATTGGAAGCTATTGTTCTGTAAAGAATGGGTCTATATATAATTTTATACGCTGACATATTTGTACGCTTATCAAAACCTAGTTCTTCTATACCAGCATTAATTTTTAGTCTCTGTATAAATGCCTGATCTTTTCTTACCGACTGATCTTCGATTTCATCGGGCTTCTGCTTTCTGCTAAATCGAGACCGTGCTTCGGGAGACATAGCTAATATTTTATGTAAAATCTCTGTGATACTTTCGCCAGGTATAAAATTTATTATGTTAGTTATTTCTTCCTCACTTAAATTCTCATCACTGCCTTGGGGTTGTTGGGAATCATCTATTCTGGTCTCTGGGGTAGTGTCCGCATTTGCGTCTGATTTATTCAGAGGCGCTTTGGAAATATCACCAGTATTTACATCAGGTAAAATAAGATTTTCGTCTTCTATTAGAAGCTTATTTTGATCACTAGAGCTAGATTCAGATTTTATTAACCCACTCAGATCAAATTCTATTTCATCTTTGACTTGTTTGTCATTGTTTGTTTGTGTAAATTTGTTTATGCCATCCTGAACACTCTTTATCATTTCAGAAATAGTTTTACCCTTGGCAGTTATATTTTGACCCATTCGAAATCTACGATTTACAAAGGCCTCCTTTTCCAGAGGTGACAACTCTAATTCATATGTACATCCTGCGCTGTCCATGCTACAAGAAATTTTTTGTAGCAATAACTTCCATCTGTATGGGCCAATAATATCCGCAAGCTGGCCGCCTGTATCTGTGCCACCACCCAATGATGCGTATAAATCATCCTCTGCCTCGTATCCCATAAAACTTAATTCCAGGTACAGATGTATCGCCTCCTTTTTTTCTAAATTTAAAAAACTTCTGGCTAAAATAATTTGATCTAAAAAGTCTGCTCTATTGGGTTGTCTGATTGTAATTTGCACGCCACTTAAACTCTCCCCTCCTAATGTGGGTATCATAATACTTTCTATTGTGTTGCCTGCGGTTACCCCAGTCTGTGCTAGTACAACTGTTTGATCTGGAGGTGCTGATAACACACTATTTGCATTGCCTGGTGCGCCTACATTTTGTCTTGCAGTGTCACTGGTTTGCGCAGCCTCGCCTTCCTGAGTGCTGGCATTTATAATATACAACTTAGCATTGTATGTGCTGCTATCATACTGATCCAATATATTACCATAGGTTTTGCCCAGGTAAGGATGAAATTGTTCTGGTGCTGATCTTCTTCCCTGAGGCATTAGGAGCCTCCGTTTCTGTTACTCACCAGTGATACCTGATCCCCCAGTGCATTTATACTTCCTGCACTGGGTAAAAAAATTACGGTGCCTGCTTTAAAGTCACGGAGGGGATCCACTATGGTATCGGGATTTCTCAGAGCAAATACCCACCAAAGGCGGCTATTATTGTATAAAGCACTAGCAAGTAAGTCAGGTCTTTGATCATACGCAGGATCAATGGTGTATTGTTCATCATTGAGGGTTACCTTTACATTTGGTAATTTATTGATGTCCAGAAATACTCCGTCCAAAATCTGTTGATTTTTAATAAAACTGTCTTTGCGGATATTATACATTAAATAAATCCATCTTTGTATGCTTCGCCATTGGCGATTGCACCGACATCAAATCTTCTGCGTACTTTGCTTGGTGTGTATTGTGGTGTAAGTGAGCACACAATATTTGCTATTGTGGGCACAAACGTAGTGGTTCCCTGTACGTTAACTGGAACGTAGTCTACATCGTTTGGTAGTGTGAGAATATAATTAGTAACAACTACTGGAACTTTGTTATAACCATGATCGCCCAGATATTCAAAAAGTAACACTGGGGGCGGTGCGCCGGCTGTTTGTTTTGCAACAGCAATATCCCCAAAATCCCCCTTAGTGGCAATTTTGAAAAAAGTCATAACGGCCAGCATATATCTGGCTTCATATATATCATTAGCAGTAAAATCTCCAGTCACAGTAATTTCAGAAGGAGAAGAATTCTCGTAGGAATTTACTGGGTATTGCATGCCCTGTCCGCTGTGGCTACTATAATTTGCACTGGAAGATGTAAAAACAGATGGAGTATATTTCCAAACTAGTCCATTGCTTTCTTTGATGGGGCGCATCAAATAATCATTGCCAAATCCACCTGCTGAGGAAGCATAAAATCGATCCTGACCCCCTCGCTTGGGTCTTAACCTAGCTCTCCAATCATATGGCTGATCACCGGCACTAGTTGTTACACTAGGCGATGCAGCTTGATTTAATTCATTAAACAAATCTGATGCTCTGCGATCATATTCTGCTGCAAATACATTACCATCATTGATACGTCCAGCGCCAAGTATTCTGGGATCCAGAGCGTTTACTATGCTGCCAACACCGCTACGAACAATGGGATTGTCAATTTTATTGATAGCTTCGGTTGCTTTGTTGGATAACCAACTACCTATGGATCTGTTTGAAGAGTTTATTGCCATGCGAATATTTATCCGTATCATAAACCATAGCTTTAATTTTTAAGCCAGATAAATAGCAGTATAAGAAACTTGACATCACTACGTCTTATATAGTATAATTACTCTATAATAATAACACAGGAGTGCACATGGCTGCCAAGAAACAAAATTATCTAAACAACAAGGATATACTCAAGGAAATCCACAAAAGCAAAATGAGCTTTTGCTGGGTCAAATCTCAGGCATATCATCAGTTTGATATAATCCTAAACGATATTACTGAGATAGATGCATACACCCTGGATCAGGCAAAACAAAATCGTGCTAGTCGTATACAAGCCAATGCATATGCAGAAGCCATGAAACATCATGATCCCAAGGATTATCGCAACAAACCCAAGCAAAAAGACTTTGCCATAGAGGTTGATAGTATACCCGATAGCGAAGCAGTGTTTAGAGTAATGACTTACGAACATATCCCGGATGAGCCTGGCAGAAAGAAAAATCCTAAAAATATATCAGAGGAAAAAGCAAAATTAAATTTTGCACCCTTTAAGCACTATGCATATTTAGATAATAACATAACAGAAGTGGCGCGCAGTCACTGGGACGGCGGTGTTAAAACAGGTAAATTTGACACTGAACATGGTAAAATTACTAACACTTTGGGCACAATGTTTCTTAAATTAGTTGAGCGTTATAGCCATCGTGCAAACTGGCGTGGTTATTCCTATGTTGATGAAATGCGAGGCGATGCACTCCTACAACTTAGCCTGGTGGGTCTTAAATTTAACGAAGCCAGATCTGATAATCCATTTGCATACTACACACAAACTATTACAAATTGCTTTACCAGAGTTCTCAATTCCGAAAAGCGCATGCAAACCATTCGTGACGATATTTTAATTGAGCAAGGTCACATGCCCAGCTATACTCGTCAGATGAAACACGACGAAGAAGTCAAGAAGATGCGCGAAGAGGCTCAACAAGACGAGGTATTATAGCTCTTGGATGATATCATACTAATTGCGGTGCCCGAAGAGGCACCGACAATTATGCTATGGGACAATGTATTTTTCACAGGCATAGGTAAAATCAACGCAACCTATACTGTAACCCATCTATTACATCACTACAAACCCAAACGTGTTTGGAACTTTGGAACCGCTGGAGGAGTCACATTATCAGCGGGATTTTATGAAGTTGGTAGTGTGATACAATCTGATATGTGGGCGCCGGCGCTGGGCATGCCCAAAGGCAAAACTCCACAGGACTTATGTCCTGAAATTATTTCATTAAACAGCAGTGGTGTGATATGTGGTACCTCTGATCAGTTTGTGGAGGATGCAGGAGACCTATCAGAATACTGTGATATTGTGGACATGGAATCATATGCCATAGTCAAGGCCGTTTGGCGTTATAATCTTGACAAAGGCACTGATGTTAGTGTACACTGTTGGAAATATGTCAGTAATAAAGTGGATCAGGGCGGTGGTCTAGACTGGCAACAAAACATAGACACAGGACAGGAACTATACAAACAAAAGTACAAGGAGTTTCATGAGCTTATTCCAAACAGCGGCATGCTTCACTGATATTCACTATGGATTAAAATCCAACAGCCATACCCATTTAGCAGATTGCCACAGATACATGGATTGGTTTATTACAGAAGCAAAGGCCAGAAATGCCGAAACATGCATCTTTCTGGGTGACTGGAGTCATCAGCGGGCAAGCGTTAACATTGCTACCATGAACGCTAGCATTAAGGACCTTAAAAAACTCAACGATAATTTTTCCAAGGTATATTTTATCACTGGCAATCATGATTTATATTATCGTGACAAGCGTGAATTAAACAGTGTGGAATATGCCAGAGACCTGCCCAACTTTGTGATGGTGGACGAGTGGTTTATCCAGGACGATGTTGCTATCATACCTTGGTTAGTACAGGATGAGTGGCGAAAGATAAAAAAAATCAAAGCAAAGTACATGTTTGGTCATCTGGAGCTGCCATACTTTAAAATGAATGCCATGGTGGAGATGCCAGATCATGGTGGATTGCAGAGTGACCATCTCACTGGGCCTGAGTATGTGTTTTCAGGACACTTCCATAAACGCCAGTATAAAAATAATATTCATTATATTGGCAATGCTTTCCCACACAACTATGCTGATGCAGGTGATTGGGAACGTGGTGCTATGTTTTTAGACTGGGGTAGTGAACCACAGTATGTTAATTGGCCAGAGTGCCCCAAATACAAGACTCTGAAGTTAAGTGATTTATTGTCTGACCATCAGAATCTATTGGACGAATACACATATGCTCGTGTCAAATTAGACATAGACATAAGCTACGAAGAAGCTAACTTTATTCGTGAAAATTTCTCTGACCAATACAATGTCAGAGAAATTAGTTTATTGCCAATCAAGGATAACCAGGAAGAGTTTGATGGTGGTGACATACAATTTGAGAGTGTAAATCAAATTGTACTCAGCCAGCTAGATACAATTGAATCCCAAACAATTAAAAAAGATGTTCTCATTGATATCTATAATGGATTAGAGGTTTAAATGCTAAAATTAAAGAATATCAGTTGTAAGAATTTTATGAGTGTGGGTGCTCAGACACAGGCAGTAAATTTAGACACTGGTGAGCTGACATTGGTGTTGGGGCATAATTTGGACCAGGGAGGGGATGGTTCACGCAACGGTACTGGTAAAACTACTATTGTAAATGCTCTGAGTTATGCTTTGTATGGCGAAGCTCTAACAAATATTAAAAAAGATAACCTCATCAACAAAACTAACAGCAAGCAAATGATGGTCACAGTTGAGTTTCAGAAAGACGGAGTGGACTATCGCATTGAGCGTGGCAGAAAACCCAATGTACTCAGACTATTTGCTGATGGTGAAGAAAATGCAGAGGACAATGATGCACAGGGTGATAGTCGTGAGACTCAGAAGTTCATAGAAAAGATTATTGGCTTCCCACATGAAATGTTTAAGCAATTAATTGCCCTTAACACTTACACAGAACCCTTCCTAAGCTTGAGAGCCAATGATCAGCGAGCCATGATTGAGCAGTTGCTGGGCATAACAGAACTGTCTGAGAAGGCTGACATACTCAAAGAATTACTTAAACAGACCAAGGACTCAATCAAGGAAGAGGAAATCCGTATAGATGCAGTACGTAACAGCAATGAACTCATAGAAAAAAATATTCGCGAGATCGAGATGCGTAGTCGAGCTTGGAATAAAACACACACAGAGAAAGTAGCAGAGTTGGAACAGAGCATAGCCAGTTTAATGGAAATTGATATTGATATGGAAATATCAGCACACCAAACCAATACACAGGCTGCTGAGATGAGTTCACAATTAAAAGTTTTGAACAATGAATTGGACACCACAACCACAAGTTATAATCGCAGCATTATCAAAATTACAGATCTGGAATCAGACCTATCCAGCGCGCTCGCAGGAACTTGTCCTGCGTGTGGACAAGGCACTGCACATCTAAGCACCCATGAAGAATACACACAGGATCTCCGTGACAAAATTACAGAGGAGACTTCATACAGCAAGGAGCGGGAGGACAAAATATCTGAACTTGAAAATGCTGTGATGCAAATCAGTGTTCCGGAAATAATGGATACATTTTATGAGACCGTAGAGGGTGCATACACACACAGAACTAATTTAGAAAATCTAGCAGAAAGTTTTGCTGAAAAATCAGCTGACACCAATCCCTATACTGAACAAGTGGATCAGCTCAAAGAGTCTGGTTTGCAAGATATTGAATTTGACAATATCAATGATCTCACTGAACTGCGTGAACATCAGGAGTTTTTATACAAGTTACTAACTGGTAAAGATAGTTTTATCCGCAAACGAATTATTGATACAAACATAGCATTCCTAAACCACAGACTAGCAAACTATCTGGATAAGATTGGTTTACCACATGATGTAAAGTTTAGTGCTGATCTAAGTGTGGAAATCACTGAGTATGGCAGGGACCTGGACTTTGATAACTTATCCAGGGGCGAACGTAACAGGCTTATATTATCGCTAAGCTGGGCATTCAGAGATGTGTATGAGAGCCTAAACCATCCCATGAATTTTTTATGCATTGACGAGTTATTGGACTCAGGCATGGACAGCGTGGGTGTGGAAGCTGGACTTAGTATACTTAAAAAGATGAACCGTGATCAGGGTAAAAACATCATGCTTATCAGCCACAAGGAAGAACTTGTGGGCAGAGTGGGCAATGTTCTCACAGTGATCAAGGAAGGCGGTTTTACTGCATACAATACTGACACAGAGTATGTAAATTGATCAGTATTTGCAAATTAAACACGATTAATAGGTAATTATAACTATGCCCAGCCCACAAAAGACCAAAGGAAAAGGATACGAAAACGCAGTCGCTAAGTTTTTAACAGAGATATACAGTGACAAGTTTATGCGTGTTCCTACTAGTGGTGCTTATTTGGGGGGCATAAACTATGATCGCCGAACACTCATGACAGAGGGTCAGGTCAGAGCATTCAAGGG
>Ga0181377_1000441_pt1 | contig 15447 bp, 7 predicted proteins | sample LowvirmetaG_9_FD_130160 | JGI IMG/M metagenome (GOLD analysis project Ga0181377, IMG submission 130160) | Marine viral communities from the Subarctic Pacific Ocean - Lowphox_13 viral metaG | ecosystem: Environmental > Aquatic > Marine > Oceanic | place: Subarctic Pacific Ocean | collected 2015-12-10
AAATGCTAACGATGGGGAAGGGATGCCCATTGAGAACGTAGACCAAAGGACTGCAGTCGAAGAGTACGCTAAAGAAGCGGCGAAAAGCAGGATAATCAAAAAGCCAGACACTGATAAAAAAGGGAAAGGAACTGACGAAGACGTATTTGTATTGTCTGACGAACAAATAATGACATCTTCTAGTGAAGCCGCTGGCAAATACCCAGATGAAAGCGGAAAACTAGTTACTGACGAGGACATAGCCACTATGGATATGCCTGAAATAATAAAGATTAACGCAGCAACATGGAAAGAACCCTCTGTTGAGGAGGGGACTAAAGCGTTTAACGTTGCGGGGTTAGAGGTTAGGCAGGGTGACGATTCTGTTTATTTAATTACTTCTACTGGAGAAAGACACGCTATCGCGGAAGGCACTTCTGAGTATGTCAGCTTAATGCGCCAGATAGATGAAAGATTAGGAAAAAAGAGTTTTGAAAGATCTATTGATAAACTTTCTTCCGCCGCATATAAGAACTCAGCAAATACTGTAGACCCCGCTCAGTATCAATTTGAAAACCTAGAGGTGTCAGACCCAGAAGCGCCTAGTTTTGCTTCTGGGGGGAGAATATTTAAGCGCTTATTCGGCAGATAAGAGAAGTCCTTTAATCGTTATATTTGCTGGCAAAGTCCAGCGTAATGAATGGTGACCCTCAAAAACTAATAACCAGCCTTAGAGCTCAAGGAAGAAGCGACGAATACATCGTGAACGTCTTGAAGCGATCTCAGTCTTACTCCGTTGATGCGGACGAAGCTAGGGCTTTAGTTGGGGCTACTTCAGAATCCAACTCTACACCAGAGGTGAGGCCTTCCATGCCTATTAAGTCTGTAGATGCAGAGACAGCTTTACAGGCGCCAGAAGAGGAAACACAAGAACAAGACGAGGACTATGAGGAGGGTGAAACTGATATCTGGTTTGATGCGGTAGAGGATGCGTTTAAAGACGTCCCTTTACTAGGTGACTTTGCCGACTGGACTGGAGACATGGTTAGAAGCTTTAAGGCTGGGAGGGTTGAAGCTGGCGCATCGACTGAGCTCTTGTCTTCAGCTTTTGGGTTTGGTGATGACGAAGACTACGCAGAGATAGCCAACAGAGTCGCTATGACTGAGGACGTAGGGATGTCAGATGAAGCCAAAGAACTCGAAAAGAAACTTGAGGGAGTTGAGGGTAGTTTCGAAAGACTTGCTATAAGAGCGCAATACAAGGCGGCCAACATGGAGCTTATATCCAGGAGCCTTGGGTCAATGATTGGAACCTTAGGTGAGGGAGCTGGCCTCACTTCAGCGGCAACTTTTGGTCTTGCTACAGGTGCGGCTTACTCTGCTGTTGGAGCGGCTGGAGGAAGTGTTGTCCCAGGGGCTGGAACTGCTGCTGGAGGAGGATTAGGATTTCTTACAGGTTTTGGTAAAGGCGCTATGGGTGGAGTTACAGCTGCGGTAGAAGCCCAGTCTGTAGTAATGGAAGAACTCAAGGTAGAGCTCTTTGAGAGAAACCTAAAAATTAACGCGGAAAATATTGAGTTGGTGTTTAATGACCCTGAAGTAAGGGACAGAATGCAGAACAGAGCTACTGCAAGAGGACTCACAATCGGTGCTATAGACGCTATAGTCGGAGTTGGGGCAGGTAAGGTTGGCGGGACAATGGCTAAAGCAGGGGCCAGAAAAGTCGCTCGGCTTGGAGCTACGGTCGGAATTGAGACTGTTGGAGCGGGTGCAGGAGAAGCCATGGCACAGTTGATTGCAGACGGCGAGTTAAACGCTGAGGAGATTGTACTGGAAAGTTTGATGGAGGTGCCAATGGGTCTGGTTCACAACCCTTTACCTGCTAAGTACTCCATCAATGGTAAGAGGTCTTCAGCAGCAGAAGTTGCAGATCTAGTAAATAGCGGAGAGTACTTGGGTAATGCGAAAATTGAAGTAAAGAGAGACTCTGAATTAAAGAAGCTGGTCGGTGACACTAAGAAGGGTCAAATGGGAGGGGCGTTAAGCATCGCTGAAAGGCTTCAAGCAGAAGCTAACAACAGGGGAAAGCAACTTCATGGAGTAGCCCTTAGAAGAGCGGTGTCTCATGCATACGGAAGGGTCACTGAAGCTGAAGCTAAAGGGGATAATACCGCGTCTAATGACGCGATTACAGCTGCTGTAGATCATGTAACAACTACACTGGCTAGAGGCGGAGTGTTTGACTTGGATATAAATGAGCAGTCAAGCGGAGATAGAGCAAGCGCAATGGCTAACTCTAGATACGATTCTAAATCTGTCGAAGCAAACAGCCTAGAGTCAAGGGCAAGGAAGATGCGTGAAGACTCTAAGTCCGCGTCAGAAGATTCTAAGGCGTCCATGCTTGCCGTAGCTGAGTCTCTTGAGAACAAAGCTAAAGAGGTTAGGGCTGAAAGAAAAGAGTTTTACAGAAAGGCAGCCCTTAAAGAATCAGACACAGCTAAAGCTATTCAGCAGCTAGACATAGATAGCCACAATATAGAAAGAGCATTAAGAGATAAGAATCTTAGTGAAGAAGCTAAAGCGGCTTTAGTTGAAACACTTAAGGAAAACGTTTCAAAAAGACTGGAGTTAGAGCAGTCTCTGGAGTCATTGCCTACAGAACTTACTGTAGAAGAAGTTTCCGTTTCTCGTGAAGAGCAAGCCAACAAGAAGGCGCTGTCGATGGACGAAGACATATCGGCTCTTGAAAGCGAATTGGAGTCTTTAGAAGAGGAGATGCTAACTGAGATGGCCGACCCTGATGCATTAGCGGAAGTACAGGACAGATTAAAAAGAGCAAAGCAAGATAGGGGTGATCTTGGAGCCCTTGTAGAAGGCGTAAGAAAAGCAAAAGAAGCTTATGCGGAAGCCTCAGAAGACCTCGGAGGAGAAGGGTCAGACTTTACGGCGTTAAAGACCGCTGAGAAGAACTTGGCGGACGCTAATGAATCTCTATCTGCAGCACTTGGAATTGTGGAAGACCAGCAAGTTTCAGGGGATCCGTCTTATTCCTCAGAAAGTCAGCTTAAGGCTCACTCGGAGAACGGAGGTAGTACATTCTCTCTTTCTTCGGGAGACTTAATAGGTCAAAAGAAAAGCAGTGTTAGCATATTCCCAGACAGAAGCAAGATTGTAGAAGGGAGAGAGATTACAAAAGAGGACATAGATCTTTATGTGCAGGAAAACAAAGATTTATTTGAAGGAAATGAAGACGTCTTGGCCGTAGGGACATGGTTTGACGAGCAGTCAAATCAAACCTACTTGGACGTTTCAGCAGTTGTAGAAAAAGAAGTCGCAATAGATCTGGGAAAACAGTACAACCAAAAGGCAGTTTTTGACTTAGAGTTACTTGAGGAGGTTGAAACTGGAGGTACTGGGGAGGCTGTAGGAGACTTAAAGCCGCTGCAAGAGAGGGTTAAAGACATAAGAAAAGCCTTGGGGGTCAGTCCTAAAGAAACAAAAGAGACGAGTACTTCGTCAGACACAGGGGCTATTGACGCTGCGGTAGAGGAAGGTAGAACAGAGACAGAAGATCAGTCGTCAGCCACAGAAACTGAAAGTGAAGTGCCTGACTCAGCCAAAGAGACCCCAAGGGCTTCTGATGGTTCTCCAACTTGGAGGGCTGGGGAGATGGGGCTGTCTATTGATGAAGCCAAGACGCTGAACAATTTGCAAAAGCTTCTGGACGTAATGGGCATTAAGATGTTTGTCTATCCAGACGCAGGCGCGGCATCAAAGTTTCAAGGTGGGGCATGGGGCGGATTGTTCGATTCCAAGTCAAATACAGTACACATTAGCCCTGAGCAAATTAGAGAGAATGCTTCTGTTGAATCTGCTGCTGGGGTAACCAGAACTAAGTCTTTCTCTGAAACTGTCCTTGAAGAGGTTATCCATGCGGCCCTGCCAATGGCTCAAATCTTTGAGAACAACCCTAAGCAAGCTGCTGCCATAAGAAAGGAGATCAAGAGAGCTCTATCTAAGGACAAGGCTTTGGCTCAGCGAATCGAAGACAAGGCTGCCACATACAGGGATGAAGGCAAATCTGAGTCTGTAATCTTCGAAGAAGAGGTTGTAGAGTTTTTGTCAGCCTTGGCTGCGGACCCCTCCAGCATAAACCTTAAGGTAGTTGACAGGATCAGGGTCGCCATCAACAAGATGATGGTTATGGCTTACGGGGCTGTAGGAAAGCAGTTCGCAATCAAAGACACAGACTCACTTATCTCTATAGCGGCTAAATTCTCTGCTGCCAAAGAAGGGAAGGCGAATATGGCGGCTAGGAATAGCCAGAATAGTGGCGGCAACGCTAGGGCATCATCTATGGTTTCTCCAGCCTCACTAAGGCCAGATGAAAGCGGAAAGCTCACTCTAGAAATCGATGTCCCCACATACAGTAGAAGAGGCGGGATAAAGAAAGAGATAGGGTCACATCCAATTACAAAGACATTCCGAGATCAATGGCACTTCATCAACTGGTGGAAGAAAGCTACTGACATGGGCCGCGACGACTACTACACCGCGTTTAGGACTACAGACGGGAAGGAGATAGATGTAGACAGGATCAAAGGGTACAACTCAAGCAGGGCCAGCTCAATGATTTCCCCTTCACTCAGTGTTTCTGAAGACACCCAAAAGAAAGTAGGGGCTGCAGTCGCTCAAGGTATTCTTGGCAAATCTGTTGTTGCAACTGTAAGAAGAAGGCTGAACTCCGCAGAAACCAAAGTGAAAGTCCTTGAGAAGAGGGGGGACACAAAGTCAGATAGGTATAAGACTGCAGTTGCTAGTCTAAATGACCTTGCTAGTCACGTTACGTCTATAATTGACAGAGAGGCTAAGTCAAAAGGGAAGGAGTTTAAGTACAACGAGGACTCGTCTACAATGGCTTCTAGCCAGATATCGTTTGAAGCTATTGAGAACGGCATGAGCCCGTTTGACTTTAAGCGTATTAGCGAATCCTTAAAGGATCTCACTGGGAAAAAGCCTTCAAACAGAGTGGTTGCGTATCAAGCAATGTTTGAGCACCTCATGGACAGATTTCCTGAGCCCGAGATGAGAAAGAAACATTTCTTCGGTTTGATGGGGAAGCTTGTAGTTGATCCTCAGTTAAGGGGAGAAGCTTTCGGGGACAGAAACCCTCTTAACTTCTTTAGCGATTGGCACAAAGACTCTACCGATAAGATTTCCAAAATGGTCAAAGACGGGACTCTTACTGGCACGGTCAAAGACAATATCACAAAACTAAATATTCTTGCAGCCATTACTTCTCCTAAGGCTTCAGCTTCTCCTAATGTTGAGTCCGCTATGTGGATGCTTCAAGAGTCAGAGAGCTACAAGAAGGATAACCCTTTAGGGATTACCGAAACGTTTATTAGAAGAGCCCTCGCTGAGGCTCCTGGAGTAGACGGGATGACAAGAAGAAGCGTAAGCGTGGGATTAAGGAAGCTTATGGCGCTTTCTAACGGGGACCTTAGTGCATTTAGTAACGTGCCAGTGGCGACTAAAAACTACCTTTCTAAATTTACTGGAGTTAGAGGCAACCTAAACGGAGCCGTAGATGTAGACTGGAAGAAACTAATGTCTTTCTTGTCAGCTCCATACGAAGGTGCTCAAGTAAAGCTCAAAGGTTTGGTTACGTCTCAAATGGTATTTGGACCTAAAGTAGGGGCGTGGATGGTAAACCTGAACGCTGCAAATCATGGAGACATGGTTAACTCTAGGGGTCAAAAGATGTCCGATATAGTTACCGTGGACACTCATGTACTGAATACAGGGGCGTTGGTTCTTGGCAGGTGGTATGACGCTGGATCAAAAGGTTTGGCTGGTCTTGTGGGATTGAGGTCTCTGAAAGATCAGATGACTGACTATAAGACAGACGGGTTTACCGAGAAGGAATTAGAGGTCCTACAAAGGGCTGCCACTCAGCTGCAACTTGGCGAGAAAATTACAGAGGAAGGAAAGGGTATAGTTAATCAAGCAGCTCTTATTTTACAAAAGGATCTTAAGTGGGCGACGAGAACTATGGACAACCTTCTTATTGAAGGAGATGAGACTAGTGCGAGGATGGTAGCCAGGGCTATAGAGAAAGTCACTGACCCTCAAGTGTCTGAGTCAAATACATTGAAGAGAGATGTTTCTGTGCTTGTTTCTGAATTGACTGCGAACATTAACGAAAAGTTTGGGGAGACCCTTACTCCAGCTCAAGTTGGTCAACTCATCTTCGCTGACAGACAGACATTCGCATTCTCCGTATTTAAAAACATGGAGGGGGAGCTTTCAGAGAAAAGGCAGTACCAGACGTATGCTACGGCCTTAGGGTCTATACGTCCGTCAGGAGTTCAGGCTAGAGCTGAAAACGAGGTGATGGCGTCCAACATGCTTTTGTTCCCGTCAGAGTCGCGTCAAGACGCAGCGGATTCTCCTTTGCATAGGAATAGGTCAGCAGAGGAGGTCTCGGCTCTTAGAGACGGAAGAAGAATTACAAATAAGCTTGTTAAAGATGCGCTAGACTCTGACGCAACTTCAGTCAGAATCATGAATAAGGATTCAAAAGTGTCTGAAGGTCAGAAGGTTGGGGTTAGGCTAAACTTGAATGTAATGAAGAACACGGGGGTTCCTGTTCAAACCATGCATGACAAGACAGCTTCAGGAGAAGCCCTTAGGTATTCTCCCGCAGTAATGGTGAAGAATCCTGAGCTTTACGTAAACCAGAACGCTAGGAGAAAGATCGTGACCTTCCAGGAAAATAAATTCCCTATGGCTAGTGTCAACGGAGGATTTATAACTGATCAATTAGATCAGATGAACTTCAACGGAGTAAAAGCTTTCTTCAATCCGTTTAAGCACAACGTCTTTGTTGACGCATCTGGAAGACCAATCAAGTCAGCTGAAGAGGCTACTATTATTGGCAGCACAGTGTTCTTGAGAGGAGAGATCGAGTACTTCGACTACAACGACCCAATCCTGGACAAGGGAAGAAAAGAGACTCCAAAGGATTACGAATCTAGAATCAAGAGAAGTCCTAAGTATGACAAGGCGGTAAATAGGTTCGCGGCTTTTTCAAAAAGACAAGGGGTAGAGTTCGAAAACAGGATCGAGCTTGAGTTGGCTTACGACAACATGAGCATAGAATCCAAAGTGGCTTTGAATGAAAGCGAGGTTGCAGCCAATATGGAACAGGCTGAAACTATGGCTAGTAGCATGCTGAATATTAGGCGGACCGCTGGAAGGGCCGCTCGGCAGTACCCTAGCCAAAGGAGTGCCATTATTCAAAACCCGAACAACTACTTTACTCCTCAGTCAATCAAGGATTTAAAAGGAGAGCTTTCAGAGAAGGCTGACTCTGACCTTGTAGGCATGATGTCCGCAGAGGGCCTCGGCAGACTTCAAGACAGAAACGACGACTTAGGGGTTCTTGCTGCTGGAGAGTTGATTAACAGAGCTGTATCTAGAGGTGACCTTGACGCAATACCAAACATTATTGAAGAGGCAGCAGCTATAGGAACTACAGCAGGAAGACTTCTTAGGCACTTAAGAGAGCTTAAGAGCGCTACCCCTATAGGTATAGAGCAGATCGTGATTAAAGAAGTGGAGAGGAGAGGTAATTCTCTTAGTGAGGATCAGCGGGCTCGACTTAGTTCTATAGCAGGTAATCTGTTTCGCCTTCAGGCGGAGCACGAAGCTCTGGTGAAGAGAGCTATCGCTGGTGAAGACGTGGAAGCCGACTTGAAATCAAAGGGTAAAGAGGTCAAAGAAGTAGAAAGACAGCTCGACACCTTTACGAACGCGGTTGTTGAAAGAGGGTGGGGACAGATTGGAACTATGCTTATCCAAGGAAACCTTCTGACTCCTATGTCTCAAGTGACAAACGTTGGAGCCAACATGGTTAACGCTTTAGGAAAGGTTGCCGTAGACGCCATTGCGCTGCCCGTAGAGCGCCTTATAAACGTGTTTGGTATAGAGTCTCCAATGAAGAGAAACTATTCTATTAACGCCTACATGTACGGGCTGAGAAAGTTCGGCCACGGATTTGTTGAGGCTCTGGATGGAATTGTAACTGGGCAGGAGAAAGAAGTGTCTGAGTGGCGTGTCCACCGTGGGTTTGCTCCATTTAGATCTCTGATGTCAGCAATGGGAAAGGGTGACCTACCTATGGGTCCTGATGGCAAAGCTTCTCTCAGCCAAAGGATGAAGCTTCTTACTCAAGGAACATTGGGTATTCCCGCAGAGATAATGTTTAGATTCCTTTCACTGGGTGACGTCCCATTTAGACGTTACGTAGAGGGGATTGAGCTTTATCAAGCTGGAAAGGCTCAAGGTCTAGAAGGAGAGGGTCTTAATCAGTTTATCAAGCACCCTACCAAAAAGCAAAGAGAGCTTGCTGAAAGAGAAGGAAGAAAGCTTACTTACCAAGAAGAGACAGGAGCGTCAAAGATGGCCGAGGATACGGCGGCATTCTTTGAAAGGGCGATCTCACAAGGCTTTGATTGGATTCCTGGGGTAGATGGAAGGGCAGCAGCTAAGTTTCTGGTTAGGTCTAACATGCCATACATCAGGACTCCAGCAAACATTCTCTTAGATACACTTACATATGTGTCTCCATATATAGCTGGACCAAGGATTATGAACGACCTCCAAAGTGGAGACGCTAGGTCAGCAGCTCAGAACTTCGGTAAAGTGATGGTCGGAAGTATGGTCGCACAGACAGCTGTACTCATGGTAAAAGAAGGGATTATCTCTGGAGCTATCGAATGGGATGAGGACGAAGAAAAGAACATAGCCTATGATCAGTTTCCTCCAAACAGCATTAACATCAGTGCTCTGAAGAGATTCCTAAGCGGAGAAAGTACAGATAAGCAACCAGACGACTACTTCCAGTCATACACCAAGATGGGCGTAGTAGGAGCCATAATGGGGGCTATCGTCAAAGGCGTAGACAAAGATGAGTTAAGAGACAGGGATTACAACGCGATGAAGTTTCCCATCCATGCCATTCAGGATTCATTCGGTGTCGGTGCTTTCTCCTCTATCGCATATATGATGGATCAAAGCTTCATGCAGGGGATGAATACATTGGTAGATGTAATCTCCTCTGCTGACGCTACTGATTTCGAAAAGAACTTTGAAAATTGGTTCAGGACTACGTTCCAAGCTGTCTCCGCAACTGCATTGCCTAATACGCTTTCTGCGCTGTACAGGGGAAATAGAGAGTACCTCCCTGACACTAGAATTACAAAGGACATGCCATTGAGTGAAAGGATTGTTACAAGGATGGCTTACACCATTAAGGACAGGACATTTGGTTTAGGTGATGTGCCAGTGAGAGTAAACTGGAAAGGTCAACCAATTACTCAGACTCCGAGAGGAAACAATGGTATAGCATACCAGCTGTTTGACATCACCAAGTCTAGGCAAGGTGAAGCTGACTCTGTTTCTAACGAAATCTGGAGGCTGTATGAGCAGACCGAAGACTTGACTAAGGTTGTAGGAACTCCTGGATATGCTGCAAAGAGAAAACTGAATGTGCCTAACATAAAGAGCAAGCAGTTGAAAGCTATAAAGGCTATGGGTAAGACCTACACTTGGGCTAAGGATGACGAGTTCATGGCGGAGCGTCTATACTTGAACGTAGAGCAAATGAACAGACTGATGGCCGCCTCTGGAAAAGAGAGGTATGCCGAGACTGAAGCGTTCATGGCGACAGAAAAGTATGCCAAGATGGACGACGAGGAGAAGGTCGAGGCGTTGAACAAGATTAGCGAGAACTACAACAGCGCGATCGAGATGGACGGTAGTAGGTTCAGAGAGCACACAAAGGTTTTGCTTGAAATTTTGCAGGAGATCTACGATGAGCGATAAACCGTTTAAAGACACGAAGGTCGGGAGGTTTCTAAGAGAGAAACTTCCCGAAGTCGCTGGTAGCGTAGGGGACATCCTACCTGATCAAGGCGTCTTGGGTGTTTTAAAGCGTGTAGTGGATGGGTCTCCAGAGTTGTCGGCTCAGGACAAGCTTGAGTTTGAACGCCTCGTAAATGAGATGGAGGCTCAAGCGCAAGAGCAAGTTACAAGACGGTGGGAGGCCGATGCTAAGTCAGACGTAAAACTAGCTAAGTACATTCGCCCAGCGATCCTTATATCCTTGACGGCTTTTTATATGATAGTGATGATCTGGGATGGCCTTGATCCTCAGTTCATGCCCCCAGAAAACTACATCAATCTACTTGAGATCCTTATGCTGACAGTCTTTGGCGCTTACTTCGCGGGGAGGACTATAGAAAAAGTCAAGAAGTAAAAGGGGGGAAGCCTATAAGACCCCCCCCTCGGTAGCGAAATTACACTGCACTAGGTCGGCGTAACAATGCAAATATACTTAACCTTCACAAACCGCGCAATTAAGAATGTCTCTACCTACAGCTTGCGCTTGGTTGACTCCCCTCTGGTAGTACAAGGTTTTGATGCCTAGTTCCCACGCTTTGATAACCAGCTGGTTAACGTCCTTGAGTGGGACTTCATTGCTGATCATGACGTTGAGTGACTGCCCTTGATCGATGTGCTTCTGTCGGTCAGCCGCTTGTTGTACTACCTCCATTTGAGATATTTCAGCAAAGGTCTTGAACACATCTCTCTCGTCCTGACTCAGGAAGTCTAAGTGCTGGACAGACCCTCCCTTCATCATGATACTCTTCCAAGTCTTTGCGTCGTCCTGACCCTTCTCCTTAAGTAGGTCTGCTAGGTAAGGGTTCTTGTAAGTAAACTTACCCTTAGCCAAGTCCTTAGTAAAGTAGTTTGACTGCAACGGCTCTATGGATGGTGACACCTGCCCAAGAATGAAAGAGGATGAGGTAGTTGGAGCTACAGCCATGCGTGTGCTAAACCTTCGGTTGTACCCCTCTAAAACGCTAGGGGATCCGTACATGGTTGCCAGATTACGGCTGGCCTCGTCACTCTGTTCCTCTATCGCCTTAAATATCTTCCTATTCAAAGACCTGGCCTGGATGCTCTCAAAAGGAATGCCCTTGCTCTGGAGGTAAGAGTGATACCCCAGAACCCCAATCCCAATGCTCCTGTGGTTACGAGCAAAATGAACAGCCTTCTCCATAAACGGGAGGTCTTTGGCCTTGTCGATGAACTCGGTGTACACTGTGTCCAGCAGGGCAGTCAAAAGGGAGACAGCATGAGAGTCCTTCCATTCGTCGTAATGCAATGCATTCATTGAAGACAGACAACACACGAAGCTGTTCTTGTCGTCGGTATACTCCATAATCTCTGCACACAGCTGGGAGTGCTTAATCTCCATGCCCTTGTCCTTGTACCAAACAGGCTTCTGATGGTTTACGTTGTCTGTAAAGAAGATGTAGGGGTATCCCGTCTCGCTACGCTTCTTGTGAATCTTGGCCATGATGGAGCGTTTGTCCGCGTCTCCTTTGATCATCTCATGCATCCACTTGTCGCTAATGCACACAGCGAAAGAAACATCTTGAATAGGGTGGCCCTCACTACGGATCTGCAAGAACTCCTCTATGTCGTCGTGCTCTACGTCTAAGTATGCCGCCCAACTACCACGCCTAACCTTGCCCTGAGACACAACGTTTGTAGTTGTGTTAAACAGCTCCATCATAGATACAGACCCGTTAGTCTCTCCGCCTGTAGAAATCTTAGCTCCACGAGGCCGTAGATTTCCGAAGTAAGTAGCCGTACCTCCGCCAACTTTGCTCATGGCTCCAATCTCTGCGGCTCCTCTCAAGATATCGAATGTGTCATCCTGAAGCTGAGTCCCGAAGCAAGAAATCGGGAGTCCTTTTGTCTTGCCAAAGTTTACCCATACTGGGGTGCTGAGACTGAACCAACCCTTGGACATACACTCGTAGAACTCGTCTGCGAAGTTGGGGTGCATGTTGTATCCCTTGTATCCGTCTAAAATAGATTGGGCGTGATCGGCAATCTCTCTGGCCCTCTCCTCTACTGTCTGCCCTGGATCTAGGTATCCCTTCTCCATGAACTGACGGGTCTCTTCTGTGACCCAATAAAAATCTTTCATTAAAATAAATCTTCTGCGGTGAAACTCTTAGTACTCTTTGCATAGTCGATAGGCTTCTTGTGAAAGAAGTCAGACAACGCTGAGGCGTACACTTCCTCATCCATCCATTGGGTTATACTAACCAAGGATTCGTCTACAGGGAACGAGAAGTCAAAACCGATGCGGCTAAGGCTCTCATTAACCCTACTCTTCAAGTAGTTGTTTAAGATGTCCTCACTAAGGAACTCATTCTCAAAGCCTTGGAGGATCCACTTTATAAGACGGGTCTCTGCCTCTAGTGCCACTCCAGCCTCTTCCTTGATTCGAGACATCAACTCTTCGTCAAACAGCTCTGGGTGCTCGGCCCTAATTTGATTGACCAAAGCCATGCCCCCCTCTGCATGAAGGTTCTCTTCCTTACTCGTATACTGGACAACGTTTGCGGTATCCTTGAGGACAGCTTTAAACCTATTGAACCCCAGTACCGTGTAGAACTGACTGAACAGGGACACGTTCTCAGTGAATAGAGTGAACAGAATCAAACTGTACAGGAACTGCTTTCGGTCGTCTTCGTACACTCGATCGACATACTTGTTTAGGTAGTTGACCCTATTCATCACGGGCTCGTTGTCAAGCAGAGTAGTGAACTCGTCCTCCAGTCCAAGCTTGGTCAGTACCTCTGAGTATGCCCTAGAGTGAATTACCTCGACCCCTCCGAATACAGCCCCCATATCCGCAATCTCTGGCTTAGGCAAGTGCTTGCCGATGTTAGACCAGTAAGACTTGACTGACACCTCAACCTGAGAGATGAGCAGGATAGCCCTTTTAATTACACCCCTCTCTTCTTCAGACAGACTTGTATGGTAGTCTTGAACGTCAGATTTGAAGTTGAACTCGTTGTGAGTCCAGTGGCTTGCCCACATCGCATTGATTAGCGGGTCAGTTATTTCAGAATAGTCAAAGGGCTTATAGCTCAGCCTTTTCTCAAAGATCGAGGTCTTCATGTATAGATATTTTTTTAGAGGAAAGGCCTACAAGTTAGTCAGTAATCCTCAAAGTATTTCCATACCCTGTACGATTCTAACCCCCTTATATCCCTTAAGTGAAGTATTGTGATTAGGTCTTGTCGATCCTTGCGCTGGTACAGTTTCTTGTACGCGTCTCGCTTGTTTCTTACAACCTCAGTATTTACATTTTGGTTCACGTATTCCAGTAGCTCTACGCGTTTAACCACTGAGAAACCCCCTTCTTCTGGCATGTCGAACGCAATGATTGATGCGTCACCTTTTAGCCAGCCAGGATTTCCCCCAACGTTTTGCAACTCTACCCATATTTCGTCTGGGAGGTTGTTTCCTTTGACGTCTACTCCCCACTTGCCTTTGTCGTCCATAGCAAGCCAGTAGTCTACGTGTTTATACATGTCTTCCGATCTAGATGACTTGGTCACCTGAAGCCCCTTCTCCTCTGCCGCTCTCACAAACCTGACCTCAGCTACCCTCCCCGTCGATCCCGAATAGGCCCTGCGGCTTTTGCTGATCATTAGATTCGAAATACTGATTAGAGGCTTCTCTCACGAGATCGAGTTCGTAGTTGATTTGCTGACGCAACTTCTGCGTAAGCTCAATTACATGGGCTGGATTCCTGTGTGGATTTCCGTCCCTAGTGAACAGGTCTTCATAGAATCTCGCCGTCAGCCTGTGCATCCTCTCGCATGCCACGCCGTAGCTTCTCGCTACTTCTTCTTTTAATATTGGATTCATCGTTCTTGATAATACTTATTGCATGTTCAATTTGCTGTCGATTCTTACAAATAAACAGCATAGGTAGTGGTTTTCCAAGCTCGGTTAAGTATTTCATAAACAACTTCCAACGCATAGGGAAGTCATGGTGTGAGTGAAGGAATCCCTTCGTCTCTATTATCCAGCTCTCGTCTTTGGCGACAAAGTCGGGCTTGTATCGAATTGGGAGGGCAATGCTTCCGCTACGATCGGTCATCTCCTTCTTCTTTGAGGTCATCTTCCAGTATACACCTTCGTATCGGAATTTGTCCATCAAGAGGTATTCGTGCTCCTCGTAGCAGAAACTTAGCCCGTATTCAGACAAAAGATCTGCGCAGGTTTTTTCTAACCCGCTCTTGTATCTTCCCAACTCTCTTTTCTTAGCGGTCTTCCTTTTGGAAGTCTGTCCTCTCTTTCGTTTCACATGGGCAAGGTACAGCCTATGTAGATGCGAACCCGTTATTTGGGGACAACTTAAAAGATTTATAATTATTGAACTCACTACCAATGGGTTGGAAGAGCTTCTCTCCTGTCGCAGTTGCCCTAAATGCTGTCATTGATGCATCCATAGTAAATGTTATTGGGTCATCTAACGATGTAGGCTGTCCTCCTGTCTCTACGTCACGGACCTTCCGAACGTGAAACTCAGTAGTCTTTTTGATGTTGTTGTCAGGGGCCTGGACCTTTCTGTGTATGGTAACGAAGCAGTCTGCTCTGTTGACGAACTTACCTCCGCCTTCAGTGTCCTCTGCATACGGAGCAACAGGAAGCCCATCGTCACCCTTACGTCTTTGAGCCTCTGTTACGGCGTGCATGTTAAGCCACACAGCCACGTCATTGGCATTTGAGAATGTAAGGAACTCTGAGGCCGCTTGGTAATGGTAGTCATGGCTATTGCCCTGTCCCGACAACTCCAGCTTGAGGCTGTTGTATGGGTCAACCAGTACCGCATCGTACTTCTGTTGCTTGTAAATCTTCTGGAGAAAGACGATGATGTCCGTATAGCTGTAAACCTCCTTGTTAGAAATCACTGTAAAGTGGTCGTTCACCCATTGGTAGGACAGCTTCCGTTGCTCGAAGGTCATGTCTCCGATCTTCCTGTTCGTCGCAAACTGCATAAGCGTCATCTTGAGCGATGCTGTGCGATTTTCTGAGGAATATACCACCCACTTCCACTTGTGGCGGCGGGCTGAGTTGACCATGAGGTAGAGCATCATAGTGGTTTTACCTACGTTGCTGTGTCCGTTGATGATAGTGAACTCCTTCTTGTACCTAAAGAACTTGTCTAGGTTGGGGTCACCAGTATCGAGGCCAACTTCAATGCGTCCGTTTGCGTAGTCATCAATCCACCTGAAGTCTTCGTCGTCAGAAGAGATGAAGGACATATCCCCATCATTGATTAGAAGCTCTCTCTGCGCGTCCTGCTCTGCTCCAATGACATCTACAATGGGGTCTTGCTTACCTCTCTCCAGTCCTTCTCGGATGGTTTTGATGGCGTGAGCCTCGCTGTCTATGTCTCGCTTCTCAATCTCCCTGAACAAGACCCTTACGGCCTCCTCTTCTTCGATTCTGCCAGCCCCTACAAATCCACCTACCAATCGTGCGGCACTCAGGAGAGTCTTGTGCTTCTCCCCATCATCA
>Ga0181377_1000443_pt1 | contig 15421 bp, 19 predicted proteins | sample LowvirmetaG_9_FD_130160 | JGI IMG/M metagenome (GOLD analysis project Ga0181377, IMG submission 130160) | Marine viral communities from the Subarctic Pacific Ocean - Lowphox_13 viral metaG | ecosystem: Environmental > Aquatic > Marine > Oceanic | place: Subarctic Pacific Ocean | collected...
CGCAGCCAAGCGTTTAATGGCTCGTGATTGGCATAAAGGAGCGCGTTATTTTGCAGGCCAAGGTTTATTTGAAGGTGAAACAGTTGTCGGAATGGAAGGTGGAGCAGGCAAAGATAGACTTCAACCAGATGGATCAAAAGGACTTGATACATATACTATTTTAAATCATGGTGCAGGTAAAGGTGATAATGTTATTCGATTAAATGGTACAGGCACTGCCTTTAGAGATGAAACAGCTAAAAATAACGCATATGAAAATTTTGGGCAATCTCATTGGGAAACGAATGGTAAAAAAGAAGCCAGGGCCTTACCAGGAAATAAATTCTCATATAAAGATGGCAAATTAACATACGATAGTACTAATGTTGGTGCGGGATTAAAAGCTAATTACGATGCAATTACAAAATCTTTTAATGATACAGGAGGTGGAAATTATAAAGGATTAATGAAGGGTGCTGTAGACAGTTTATATGATTATTATGCAGAGGATTTTACAGGTGACGGTACTAATGGTGATCTTAATCTTTTTAGTGCATTTTATTTAGATAATAAAGTAACTAAAAGAGATTCAAGTGATTATGCCCAACCACCTACAGGTACTTTTGATGGAAACTATTATGCCGGTACTACATATGGACTAGCTGCAGGAGAAGCCTGGGAAAATGCACAAAGTAGTGTTTTAGGGTATTTACCTGACTTAGATGTTGTAGGTGCTTATGGTGATAACTATGCTTTGTATTTACATGGTAAATATACAGATATTAAAAATCAAGGTGTTTTAGACAGAGATAATAGAGGAAATGCAGCAGAAGCAACTGCTTTAGCAGATGCCTATGCTGAAAGTTATAACACTTTATCAGACGCAGAAAAAGAAATTTATCGTGATGATTTATTAGGGCTTACAAAAGGAACGGTTAGTGGAGGTTTAACTGTTAATTGGGATGATCCATTCCTTCTTGATGAAGAAGGAAACATTCAATATGAAACAGATGAGTTTGGGAATAATAAACCAATTCTTAATCCAAAAAGTATTAGTAGTTTAGAAGGAAGTGTCTTTAATGTTTTTGGTAAAAAAGATTTAGAAGAACAAGATAAGTTTCAAGCTATTGCATTAGATCTTTTAAAAACTTCTGTTGAGGAATTAAATCAACAAAGAAAGAGAGAACGTGAATTAGATATTTATAGAGGGCTTCCAGGGTTTGATGAAATTTATGGTGCAAATTCTAGTATTGCAAATTCTCTTATAGGCGATAGTGGTATAGGTGGTTACTTGTCAATGGGTGGATATAACGTTGATCAAATGACTGAATCGCTTGAAAATCAATTAAGCGGTGCTACAGGTATTTCTAACAATAGTAGTGTTTACAATTGGCAAAAATGGTTTGATGAAACTTTGTTAGAACGTTACGAAACACTAGAAGAAGTAACAGGTAAATTAAGTGCTGACATAGAAAATCTAGATCCTATTTTAGATACTGAAAAATGGAATACTTTTAAAGAAACAATTGAATCTTTGGATCCAGAAACACAGCCAGAGGAATGGAACAAGTTATTAAAAGATAATAATTTAGCTACTGGGCTAAGTCTTGAAAGAGCATTAGAAATAAAAGATCCTGGTAACTGGAATAGTTTATTAGAAAAATATGATCTAGATCCAGGTTTAACAAAAGAAGCAACAATTGAATTGCTTTCTAATAGTGATGAAGAAATAAAACGTATATATACAATTGAAGATGAATTTAGAAACACTTTTATTGAAGATTTTATAAAACCACGTTTTGATCAATCAAAATCTATGGACGAATTTATTTCGTATTTAGATACGTTGGATGAAGATGAACAAAACGTTTTTCAAACAGAAGATGCAATGACGGCATTGAAAAATGTAGCGAGTGCTTATTCAGCAGCAAAGTTAAATCAAATACAAGCAATTGGGGATCGTAATTTTGATGCTGCGTTTTATATGGATCCAACAACAGCTATTGATTCTGAATATGAAGGCCCTAAAGATGCCAATTATAGAAAACAAAAAGAAACATTAGAAGCGGAATATGCAGCAGCTCTTGCAGATCCAAATAGCATCATTGAAGGTACTGTTAGCGATGCTTATCCAAATGGACTTAGTTGGGCACAGTATGCATACAGGTATGGAGTTGATTTAAATAATAAAGAACAATTCGCTCGTTTACACTATGATGCTATTGGTTCAGGCAGAGCTTATGATCCAGCAAAAGATGTTACTAGTTATGCTGATATTCAAGGATATATTGTAAATACAGTTATACCTAAAGTAAGTGAAGCAAAACTAGAAACAGGTGTCTTTTCAGACTTCACAACACCAGAAGCCTTTGCTGATGAATTATTAAAAGGAATTGATCCTACTGAAAATAATCCTGAATGGAAAGAAATTTTAGAACAATTTGGATTAGATGCAGCTGCTTCCCTGGATGAATTAAAAGATTACATTATTGATATAACTAGGACAGGAGCAGCAAAAGAAATACGTGAATCAATTAAGTATTTAAATGAAAAAAAATTAAAACCAACACAAGATCGTTTAGGTGTAAGCTATATTTCACGAGATGAAGATCAAAAAGATATTGATCCAGAGAATCAAAGTTCTTTATTTACCTTGTTTGCTAATTCGGGTTATGCAGGAACGGAGGATGAATTTTTTTCAGACTTTATGCCAGATGCTGATAGAGGGGATCTTGACTTAATAGAAAAAGGTTTAAGTAACGATTTTGAATTATCAACAATAGGTGATGATCCTTTTTCAGCTTTAGCATCAATAGGAAGCATGTTTGGAGAACAAGAAAATGTTTTTGATTCAGATCCTGACAAGGATACAGACCAAGAAGATAGCTCTGATTATTTTAATCTTTTCCCTGAAGAACAGCAGGATTATTATAGCAATGCTGGTAACGATTATATTAGTGAATATACTGCATTCTTTAAATAACAATGACAGCAAAACATAAAAAAGCAGCTACAGCTGCAAAATTAAACAAAGACAAAATGGCATGTAATAAACCTAAAAAAACACCTACTCACAAAACTAAATCTCACGTTGTAAAAGCTTGCGAAAACGGGAAAGAAAAGATAATTCGTTTTGGCCAGCAGGGCGTGAAAGGGGCCGGAAAAAATCCCCAGACAGCCAAAGACAAAGCACGTAAGAAGTCATACTATGCAAGACACAACGCACAAGATAGCAAGCCTGGTAAAATGAGTGCAAGGTATTGGAGCCATAAAGTTAAATGGTAAATAATATAAAATGATGATTCAAGCAGAATTTAATACAAAAAGTTTACGTATTCTTTATGATGCCACTTGTGATGCAATTGAGTATTGGCCAGGTTCTCCAGCAAGACCTGCTGAACAACAAGTTGATTATCATCAAATGAAAACGTTTTTATTTAGTATGCTTTGCGAATCTTCCCTTGAACCTGAATAAAGTGATACTATTGGTGAAGTAAATAATTAAAAATGGCAATTAAAAAAGGTGGTGGCTATGTTGTTGCCAGTCCTAAAAAAACACGACAAGGACAAGGCAAACACTCTAAAATTAATCACGGAAGAAAACAATCCCGTGGACAAGGAAAATAATATATAGTATAGAGATATGAGGTCTTTTAATGTATCGCTATCAGAACGCAATCTTTATTATTAAAACCTTTGAAGGGTTTAATGAAAAGGCTTATCCTGATTTAGAGACAGGAAAAGATCCGTATACCTTAGGTTACGGGACACAGTTTTATCCTGATGGTTTGCAAGTCAAGCAAGGCCATTGCTGTACAAAAGAAAAAGCAATGGAGTATTTATTACATGAAATTAATGTAATTGCTATTGAACTTGACAAATTAAATTTAGGACTTATAGGCCATATGAAAGAAAGTTTAATTTCTTTTATCCATTCTATTGGCTGGAATTCTTTTCTATACAGTCCTATTATCGATCATTGCGAAAACGAAGATTATGCACAAGCAGCACAAGAATTTGGTAAATGGATTTTTAATGGAGAAAACGAAGTCATAGGTGGATTACTCGACAGAAGAAGACAAGAAGCTGATCTTTTTTTAAACCATGAATTTTCTACAGGAGAAATTTTATTAAAAGCATTTAGAGATTACACCGCTTCAGCGACAGAAGTAGAGGCCATTAGACAGTTAGAGCTAAAAATAAACCCCTATGTTTTGTCAGAGTTTGCTAATAAATTTAATGTTATACATGAAAAAGAATTTGTTCTGACAGAAGAGGATTTACGTACCATTTTTGAATTCCAAAAATAACTGTATACACTAGAATAAGTAAAGCAAAGACTAAAAGCATGGGCGAAACAACTTCTAATACAGACTTTGAATTGCCCTTGCATTTGCAACTTGCCTTGCGTAAAGCTGAACTTGAGGCAAAAGAATTGACTTGGGATCAGATGTATGTGGCTTTATTAAATCTGTATCACCAACGTCTTTTGGAAATACAAGCCATTAAAGATTTAATGCAAGCGGAAAATATTCAATTGGAATTTGATATTCCTAGTGAGATTGAGCTAGCTCAGTTAGCAATGACGCTAATGGCTAGCCAAGATGATGATGACGAAGATGAACTGATGCCTTTTTTTGGTTAATAAAGGACTTACCACACCCCTGGGATAAGTTGACCAGTCATTGCATAAGCTCCAAGAGCAGCAATAATACCCAACATAGCCAAACGGCCATTTAATTTTTCAGCTTTTTCATTATGAGGGGTGGTGTTTTCCATGATTTCCATGATGGGTTCTTTTGCAAAAACGTTTTGTTGTCCGTGTTCGTTTGTTGTTACTGTCATAATATTTAAAACACTTTTTATTCTATGTTAATAAGCCGTACTAAATACCATTGAGCTTTCTTTAATGACTCAATACCCCCTTTATGTTGTTCTCTCCAAACATATTTTGCTACGTTACCTTTTAGGTACCCTCTATATTCTTCTGGCGTTAATTGCGCTTCAATTGCTTCAATACATTCAATGCCGCCATCGGTGTAGTGAGCAGGATGATTAACATTATCTTTGTTTATGTCTTTAAGAACTTCTTCGTGTTTATCGATGTAAATATCCCAAGAAGAAGACTGTTCTGTTTTAGATAAAGAGTCTTCTCCGCTTGTATCAACAGCCCAAGGGACAGGACAAACACCCCCAGGACATTCTTCTAACATCATTTCTTCTTCTTTACTTAGCGGTTTAAACCAGCTCTCAGTTTGCGTTGCATCTCCTCGTCCATCTCCATCTCCTCTGGTGCGAAGTCTCCCATATCCACCATCAACGTCCGTGGTTGTGGCATGGCTCCCATTTGAATACCTTGTTCCGCGCTCGGAATCGTTCCCGTCACTCCACATCGATCAAGCTCTCCTGGGTCAATAGAAAGGTTTGTGCGAGGACGTGATTGTTGTGTCACCGCAATACCAGTATTAAATTGATCATACACTGGAACATCATTATTTTCATTATTTAATTCTTGGCCAAAATCTGAAACTGTAGCTAAACGAGTTTTTAGCTCGTCACTACCGTTAATAAAAGAGGATAAAAAATCCATGTTCGTTTATTTTCATTAATTAAGTTCAATTATAATTCAACTATAATAATTGCGAGTAAAAATAATGGCAGGCACCTCAGGTGGTTACGTTACAGACCTGAATCCTGAGAGGGCTTACGATGTAGATATACGTCGTTTAGATGATGATGAGAAACGTACTGCGTATGCCGGGGACATTCGCAACGAGAAGCAGCAAAATCGTGTTGAAAAGTTTTTGAGAGCAAAGAAATCAGCCGGAAAGTTTCGGCAGAAGATGAATTACGATCAACCATTTACAAATAGACAAGGACAAACCCCAGCTTTTATTGAAGGAGATCCCTTTGGTAAAGCTGGAGCCACGAACTACGCAAATAAACCGCAGTCCTCTACAAATCGGTTGTATACACCATATACAAGTTTTGCTTAAACCTTAGATAAGACTACTTCATACGGTTGTTTTTGATATTTTCCTTTTCGCATTTGATAGTCAACCTCACAAGGTTCTCCTTGGTAAAACAGAAGTTGGCAAATTCCTTCATTTGCATAGATTTTATTAAACAATGGAGTGCAATTACTAATTTCTAAAGTTAGGTGCCCTTCCCAACCAGCTTCTGCTGGGGTAATGTTAGCCATAATACCAGCACGAGCATAAGTACTTTTGCCTACAGCGACAACAGTAACGTCCCTGGGGAGCTTTAAATATTCCATGGCAACACCCAAGCAGTATCCAAAGGGAGGAATAATAAAATATTTACCACGTTCGTCTTCGTGTAGTTCGGTCTCTTTTAAAATTTCAGGGTCAAAATTTTTAGCGTCACACATTCCATGCTGGACACCTCCGAATAAAAGGCACTGATTAGGTGACAAACGAATGTCATAACCATAGGAACTAAGTCCATAGCTAAGAATAGGAATTTCATTTTCTTTACTAATTAAATGGGTCTGAAAAGGAGTAATCATTCCTTCCGCTGCAAATTTTGCAATCTCTTTATCGCTTAAGACAGACATAATAAGTTTTCACTTTAAATATCTTACACAAGTATTCGTCCTTTTTCAGAATAAATATCTACAAATTCTTGAGTAGCTTTCTCAACATTATCTCTAGGTTGTAAATAAACTATTAAGCTAGCTCCTGTATTACGTGACATTACTTTTTCGTCAGCATAGTAATGACGAATTAACGTTGGACGTACCTTCATGATACAAACAGGATGATCAAATATATCTTGGCAATACATTGTCATATCAATAAAATTAGAAAAATAAATACCTTGTTCTATTTCACCTTCCAGCCATTTACGTTTTAGTGTCCGCCACCACAAAGCATGCCCTGCCGTCAAAGTAGGTGACAAACCTCTAGTTGTTTTCCAACGATGGCTTTTCTTATGCCAAAAATAAGATTGGCTCGGAGGAAAAAGGTAAACATTGCCAAACCATTTTTCTTCGTTTAAACCATCTTCTTTTGGAGTGTAGTAGTGTTTTGCTCCGACATAGTCGTTAGCAAATGCAGAGCTAGCTGGATCGAGATCAATTTGGCCCATAAGCAAGTGGGCAGAATCAACCAAATCACGATTAGATACCCACTCAAATTCCTCTGAGCGTACATTACCTCTTTTTAAGCCCATTACTCAGATTCTTTATTGTAATCAATATAAAAGTAACGCATACCTTCATGATCATTTAAGATGTAACCAGCCCCAGCAGTAGGGTCAATACGTTGAACCGATTCTAAAATACGTCGAAAAGATTCAACTAAACTACCATCATTATCACGCTCAGCTTGTTCTTGAGCAGAATGCAATTCTTCTAACGTCAACCAAAACATTGATTTTTCTGTGTTGTTTGGCTGGTAACACATGGCACCAGGACCTTCAATCTCCCAGAATTTCATATATTCTTTGCCCATATCTCCTAAAATAAGTTTGACAGTCGCATCAGCATAGCGAGCACTAGCACTGTCAAGATCTTTTCCGCATACAGCAGACAGTAGTTTTTCTCGTCTATCCATTTTTTAAAAGTTTTTGTTTTTGTAATATTAAAAGCATCTTAGGTAGAGGCTGATAAATTACAACCATCTTTCCCAAGATACCACGTTTTTTAACTAGCTTTCCGTTATCATCTTTTACCTTATCAAATTCACCTGAGCGAATTAAATATTCAGCAACACAACGTAAACGTCTCTTTAAAGGTAGATCAGCATTAGGAAAACGACTGCAGATAGTTTCTGGAGACATGTCCTGAAAAGCTAAACGAAGACGATTAGCTAATGTCATATTGCTATTTGGATCTTCTAGTTCAAAGTCACGAATTGTTTGCACGTAACGACGCAAAACAATTTCATCAAAAGATCCTTCAGGAGGTAAGAATTTTTCAACCTGACTAGCTAAACTAGCCGGAAGCATTTCTTGATAGTTATCAAAAGTAAGTTCAGCTATTTTAATACCGTCAAAACGATGAGCCATTTTAGTCGTCTACATTAGGATAAGAAGGATCCGGTACGTGATCTAAATTCCGGCGAGAATCACTAGAATATAAGTCAACCGAAGCAACAGGATCAAATGTTCTTAGATTAACATCTTCTCCTTTCCTGTAAGAAAGAATTAGATGGTTCCAAGGGATACGAATCATTTTTTTATGGCTACCAACAGGCATCACAATGTAATGAACTCCTTGTTGCCAACCAAAATCTTTTTTCTTTTTACCTTGCAAGATCCAATTTCGTATTGTTTGATCAGTCACGTTTAAACGACGTGCACATTCTTCTGTAGAAATATACTCATCAGAAAAAACCTCTGGAGAAACCAGATCAGTCTCACCATTTTGATATCGACTGTGCCACATTGAAGACAAAATATTACGTATACCACGCAATTCTGCAGTGACTGATCCCAAAGCTTTTACAATTCCACTCATGTTGTTTTTGCTCCTCGCAAAAGGTTTTGATTAATGCTACACTTTCAATGAACAATAACGCGAGAGTAATGGAAGATCAAGTCCCTTCTAGCAATATTCCTCAAGAACAAGGTAAATATTATCAAAATCCTGAAGGGCCTCGGTTTCAAAATCCCGCACAATTTTCAGCTGCTACTCAAGCGCCACAAGAACAACCTCCTGCTGCACCTGATTTTCAAGAAATGAGACGATTAGCCCTGGAGCAAGCCATCCAACAAGTAACACAACAACCTGTTCCTCAACCACTTCCTCAAGTTGCACCACAAGTACAGCAATATAATCAACCTGAAACAAATACTGTTTATGTCAGAAGAAACCTGACACTAGCTGAGATTTTGTTAATGTTTGCTTTGTCTTGTGGTTTAGTTCTAGGTCTTCAAGCCAGTTGGTTTGTTGCTACTGATCTTCTTCCTCGAATCGAAATACGAGAGAAATAATCAGTCCTATAATATCACTTAGGACTTGACTTATAGAAATAGGTGGCCAATAGAAAGATCTCACAATTTCCGACAATTGAATCGGTAGATATTGCTAATGCAGATCTTCTGACCCTTGTTCATGTCTTCGAAGTAGACCCTGCTTTAAGAAATAAAAAAATCACTTTTAGTGGTTTTAAAAGCTATCTTGACCAATACTATATAAATGTAGGTGAAGATCCCACCTATAACAATATTACTATTACTGGAAATTTAGGGGTTAGTGGCGATACGTCTCTTAATAACCTTTCAGTTAGTGGTTCTTCTGATTTTCAAGCCGTTATTGTAGGTGGTGATTTAACAACAAGTGGTAGCTTTTCAGTTACAGGAACCATTACTGGTTCTCAAATTGAAGTTAATAATGTTGTTACAAGTTTTTTAGAAACAACTTCAGGTAATTTTATAACACTTACTGGTAAGACAATAGATTTTGCCAGTGGTTTCTTTGATACTCTTTCAGGAGCCTCTGTTACAGGCGAAAGTTTTGGTGTCGTTTCAGGCATCATTGTAGATGCTGACATCAATGATCTTTATGCACAAGTAGCACAAATTGATACCCTTAGTGCTAATAATGTTACTTTTACAGGAATTTTAACTCATAGTGGCACTATTAATGCTAATGACATTAACGCAACAGGTGTTATTTCTGGTGCGACCATTACAGGTGACGTTGGCCAATACACAACAGTTACGGGACAAACAGCTGTCTTTACAACCGAAATCTCTGGTACAAGTATTACAGGAGACTCAGTTTATTTTGAACGAACAACCGGAACATTTATTGATGTAATTAACTTATCTGGCACCACAATTACCGGTGACTACGGACAATTTTTAAACCTTACAGGATTTAGTTCACAAGCAACAGCCTTTTCTGGTACAACGATAACAGGTGATACCGCAAACTTAGGAGCTACTTATGGTACTTCTGGTTTCTTTACATACTTATCAGGAATAACAGTTACAGGTGCTTCTGGTTTATTTACATCAATTCAAACACAAAGTTTAACTGCAGCCAACTTACAGTTCAGTGGTGACCAAACAGTTAGTGGTAACTTTACAGTATTAGAAAATTTATTTGTTAGTGGCTCAGGTTATTTTGCTTCTGGTATTACCGTAACTGAGGAAGTTAGTGGCGAAATAATTACGGCACAGTCAGGTAATTTTGATACTATTATTACCTCTCCTTTAATTACTGGAACTTTATCAGGTGACAATGTATATGTAAGTGGAACAATTACAGGAACAACTGTCTCTACAACAAGTGGACATTTTGTGACTGCTACAGGTACTACTGCTTCCTTTACAGCATTCACAGGAGTAAGTGGAGTCTTTACCAACGTAACAGGCACTTCATTCTCAGGCACAACAGTTCATACACAGACAGGAATCTTTGCTTCCGGCACAGCCTTAAGACCTTCAATTAGTTTTGAAGGACAAGATGACACGGGTATTTTTGTTACCAGTGGTGTTATAGACGGTAACCCAGCAGAAGAAAAATATTTAGGTTTTACAACCAGTGGTCAAGAACGTTTTCGTATTAGTCGTTATGGAGCCCTGGGAATCTCAGGAGAAAACTATGGTGCTCATGGTCAAGTTTTAGTTTCACAAGGAGCAGGTGAAGCACCTACTTGGACAAGTACAATTAGTGGCATTGTTATTAGTGGTGGTGAAATATCAATTACAGGTGATTTATTTGTCAGTAATACAATTACTGGCTACCGAATCTCTGGTGAATTTATAGATGCTGTACAAGAAATAACAGCAGCAAGTGGTGCGTTTGCCGGTACTGTTACTGGTTTGACTGTTCTTGCAACTACTTTGTCAGGCGCAACAGTCTCCGGACAAACAGTTACAGGTACCAGGGCACTCTTTACTACTGGTACTTTCCAAGATTTGTTTGTTGATGATGACTTTGTTATTGGAGATAACCTTACTGTCAGTGGGGACTTAGAAGTCAACGGCAACTCAGTCTTTGATAATGGAATTACTGTTAGTGGTTCTAGTGTATTCCGTGAAGGAATTACAGTTACAGGTATAAGTAATTTTGTTAGCGGTATTATTGTTGGTCAGAATCTGACAGTAACAGGCACTATTTCAGGTACAACAGTTACAGGTCAAACAGCTACCTTTACAACAGGTCAATTTAATGACCTTTATATTGATGATATTTTTATTGTTGGAGATAACTTAACTGTTAGCGGTGATCTAAATGTAAGCGGAGAAGCTTACTTCCAAAGTGGTTTAACAAGCAGAGACCAAGCTTTCTTCCCTTCCGGAAACCAAACAAATCCTGGCATTACTTTTATTGATGATGCCAATACAGGTTTATATACAAGTTCAGGAGACGCAATTGAATTTACTGCAGGCGCAACTAGAAAAGCAACAATCTCTTCTGGTACCTATGGTGCAGTCCTAACAATTTGGGGTTACTGAGTTAGAATGTATTTAAAAGTAGTAGCTGAGATCCTTTAATCATGCCACAGTTTGGCGAAGTTCGCGTTGATTTTATAACGTTTACTACGGGAGTCTCTCCAAACGAGGCAAGTGTTACTGTACCTGTCTCAGGACTTCTACGTAATCCTACGTTTAGTGGTAATGTCATCATTAATGGTGACTTAGATGTTCAAGGAGATATTACAAATAGTGGTAATTACAATACCGTAACAGGTAATATTACAACTACAAGTGGCACGATTTCAGGTGCTATTGGGCGTTTTAAAACAGGTGTTGTTGGTGATTTAACAGTCACTGGGACACTGTCTGGTATTAATAACATTTATTTTGAAAGTGGCAGTGCATCTGAACCATCAATTACTTTTATTGATGATGAAAATACAGGGATTTTTACAGTAGCTCCTAACGTAATTTCAATTACTGCCGATGGTACTGAATGGGTGCGTGTTTCCGGTAATGGTGATACTCATCTATTTAGTAGTGGCGCATTAAAAATCCCATCTGGTACAACAGCCGCCAGGCCAGGAACTTCAAGTACCGGCATGATTCGGTATAACACGACTCTCAGTCAATTTGAAGGTTACGATGGTACCTGGGCAATCCTTGGTGGTGGTGCCACTGGTTCAGGCGGTGATAGAGTATTTCTATTGAATCAGCAAAATGTAACAACTAGTTATACTTTGCCTTCAGGAGAAAATGCCACAAGTTGTGGCCCTATTTATTTAAATACAGGTGTCACGGTAACTGTTGGCACTGGTGAAAACTGGTCCATCGTTTAACTTAAAGAACAATGACATTACGACTTGGCGGCGACGGTGCAATTACAGGATGTACTTCTCTTGAAGAACCTACATTAAGTATTAGTGGTCTTAGTGTTACCACACCAATTCAAGCTACTTCTGGTACAGCTGCAGCACCTTCTTATACATTTAGTGGTGATACAGATAACGGTTTATATTATGCAGGAACTAATAGTATTGGTTTAGCTACTGCTGGTACTAATGCAATATTAATCGACAGCTCGGGAAAGGTTGGCATTAAAGCCAAAGTTGATGTAGGAACAGCGGGGGCTCCAGTTGTTGCTGATACCGCCATTTCAGCTATTAATAATAGTGTTGACCCAACTATTTACGTTGAAAACAAAGGCACTGGAACTGTTTCAATCAAATGCATGGAAGGCATCGATGTTGAAGGTCATGTGTTCTTTACGAAAGGGAATCAACAGCTAAGAATTGGAGACGCCGCAGATGTATCACCTGCTGGCACTACTGGAAATCTAGGTATTCGCAGCGGCAACTCTATTCAGCTTTTTACAGGAGATATGAATGAAAAGATGCGAATCGACAGCCTGGGTAATGTTGGGATTGGAGTCACGTCAGTAAGTAGTTCACGCAGAGTAGAGATTAAACAACCTTCATCTTATAGTGCGGCAGTACGAATATTAGCTGATGGAAATGGAAACGATGGTAATCTTCAATGGTTTAGTGGACTATCTCAGTACGAAATTGGAATCACCCAAGGTACTGATGCGTTGAAGTTTCAGAGAGACGGCAGCGAAAAACTGCGAATCGACAGCTCGGGCAGGCTGTTGGTTGGTAGCACAAGCGCGTATGTATCAGACGCTAATTTCCAAGTAACAGATGATACTAATGCTAAGTTTGTAATAAGTAATCCTGGCAATGCAACATACTCATTAGCGGTTGGTACAGATAACGCTCTTGCCTTTAAAGATGAATCAAATGGTGCCGAGCGAATGCGAGTCGACATCACGGGCAAGGTTGGAATTGGAACATCGTCGCCTAGCAATAAGCTCGATGTAAACGGATCAGTTTCTGCTTATGGAACTTTAGGAAATACAGGCTACGCACCAGCTATTCACATCGGATTAAGTGGTGGCAACCCATCAATTGCTTCAGGTAATAATGTCAACGGAACATTCCTGCCCTTGGTCTTCAGAAGGGAAACAACAACTGGGGCTGCCGAGTCAATGCGCATCGACAGCGCAGGCTCGTTGCTAGTTGGTACAAGTACAACAAGTAGTTTTCCTGATCGACTAATTAGTGTAGGTCACCATACACGTGCTTCTTCATATATTGATATTCGTTCTTCAACTGTTGCTGCCCTTTTGTTTGCTGATGGAACGTCTGGCGATGCCGCATATCGTGGTCAAGTTGAATATCATCATTCAACTGATTCAATGCGGTTTTGGACAGGTGCAACCGAGCGGATGCGAATCGACAGCTCGGGTAATGTATTTATTAGTGGTTCGACTGCTGCAACTGCAAAAATTGCGATGTATGAAAGCGGTGCGATGACCATCGCTGGTGAAATTAAAATCCAAGGCACTAGCACTCCAGCTGGGCGTTCGAGTAGGATTAGTAAATATGGTTCTCTTTTAATCGGAACTACATCAGACGCAGTCGGTGACGCTAGATGTTCTATTGATTCTGGTAATGGCATGATCACTGCTCAAGATGCCACTATTAATAACAACGTAACAGTTAATAATAATCTTGCTGTGTTTTCAGGAGCAGGAAACATTTATGAAGGCTATAACACCAGCACAGGAAGTAACGTTAACACTTTTGCCGTGAATGCCAATGGAAATGCAACATTCGCTGGCAATATCACAGCCGCCAACGTTTCTGACATTCGCTTTAAAGAAAACATCACTGATGCGAATTCACAACTAGCCGATACAGTTGCTCTTGGTTCACAGCTTAAAAACTTTGACTGGAACGATGAAGCACCACTTAACGACGAACTACGTGCAAAGCGTTTCCTTGGTTTAGTTGCACAAGAAGCTGAAAAAGTTTGCCCTGGTTTGACTTACACCATACCTCGCACTAAACAAGGAGCAGAGCTAACACCTGAAACTACTGATGCAGAAGGCAACGTTACTCCTGCAACCTACGAAGAACTAGACGACAGCTACAAAGCTATTAACCATGACATTCTCGTCATGAAGCTGCTTGGTGCAGTAGCTGAACTTTCAGCAGAAGTCGCAGCTCTTAAGGCTGGTTGACAGTAACCCGCCCCGTGGCAACGCGAGGGTTTACTAATAACTAATACTGTTAAAATAATAAAAACTACTTAGCAACAATGGCTGATACTTACACCTGGAGTGTTAATACACTTGATCGTGAACTTTCTGATGGTGTTGTCTACACTGTTCATTGGTCCTTAGCAGCTTCACGTCCTAATTCTGATCCCAGTGGTGAAGCCTATATCGCTGGTGCTTATGGTTCTCAAGGTTATCAAGCAGATCCTTCTGACCCTGATTTTGTACCTTACGAAGACTTGACTGAATCAATTTGTATTAGTTGGGTAAAAGATTCCCTTGGAGAAGAAAGTGTAGAATCTTTAGAATCAGGGCTTTCAGATAATCTTGATGAGCAAGAAAATCCAACAGAAGCTGCTGGTGTACCCTGGTAATAAAAGTATAGTTTTTAGGAGTTAAAATAGAAGATATTAGACTGCGTAGAAATGAGTACCATCAGAGTCGTTAACCTTCAGCACACTGATGCAACGGAACCAAACATTGTTCTACTAGCTGATGGTACCAGTGTATTTGCAAGTGGCATTACAATATCCGGTGGAACTAATTTAACTGTTAGTGGTACTGCAGAATTTGCAGCTGGAACCGTAAGTGCTCCAGGTATTACTTTTATTGATGATAATAATACTGGTCTTTATTCACCTGCAACAGATACCGTAGCAATTACAACTGCAGCAACAGAACGTGTACGTGTAGACAGCTTGGGTAATGTTGGGATTGGAACGAGTTCGTTTACTGCACCTTCGTCAGGGAGGCAAATTCTTGAAATCAACGGTCCGACAAGCGCGTTGATAAATTTTGATGTAGCCGGAACAAGAAAAGCCTATCATTTTGCTGACAGCACAGATGTTTATAGCTACAACACATCAAGCGGAAGTTATAGATTTGGAACTAATAACACCGAGCGGATGCAAATCGACAGCTCGGGCA
>Ga0181377_1000446_pt1 | contig 15404 bp, 18 predicted proteins | sample LowvirmetaG_9_FD_130160 | JGI IMG/M metagenome (GOLD analysis project Ga0181377, IMG submission 130160) | Marine viral communities from the Subarctic Pacific Ocean - Lowphox_13 viral metaG | ecosystem: Environmental > Aquatic > Marine > Oceanic | place: Subarctic Pacific Ocean | collected...
GTAATAGCTTGTGTGATGGCAGCTCTTTTGGCAGCTTCTTGTGCTGAAGACTTAGCTGATAGACCCATCAATACTGCTTCTTCTCTTTGTTTCTCAACAAGGTTTTGTTGCTGTATCTTATCTTCAGCTGCAGCTTGCACTCTTTGTGCTTGTTCATTTGCAGCCATTGCAGCTAAGAAGGTTGAACCAGCTCCAGCGTCCATTCCGGCCATTGTTGCTTTCAGTTGGTCTGATTGTTGTGCTTGTAAGGCTTTTACTGGATTGATAACAGCTTGTCTTGCATCTGCCATCTCCGCTGTATTAAAGCCTAAGAGTCCCATCTCTTGTTCTCTTTGCAACTTTTTCATTTGTTGCTTCTCAAAGTCACTCATCATTCCTTCGGCTTGTTGGAAGTTAGCAATACCTTGGCCTATGCCTTTGACTGCTGCTCCACCGCCCATTATGAGTGCTAGTGTTAAAGGATCCATTGTTTGCTCCTAATAAAATGCTTGGATTGAATACGTATAAAACTTAAGTGGTACAGATGAAGAACCCGCTTGTCCCACTAACTCAAAGAAATGTTCTCCCTGTGCAAGTTCTTGTACAGTTTGAAAAGAGAATGTTCTTCGTCTATATGGTGATACGATTGGCTCGTTTGCAGTACCACTGTTGTTTACTTCTATCTGTTCTGAGAAGTAGTTTTGTGATGCATTCAGAGGGTTTCCATCGATACGTAAAGAGATAAGTGTCGATGTTGGTGAGTTTGTATCTTTTGGTGCTAAAGGTCTTGGACTTATCGTAAAGTAGAAGAACACTTTTGCATCAGCTTCTAGATAGAAGTCGACTGAACAGTTGGGTACAACACCACGACCAGAACCTCCTAGCTTATGAAACTTGGAAGAGAAGTATCCAGGATGAAAGATAGGGAATGTTGGATGTCCACCACTTACACCAGATTGCATCTCGTATCGATTATTGATTGGATTGTATAGTCCTTTCATTACGTGTTTTGGTTCACACCATTCTGATGCTGTGCTTATATCACTTGCTGAAACATTGCCATTTATATAGTTTCGCAATTCATCAATGTTTTGTTGAACCTTATCTGCTTCTATTACTTGTCCAGTACTGAATGCATTTGGTACTACGTATGCCATTATACTCCCTCCTTTCTATATACTACATAACCTATGGATGCTCGTTCCATATGAAGTGTTCCATCTATGCCACCTTGTGCATTTGTCACAGCTTGATCTTCAATGAATGTTCCATTTTTGGTAGATGATGTATTGTAATGCAAGCCCATTAGCCCAGTTATATAAAGTTGGATAGAATACAATGTTTTTGCAGTAGTCACCTTTATATATGTTTGTCCAGCACACTGCTTGGCTGGTCCTAGTGCTGCATTTGATGCACCATTTTCAGAATCCATCACAACAGCTACTGTATCGTTCCCAGCACCATTTGTACTTCCACCACTTCCCATCATTACCGGTATCCAAGTCCAATGGTCAAAACGTTTATCAGCGAATGGTTTTAGATTGTTTAGTCCAGTACTCAATGGGTCTGATGAACCACCACCTCCACCAAGAGGAGCAACACCATCATCTGGATTAGCAAACTGTTCTGATGTAAAACCGTGTGATCCATCGCCAGGTTGCGTAAAGTTTGTGTTAGAACCTAAGTCATCTTGCGTATTGAACTCTGGCCATACGACCATAGCGTAGTTAAGAATGGTACTTCTTGTACTAGAATGGTCAATAAGCTCACATACATAGTTTGCCAACGTAGAGTTATCTGGTTCGAACCTCCAGGCAGTCACATTCCAGAAGACGTGGATTATATCGCCAACCTCTAATGCAATACCCTTAGAACGTTGTGTGGACCCATCTTGGTATCCTCCAACCGGTATCTTCGTACCAATACCTTGCTGTGTACTTGTGACACCAGAAGCGTTATGTGCAAGCTCTTGTCTTTTATTTGCATCATCAGTCTTGTTAGAACCAGAAGCTGCTACATCTGTAAGTGAATGATACTTTGCATTTGCAGCTACAGCTTGGCCTTGAGATACGAAGTATCCATTCTCTTGATACAATGCGTGCTTGATACTCATTCCTTTGTTGTTGGAAGTCGTAGAAGAATGATTGACAAAGTTATCTCGTATCACACCCTCTGTTGCTACGTTATCATCATTTATCCCTTGCGAAGAACCGGCAGCTGCGTTGAAGTTTGCGTTTACTTCTGCAGCTTGTATTGTTCCATTTGCTGGATAGAATTTTTGTAAGTTTACTGAACCCATTTGTCACCTATACTTGTTTATCATTGTTAAGAGTCCACCCCACCACACAGCAACAACTTGGTCTTGGTCTGTATCATCACGTTGTGAAGGTACACGCCAGTGTACAGATACTTCGTGAGATCCTTTGCTAATAGGTATTGTACATCTATGTATGGAAGTGTTCATTATCTCGTATTGTGCACAACTTGTGTAGACTGTATTGCCATCTATTCGTATCTGCCATTGCATATTCTTAAGAGCAACCTTATCTGTTGAAAAGTCCTTCCAATAAGACCAATACTGTGTCTTTGCTTCTGCACATTGCCAACTAATCTCTATCATTCCTTCGTTGGTATCTAAAGTTTGCGTTGTAGCTACTGCCCATCCATCGCCAGCATTTACTGGTTCTTCACCGTATCTGTATCCATACATCAAACGACCAAGTCTATTTGGTGTGCTTTCTACATAGTTTTGGTCTGGTTGTAAGTCTGCATCTGGAGCATTGATGTTTGCTACGATCTTGATAGATTGGAATAGTCCATCAGTACAAGATGTAGTTCCTATACCGGCATATGGCATATTATCTCTATCCATACCACCGTTCATAACATCTACGTAGTTTCCTAGACAGTTATCAAACTCTCGAGATTGTGTGATGCTTCCACTTATTATATCGCCTTTACTGAATCTATATGGCATTAGGTTCCTCTCTTTCCTTTGATTGTCATTGCACCATCTGCTTGGTATTCGACTGAATAACCAATGAATGTCAAGTTTTCCACTCCACTCATCTCAAATGCGTATGCACTATATGCACCTCCGGTGATAGGTACTCTCACAGTTGTCATTCTTTTATCTTCCCATACAGCTGTATCAAACTTTCCTTTGTCATAAACAGTTTGGTCTGGATGGTCTGGAGGTTGCATCATTGCTGTTCCACCATCGAATGGTGTAGACCAGTTTCTATCTTTGTAATGATCTATCTTTATTTCCATATCACCGGTTGTCATTACGTATAGATACAAATACTTTGGATACTTCTTCAAGTATGGCAGTCCCATATCAATCCATTGTGAACGAAACACAAACTGTAATGGTTCAGCTTCTTTAGGGACATCAGATACAGAGCTTCCTTGTGTTCCAGCAGCTCTCTTCTTAGAGATTGCGTATATACCTCTTCGTATCAGAACATTGTTTCCTGGTGTACCAGCTGGACTGAAGTCATCACATCCAAACAAGAAGTTGCCATCTTTATCTGTGGTAAGACATCGTATTGGAAAGTCTTTACTACGTTGTGAGAACTGTCCATTGTTTACGTGAAACACAAGTCCTAGTTGTAGTTTGGTTCTTCCACTTTCTGGTAAGTAGTAGTGTAGTTCTTGGAACGATGGTGAGTATGCACCCACAGCTGCCGGCATTGCATCGATAGATAACCTTTCAAAGATCTCATCTAATCCAGCTGATAGTTTCTTAAGAACAAGATCTGAACCACCATCAAGTCCACCAGAGATAAGATATATTCCATCTCTTGATACGAAGGTGACTCCTAAGTTTGGTACAGCAACGATTGCATTGTGTGAATATGCACCAATACCCTCTACGAATGGTACTATCTCAAACCCTTGGATGTTATCGCCTCTTATCAGATCAATACCATTCTCTCTAAAGACCAGTAAAGAGTTGTAGTAAGCTTCAAGTCCAGTAATGTCTCCACCCTCTCTTGTTCCTACCTCGAAGAAGTCCAATGCTGCAAACCGGTCTGGTTCTAAAGGTCTACTAAAGTATAACCTCGTAGGATCCATCTCTCCACCATCTACAAAGAGGCAGTTCTTGAAAGATGCAGTAAACCTCGTACTCTTTGCTGGAAAGCGAATGGATGATGCTCTTGATGGTGCTTCGGCACCTAAACTCTTATCACTCTTCATATCCACGTAAGTCACATCGTGGTTATTCTTTATCTCATCTAAGAAGTAGAATAAGCTTCTATCACCATCTGATTGTGTACGATATAGCCTTCTTGCTACTGTACCGGTTGGCCCGGTTGGTATCTCTAACACAGAACCAACCTTTGGTACGCCGCTATTGCCATCTCTTGTGACAGAAACACCTTTATATGTGAACTTATTCGAATCATTTGATAAAGGCGATTCAGAGCCATTCTCGTTAACGAATGACATACGATAGATATATTCTACTGTGACTGTATCTGTAGAGGATGTGATACCTTCGTATGTCACACTACTTCCTTTGTAGATGTTGTTGCCACTTCCTACGTAGTCATCTGATGCTTCCAATGCTGTAATGTCTCCATCACTTCCTGGTACTCTTACAGCAGATACAGTAGGGTCACCTGGTGCTTCAGCCCATCCAAGTGGATACAATCTTCCATCGGCACGAAACTTTACGGGTTCATCGATGCCGTTGGTGATAACGCAATACTTGCCGTAAGGTTCGTACGATGTGCGAACTGCATTTGGAGCAGGGATTGTTCTATTTGACTGTAAAGCTTTGAACTGTGTACTCGATGTATCTCGCCAAGGTTGTAGAAGACACAATTTGCCATTACATTCAAACAAGATGTTTTGTTGTTTGCTTCCGTGCTTCTGAAACACATAGAGCGAATCTACTGGTTTGTTCAGTTGGTTGGAAGATGTAAAGGGACCATTGTCTGGATCTGTATGAAAGAAAGGCTCAAATCCTAGATGTGTTGTCCACCCTTTTGTTTGTGGGTCATACGTAAAGTTTTCTATCAATTGTGCAGTGTTTGGAGGTGCGGGTATTGATAGATCCATCCCCATCTGAGGATTAACAATTTGTCTAGCAAGTGTTTTCATTATGTTCCATCCGCTCCAGTACCGTGCGTAAGATTACGAAAAGGACGTAGAGAAAGAGGTCCACTTCGTGTAGAACCTTTGATGTAGTAGTGTGACCTTTCGTTCAAGTATCTTCTTTCACACTTTCTCATCTCATCATCAGCTTTCTTTTCGTAGAATAGAGCCATATCTGGATTCTTATGTTTGATGAATAACTCTTGACAAGCACGATAGACTAAGTATCTATGCGTATCTGTAGGAGAGTTTGGTGTATCGTAGTCATCCAATAACTTGCCAGGATAGTACATATAGCGTACTCTCATTGGTGTCTGAGCAGCTGGTCTAGGATGCAAACGTATTCTCCATCGGTTATCTAACGTGATTGGTACTCTAGGCACTTGCAATAAGGTAGCAAGTTGGTTTAAGTTCCACCAAGCTTCTTGATATGGAAGTTGGAATGTTGTATCTGTATCTTCAGCAATCACTCGATTGAGTGTAGGACCACCACCCTGATATGTGAATGCACCAAGGTCTCTAAAGAACTTCTCTTCGTGTGTCACACCAGTTGTCATTCCTTCGACTGATACCAATCTGAAGAAGATGCGTTTACGTAGACCAAAGTTTCCTTGTTTTGTTGTATCTTGGAAAGTGAACTTAGGACGTTGTGCAATCGTGATTTGAATAGGATCACTCATTGGTCCTACTTCACCGTGTAGTTCATATGCCATTGCAAACTCGTAAGTACCAGGAGTCCATCCTCCACCGGATGATTCATCTACTACAATAAAGTCTTTGTTTGCTCTAGGAATGTAATCACGTACTTTACGAGATACAGTCTCTGGTGGTTGATCGTAAGGTATCCAAGTTGTTGGAGTACCAGTAAAGTCATCTCGTAAGTTAAGCTCTTCATCATTCCTTCGTAGCATTGAGTACATATGACCCAGTGCGTTTGTTCCTACACTTGCTTCTTCTAAGTTTCTAATGCCAACTGAAAGGATGTTGATACAATCTTGAGGAAGTGTCAAGTATCTTTGTTGTATCTTACAAGTCACGACTTCAGTACTTCCGGTACCACCAGTGAAGTGATGTCTTGGTGAGTTAGACGAGTATTTGCTTATTTGTAATGCGGTGCCATTTGCGGCTTGTTTGTCTAGTATGTATAGACCATTGTTTATCTGAGTATCTGAACCACTGATTACGACAACTTCTCCGTCATATTTGATCTGGCCAAAGCGACTTTCAGTACTGTTCAAAAACGTAGAAGCCGACAGTGTGACTGCGGCAGAGGGGTATTCTTCTGAATATGTTGATTGTGCTATCGTAGCAGCTATATCTGTAATGTCTGGTTTTGTGTATATGTCCACCGACTTTTGGTTGAACTTCCAAGGATGTGACGTAAAGAACTCAAGATATATTTCATTGACGACTCGATTTACTTCATCCTTGTAGCTTTGTACTTGTGGGTCATAGTCGATGATAGACCCAATCATTGATCTTATTTCTTGTAAGTTCATATATCACCTCTTTAGTAAGAGGGAGAGGCCAAGAGGCCTCCCCCATTTTGTTGAGTTTGGGTTTGATCTTACTTAAAAGGAGAACAAACAAGAACTCGGGATGTACCGTCAGCTGTAGAAGCTTCCATTGCAATCGCAACACCTTGAGAAGGCAACTCTTCTGCACCACCAGTGACACTGATAGCGTGAAGTTTACCGTCTGCACCAGTAGCGGCAAGAGGCATACCAATTGCAACGTTCTTTACGTCGCCTTTGACTTTTGCTTCTTCCACGATACCACACAGTACCACATCGATGAATTGACCTTGTGAACCAGGTTCTGCAGCAACACCAATAGCAACTTTAGCACCGGTTGTACCAGTGTTAGCAAGGCGGATACACATCAAGCGTTCTCCTCCAGTTGCAGTCATATCGAATGCCACAGCATCACCAGCAACGATAGATTCGTTTTGGTTTACGCGGAATTTTTCTACTGAACGTCTGTTAGAGATGAGGTTTGAATCCTCTCCAACGCCAGTTTCGTCAGCTCCGAAAAGCTTTTGTATTAGTCTATTTGTAGCCATTTTCTACTCCTATGGGTTAACGTGAAGACCTTGAGAGGCCAAGTGGGTGAAGTAGATCTGCATACGAGTATAGATGTTAGCAGAACGAGAAGCATAACCAGAGACGTGCTCAAAGTCATCCATATCGAACTGTGCAGCACTATCGAATGCAAGCTTGATATATTCAGTGTTTAAGAAGTAAGCACCGATAATATTATCCCCAGTAGGATCTGTTCCAGCACCGTTCTGGATAGCAGCTCCAAGGAATGGATCTACGTGCAATGAAGCACCGTGGAACATCAATGACAAGCGACCAGCATCGAGCTGTGCATCATCAATGTATCGTTCTTGTTGTTGAATCAACGACTTGTAAGTAGCAAAGTAGTCTTGTGAACAGATGATAAGATCTGGTCCTTTACCATTAGGTGAGTTGATTTGACAAGAGATGTACAAGTCAGTCATATCAGCGATAGACAAAGTACCACTAGATGTTTTGAACTGGTTGTTCAGTCTTTCGAAAGTTGACTTAGAAAGTCCACCAACTGTGTTTGTTTGAGCACCAACTGCTCCATCTTCCAAGAAACCAGTTGTAGATCCACCAGCATTTGTACCATTGTGTCCGTTCAGAGAAAGAAGATTGGTAAGAACAGTAGAACTGTTAGCAACCAACTGCTTTTCAACTTCACGTTGCAAGGCACCCATAACTGACTTCATACGAGCTTCAAGGATAGAAACGATAGCTCGCTCGCCCTTGTTTGAAAGTTCTTCAGATCGTGTAAGTACGATTGGAGCAACAAAGTCACACCAGTTGAAAGAAGCGTTTCGTAAAGAATCCTTAACAGCAAGGTTTACGGGTTCGTATCCACTGTCAAGTTGTGTAATTGAGGAATGTTCCTCGAGGATAAGTGGAACGTCCAATTTTTGTCCACCATCGTAAGTCTCTATTCCACCCTTTTCGCGCATTGTCTTGAGAAGAGGAGTTGCTTGAAACAACTGATCTACTTCTTCATCAAGAAGAATACGGAGGGTTGAACTGAGAACATCATTAGAAATAGCCATCACTATTCTCCGTGTTTATAGTTTAATGTATTTATTGTATCGCGTAGTATTGGATTGTCCTTGCGGGTCCGTGTACTTGTCTCTCTGTGCGAGAAAGGGTGAGAGGGTACAGTATTTGTTTTGTTGTTTTCCATATTAGCCTCGTTTCCGAGCTTCGAGCCATTTGTAGATTTCATAACCTTTAAGACCTTTTGGAGGTTTTTCAGATCCTCTAGAGCCAGTCTGAATCTTTAGTCCAGCCTCTCTCATCTTTGCTTTACGAGCAGTATTTTCTTCTTCTAACGTGACCATACGTTCTGACATTGTTTTGCCTTTCACAATATAGTATGCGTCTTGGAGAGAAAGTGCTTCGTTATCATTCAGCATCGATGCAATGTCATCTTTGAACTCCATCATATCAGGGTTCGCTTGTTTGAATTGTTCGAGCTTGGATCTTCTAGTTTGTAGTTCTTGTTCCATTCTTATCGGCTTCATCATTTCTTGCAATCGTGTGGCAACTTCTTGCTCTATTCTCTTTTCAAACGATGCGTTATCGTAAGGATCTAGTTCTACACGTTCTTGATTGGCAATCTCATCTACTTGTTTATTAAAGTCTGAGTTCATCAATGAAGTTCGCATTGCTTCTACTTCTTTACGCTGATTGGATAACTCTTGTGTCTTACGGGTGTAATCCGCTCGTAAGTTAGCCATCAGTTTTTGTGCATCCTCTGGAAGAGAGTTCACCACTGCATTGTAGTCGATACCTTTATGTCCACCTTCATCAGCCATTGCTACTTCTGCTAGCTGCTCGATGGTCATTTGGTCTGGTGTGGGAGGAGGTGCTGTTGCTTTGGCTTTATCTAAAGCTTCACCAACTTTATCTCTTCCGAACTTGTTTCGTACGGCTGAGACAGCTTCTTCCACATTAAGTTCTACATTAGGTGTTTGGACAGTCGCTGTTTGCACTTCATCTGCTACATTGCTCACGTTGTTATTGTCTGTTTCACTCATCTATTGGTTTCTCCTATGCCATTCGTGACATAAATAGGTCAACCTCTGCATCTGCATCGGCTGAGGGTTGTGTAATTGCTCCTCTGGTAGCTTCGGTAGCCATCATCGGAACGTCTGAATCCTTTTGAAACTCACCCATTCCGAGTGGCTTATTTAGGAAAGCTTTGAAAGATTTGTCTGAAGCCATTGCGTCCATCTTACCGGCTAGTTCGATAATGTCTTGGTCGTCTTTAACGTCTTCTAAACTGTATTCGTATTCATCCATACCAGAGGACATAACAGCTGAATCAATCATCTGTAAGTTTCTGATAAACTCTGGAGGTAAGGGATTGGGAGCTGCATCAAACTTAGGATACATCGGTGCTTGAAACAACTTGTTTACTCTATTCATTGAATCTACAAGTTTGTTTATTCTATTCAAACTGAAGTCTCCTTCAATCTTTGGCATCGAGTCTTCCTCAGCCATATCGGCCTTGTCAGCAAGTTCCATCAAACGCTCTGGCTCAACTGCCATCGCTTCCATTTCCATTTCGCGCATTTCTTCACCAGGCATTATTTAGCTCCTTTTGGTATTGATTGTAAATTATTGGGACCGATTGGTAAACCCATTTGGGTGAGGGAGGACACATCGTCCGGTACACCCTGTGCGGCATCATCAGCTTTACCTTGTGCCATCTTTTTCATTTGTTGTTCCGCTTCCTCGAAGAAGGCTTCCGGAAGACCAAGTGCTCTCACCAGTTCTTTCAGCAACGTATTTGTTGGTACTCCTAACTGTTGTAGGAGGGGAATGGACTGGATATACTCCCTCTTTCTTACTGCCTCACTGATTGGTGTCATCGCTTGGTCTTGTGCATAACATACCCAGTTTTCTTGCAAGTCATCTGGTTTTACGACTACTGGACTTCCATCGACATTGATGATGTTTCTATCTCCACTCTGTTCGATATACAATCGTAGAATGTTGATATACGTGGTGGCAATCATTTCTATCATCATATCTCTTTCACGTGCAAGACGACCAATCTCATTGGAAGAGTAAGCAGCAAGTGCACTAATCTCTGTAGCACTGGACCTTGTAGCTTCTCCTCTTGTGAAAGGTGCAAGGATGTTTCCTTTGTCTTTGTCTTGTTGGACTTGACGATAGTATTGTTCTAGTTCTGGAGGTGTTTGATTCTGAGGTACTGGGACAACTACGTTATTGATGTTCTCATCATCTACTTCTATGAATAGTCCATCGATACCAGATGCAACTTGTGCCATTTGCTCATCATCTAACGATCCTTTTCTTACCAAGTATTGTCTCGATGCTTTACGAACACCGTTTGCTTGGAATGTACGTATGAGGTTCGTTTCGTATATCTGGTCGTATATTCTTTTCATCGCACTGTATCCATCGAGGGGATTGTCTGGAATGCGATTAAAGTACAATGGAACGATTGGAATAACCTTCTCACCACTCACTGATTCGAATGGTATCTCAACTTTGTCTAAGAACTTTTCACCATCAGCCCAATCTTGTGTGTAGAAGTACAACATCCCTTCTTGCAAGTCATAGAACTCTACAACTTCAATGAACTGAAACATATCGATGTCAATGTTTGGATCATCGTCATTGCGATAGGACTTGTCAAAGTATTCTCTTTTACGTTGTGGACTGTAGTCTTTATTGCCAAACAGTGTCTTTGCTTCTGGTAAGGGTAAGAAGTACTTATGTCCTACGAACCGGCAGTCTTCCCATCGTCTTGCTTGTCTATCTATAATGACTTCCCAAGGAGGTAGAGCAAACATATCCACACGTCTATAAGGATCTTCACTCTCTCTTGGCATCAGTTTTGCAAAGGACATAGGATAGATGAGTGCCATACGTGCTGCATTCTCTATTGTTGTCCTCTGTCTAAGAAGAAAGTCGTTAGCAAGATGTTCTGCTACTTCTTTGTTTCCTCTTGCACGAAGACCATCTTTGAATATGACACCAGGATTGCGTGAGAACAAAGATGCCATAAACGATTCGATATAACCATAAGCATCTGATGTCTGAATGGTGATACCAAAGTCACCCATTCCGTATGTCTCACCTTTGTCCCAGAAGTCTGTTTCGTATGCTTGCTTATAGCAAAACAAGTCTTTACGATGGTCTGTCCAGTATTTGTCGTGTACTTCACACACAGTCTTTATTTGTTGGGGCTTCATTAGTACTCCTTCCGCTTATATGGGATAGGACCCATTGCTCTGATACGTCTTGCTCTTGCTTTCGATTTGAACTTTTCGATCATTGATTGTCTAGTTTGTGTGAAAGTTGGAGTTGGTTCTAAGTATGCAAACCATTGTGCAAGACAGAAAGCCATAAGGACATCGTCATTACCACCCTTACCGTGTCCCGGTATACCTTTGGTTGATGTTTGACAGTTTCTCATCTCGCTCCACAGTGGTTGAGGAAAGGTATCGATCATCTCATTGCAGAGTAGACTTCGTACGTGGTCAAAGATCTTCAATTTATTTTCCCCTCGTGTGTACCAGTCCTTACCGGTTTTGCCTTTATATAAGTTTTTCAAACGCCACTCTTTTAATCTATATAGGACTGTATAACCAGGTCCATCTGCTTCTACAATTGTTCTTGGTTCGTTGTACTCGTGATATAGTTCCCATATCTTCTCTGCAAGGACCTCTGGTAGAATCGTATTATCTCTATAAATATATGCTGGTTGCAATGTTGTTCCGCTAATAATGACAATTGCTGAGTAGTCTTTTCCAGTTCCTAACGCAACATCCACACCCATATAGTACCTATCTCCAATGATTTGTTCGTCATCTTCCCAAACTTTACCCTTGAAAGGCAGAATAGTACAAGTGTCTATGATGTCTGTAGGATAGAACATCTTGGAGTTTGTCATAAACGCTTCATCGATAGAAGAAGGATACTCTCTCTTAAACTTTTCAATACCCATCGTACTGATTTGTGTACGACGCCAGTACATTTGAGCTTTAGAAAGACCATTGTCCTTTTGTATCTTCAATTCGTTATCATCCATATTCGGAACATTAGGATGGCCAAACTGCGATTTTTTCTTATACTTTGCGTGTTTATGCCAGGGAAAGAAACAAACGTGCCAGCCGTTTCCAGGGCTTCCAATAACTAGTTCGTGGTATTTATCGCCAGGTCCATTCGGAGTCGTTTCAATAACGATCTGACCTTCACCAGCGGATGCTACAACATTGGCCAAGAGATCATCTTGGTCATCGAAGAATGCAAACTCACTAATGTGTGCTGAGGTGAAAGTGAATGAACGAGTAGAACCAGCTTTACCTCCAGCAGTAAAAGAACGAAGTGTTGCTTTAGTGTCCTTGAATGTAAGAGTCCTAGAGGACTGTTTGGACAGCTTTCTTTGCAATGGTTTTGGTAAAGCAAGATAGAAGCCTTTATCCATAGAATGAAGATGGTCAGCCGAGTCCCGAGTATATGACAAAATAACGGAGGTTTCGGGCTCGACTGACACGTATGTCTTCCATAAGAAGTAGGCACGAATAAGAGTTGAGCAACCAATCTGTCTTGCCTTACAGACGACAACACGATTGTGTTCTAATAACGCATCAAGGAGAATCTCTTGTTCGTCATTCAGTACGAATGGTACTACCTTACCCGCTTCTTTATCGAAGACATATAAAAACTTAAAGAAGGCCCTAGGATCTTCTCTAAATCTATTCATTACTGGATTGTCAAGTCTCACTTAAACAACCTCTTGTACACTTCATCAAATGTCTTGGGACAAACAATGTATTCATCATCGTTGTTTATCGCATCCATCACTTCAGCAAACGAATGACCAGTTTCATCTGATACTTTCCTAATCACTTTTTCGAATATGTCTACTGAATCAATAATCATCTTACCGTCCTTGGTATATTGTGGAACTTGGGACCAATCAAATGGCGTCCAATCACTTTTTGTTGCCACCTTCTAGCACCGATAAGATCTCACTCATATCACCTTCTGAACCAAACTCTTGACGAAACTTTAAGAGGACTGTGCATAGTTCCATAAAGGTTCTAGGTCCCATCTTCCAGTTCTGTTCATCGTTGTGCTTCACAGCGAGGAGCATAATGTTTCTGATAATAGCCTCAAAGTCTCCATTGTGGATAGAACTTGTAAGAGCTTTCTTGTAGTTCACTGACTTTCTTTTATGGTTCTTTATTTGCATAATGTTCTCTTAGCTTATTGATTGCTTTTTTCTTCTTTTTCCAGATCGCAGATGGTGTCTGATAACCAAGACGTTTCTGTATCTGCTGAAGAGTCTCACCCTCGTAGTAGTAATACCAGAGGATGTCAGCCTCTTTCTTAGTAAGTACTTCTTCAATTTCATCGAAACTGATGTGGGTTGTATCATCTTCTTGCTCTGGTTCTTCTCTTTCTATTAAAATTTGCAAAGGGTCTTTAGGTGTGTCTGAGGTGTTTTGTAGTGCTATCCACTCTAGGAGACCTTGATCTCCAGTTGTCCAGTGACGTCTTGTCCAAGAATCTTTCATTCCCTCTCTCCAAAGAATTATTAAACTGAACTTGTACTGTACTCATAAGTAGTATATCTCTTTTCTTCTCTATGTATTGTCTCTAGTATAAGTATACTGAACTCTAGAGTATTGTACAAAATAAATCTAGAAAAATATATTATTGTACAACTAGTTGAACATAGTTATAGTTAGTATATCTCTTACTCTAAATAATATCTCTATCTCTTAATAACTACTAACTGAAGGAATCAGTATGAGCAGAAAGAAGACAATGCTAACTATAACAGAAAGAGACAAACTGAATATGTACAGAGTTTGTCGTAAGAATATCAGAGCACTTATTGAAGATGGTAAACTGATTCATATACCAGCTAAGAAGGTGTTTCAGTTATCTCAAACTTTGTTAGATCACTATCTTGCACAGATGACTCTAGACTTACTAGAAGGACAGTGGGATGAAGAGATCAAGGACTTGATGACAAAATGAAAGTGATAGCCTCAGAACTCTGGAACAGAATCAAAGTACAAGTCCATCTGAAACCTACAGACCGTCCACATATCAGAGACTTCAAGATGCAGACTGTAGACAAGGACTTATTCAAAAACCACAAATGCATCAGCTTCTTACCTTTCGTAAACACTTGGCCTACAATCATAGCATCACCAGAGTTTATCAGAAACAACCCTGTGCTTACTCTTTGTGAAGTGCCGAATGATATATCGAAAAAGATTGTAGAATGCGTTGGTCATACCGTCATTAACGTTGTATACCATCTTGATACTGGCGATTGGTTGATGCATTGGATAGATGAAGGAAAGACTGAAGGTGAATACGAATGGGTTAACCCTAATCCTCCAGATCCAGAAGAAAGAGAGATGTGGATACGTGCAAATACTGGTCTAGATCCTTCCACCATCGATGTGGTGTCTGAATGATTGAGTTGACAGTAGATGGCAAAAAGTCCATAGCAGTTGTCACAGAACAAGACGATAAGCTTTACACACTTCTTTGGATGGGTGAGATCTGGTTCTTGGATATGTATGGCATTCCTACACTCACACCAGAAGGAAAAGCTGTAGCTATCGTGCCATCTAGAGTTGTCCTTGATGCTGATAAAGGGAGACTTCTTCCTTGAAACAATACGATATAATCATAATGGACCCACCCTGGCATTACAGTGCAAGTGTGAAGATGCATAAACAAGTAGGTTCTTTGTACAAGACAATGAGACTGAAGGATATGATGGACATCCCAGTCCACAAGATGTGTAAACCCTCTACTCTTCTCTTTATGTGGACTACTGGACCTAAGATGAACGAAGCAATCAAACTAATGAATGCTTGGGGTTTTACGTATAAGACTGTAGCATACGTATGGAAGAAAGGGACACATAAGAATATGGGACGATACTCTATGTCTCAGTGTGAATATGTCCTCGTGGCAACACGTAAAGGGAAACAAATGAAGCCCGTAATCTGGAACGAACCTCAGTTTATCGATGTCCAAGGTACTGGACATTCATCAAAACCAGAGGTCGTACAAGACAAGATAGAAAGGACGTGGGGTGATAACGAACGATGCGAGGTATTTGCAAGACGTTTTAGAAAAGGATGGGACTGTATAGGCAACGAGATAAACGGCACATTAGAGGACTTCCTCGATGATGTCCTACCCGGCGACGTGAGCGTAGAAGGACCAGTGACCGGGGAATGATTCGCTATTCCA
>Ga0181377_1000448_pt1 | contig 15309 bp, 15 predicted proteins | sample LowvirmetaG_9_FD_130160 | JGI IMG/M metagenome (GOLD analysis project Ga0181377, IMG submission 130160) | Marine viral communities from the Subarctic Pacific Ocean - Lowphox_13 viral metaG | ecosystem: Environmental > Aquatic > Marine > Oceanic | place: Subarctic Pacific Ocean | collected...
GTTGTTAAAAGAATGATCAGAAAAAAAATATTTGATCATTAATGAGACTTTTAGTGTTTATGCTGCTAATATCATCTAGCGTATATTCGCAAGTTCTTGTACAGACATTTTCAGACAGGTGTACCGGAGAAATAAAAACAGTAAGCATACAAATGCAGGGATATACTACTGTTTCTTTTTATAATAGAACAAAAACATTTACATCAAACGATTTTTACAATGGAGCTTTAAGGACATGGATGGAACAAACCTATGCGTGGTGGTACGCATTATCTGCATGCTCTACAGCTCAAACAACACAAACAACAACACAGACATCTACTTCAAACACTAATAGTGGATCTGATTCAAGTGGAGGATCTTCAGATAATTCTGGTGATAGAGGAAGTGATAATAGTGGAGATTCTGGAGATTCTGGAGATTCTGGAGGGGGATCCGATGACGGAGGTGGTGATTCAGATGATGGAGGTGGTGATAGTGATGACTCTGATGGGGGAGATAGTGATGACAACGGAGGTGATGATGACTCTGATGATTCAGACGAAGGTAACGATGACTCTGAAGAAGAAGAGCAAAAAGAAGAAGAAGAAGAAAAAGAAGAGGAGGAGGAAGAAGAATCTGAAGAAGAATCTGAAGAAGAAGATGAGGAGGAGGAGGAAGAAGAAAAGAAAAAAAAGAATACAAATCCTATAATTATATCTGCTAATGTAATGCGTATGTCTGGCTTAGATGGTGCTGCTAATCAAGTTGTAAGTTTTGGTTTTGCTCAATCATCTATAAGCGGAGAGTTTAATTACTCTGCTAACATGATGCTATGGGACAACCTTAAGCAGATAAGTTTGAGTGGTTCAAGAGGTCATGTGTTTTATAGATACGATAAAAAAGTTCCTGTAATTATTAAAGAAGACGGAAAGGAATATGTCTTTGGACATTTCTATGATAAAGGAAGTATTGCAAATGCACAAACTATTACAGTAGGATTAATGTACATGTATGGGGTATATAACTTATCAACTGGAATTAGTAATGTATATATTGGTCAAAAAGAAAATAAATGGAAAGGAGTGGTTGGTGGATTCTCAATATCTAACAATATTCTATATAGTAAAGGAGAATATAACATAATGCCTTCTCTAGTTTTTTTTGGATTAAAACCCATATCTTTGAAAAGATTTACAGTATCACCAATGTTAGCTACTGCATTAACACCAATTAGTTATAGTAGTTTAGATAGTGGTTTTGTATTTAATAAAGATGTTTTGTTTGTAGGTGGTTCAAATTTTGATTTTGCAATAAGTAAAAACTTTAGAGCTAATTTAGGTTTTAATGTAGCAAAAAGCACAAATGAATTTCCTTTGACATATTCAATAACAATAGGAGGTAAATTTAAATTATGAAAAAAATAAGCGAACACATTAGCTACAAAGAAGGTATTAGAAGTACAACAGCATTAAGGTTAGGAATAGACAATACTCCAGACGAGTATCAATTACAGAATATGGAGTTGATTGCAGAAAAAATATTTGAACCTCTAAGAAAAGTAGCAAATGGTCCAATAAAAATAAACTCGTTTATGAGGGTTGAAAAATTGAATCAAGCGATTGGGGGGTCGAGCCGATCACAGCATTGCCAGGGAAGAGCGATTGACCTGGATGACACCTATGGCTATATGACAAACGCTGAGATGTATAATTACATTAAAGAAACTTTAGACTTCGATCAGCTTATATGGGAATTTGGTACTGATGAAAACCCTGACTGGGTACATGTAAGTTATGTTGATGGTGATTCAAATAGAAAAAGATGTTTGAAAGCATATAAAAACAATGGAAAAACAGCTTATAAAGTCATTTAAGTTTTTAGTTATATTTGCCTTATGTCAGATAAAAAGAAATTTAAAGACTCTACTGTAGGAAAACTATTGTTTGGAGCAGCTTCAATAATAAATCCAACATTAGGAAAGGTTTTAAGTGGGGTAAGTTCACCTGCTGATGCTATAGCTGCTATAGGCAAATCAGATGTTAGTGGTGAAGAAAAAATAAAATTACAACAACTTATATTTGAACAACAGAATAAAGAAATGGAAGCTGTTACTTCAAGATGGAAAGCTGACTCGATGAGCGATTCGTGGCTTTCGAAGAATGTACGTCCATTAGTTTTAGTATGGTGTATCGTTATATTTTCATTAGCTGGAATATTAGACAGCGTTGAATCAATACCTTTTCATATAGGTGAAACTTGGAATGATACATTTGAAAAAGTAATGATGAGTGTTGTTTTGGCTTATTTTGGTGGAAGGACAACTGAAAAAGCGACAAGCTTATTTAAAAAATAATGTACGTTAGACCAAAAAAAACAAAAAGACCAGGGTGTCATTCTAAAAACGCTTCTAAAGGTCAGGTTAAATATAAGAAAAAGTACATAGGTCAAGGTAGATAATTAAACCTATTAAAATCTTATCTTTGCAGATAAGTATTATTTATATATGGCATCTATAAACGTATATCCTTTAGACACTATAATTACAAAAGATGATAAAGTAATTGGTTCTGATTCAACAGGATCAATAACAAGAAATTATTCTTTTGAAAAAATAGCTGATTTTTTAAATTCTAGTGGAAGAATACAATCAAACACTTCTAGGTTTGTTTTCAAAGGAACTTCTGCAGAAAAAACAACAGGAACAATATCTTTAAACGAAAATGTAGTTTCAAAAAACTTTTCTGATATATCAAGTATAGTGTTTAGTAAGTTTGATACTCTCGGTACAAACATAAGTTCAATATATGAGTTTTTAGAAGGATCAAGAGTTATAATACAAAAAGCATCTGACGTTTCTGTTTTAGGTATTTATGATTGGACGACTTCAACTATAGACTCTAACGATAATACATTTTTTAATGTATCATTATCTTCTGTAAACTCAATAGGAGCTATCGAAGACGAAGAGGAATATTTAGTATATTTGCTTCAGTATGATGTTGCTGCTAGTAACGACAAGTTTTTTAGTGAAACAATAAGTCAAGCAAAAAATCCTTGGCAAATTAATCATAATATGAATAAGTTTCCAGCAGCTACAATAGTTTTGTCTACAGGACAAAAAGGTTATGGAGATGTTACTTATGTGGATAATAACAATTTAACAATAAGTTTTGCTGGAGATGAGTCTGGTAAAGTATATTTAAACTAAAAGATTATGGCTATACCGTTTTTAAATAATATTAATCTTGATGACAATCAGTTATTAAATGCTAAAATACATGTAACTTCATCAGCACCAACTGCAGGTAAAGGTCAGATTTATTTAGATTCAAGTACTGGTGTAAATAAACTAAAGTATCACGATGGAACAGCTTTTGTAATAGCAGATGCAACTGTTTCGGCTTCTTTTAATACTTCTGATGGTGTAATTACATTTACAACCAGTTCAGGAGGAACATATACTGTAGATATTGATGGTAGGTTTATGGAAGACTTCATCGTGGCAGGTGATACAGGAGATGATCAAACAATATCAGATGGTAATACATTAACTATTGCAGGAGGCACTGAGTTAAGTTCTGTTGGAAGTGATACTGACACAATAACAATAAATCACGACGATGTAACTAGAACTAATACTACAGGGACTGCATTGACTCCTGATTTCGGAGCTAATTTTGATGTTATTACTGGAGTTACTTCAAACGCTAGAGGTCACATAACAGGTGTAGAAACTACTAATATTACTATGCCAGAAAACGATAGTGTAGATGTCACTGCAATAACTACAGATGCAGCATACTATCCGACTTTTGTTTCAGCTGCAGGAGATGTTGCTTTAAATATAGATGGTAGTGCAGCTGACAAACTTTCTTATAATCCCAACTCACAAACCTTAACAGTTAAGAACTTAGTTGTAGATGGAACACAAACTATTTTAGACGAAACGGTACAGGTTGTAGAAAACAGTACAATATTGTTTGAAGGGACAACAGCCGATGACTTTGAAACAAAACTAACTGTTATAGATCCTACAGCAGATAGAACTATATCTTTACCAGACGAGTCAGGTACGGTTGTCTTAAATGCTTTTAAAACTGTTTCTGGAGATACTAATAGTGCTGTTGCAGATAGTGCTACAGACACTTTAACTATTGCAGGTGGAAATGGTATAACAACAGAAGCGACAGCTAGTTCAGATACAATAACAATTAATCACGATGACACCTCATCACAGGCTTCAGTAGATAATTCAGGTAATACAGTTATTCAAGATGTAACTCTAGATACTTACGGACATGTTACAGGATTAGTTTCTAAGACTATTGAAGTCCCTACAGACAGAGAGTTTGTTGTTGACTTAAATGCTACAGATAGTAATGTTGCTAAAGCTACAAATACTTATACTGTTACGCATTCTTTAAATAGCAGAGATGTTATAGTTGAGGTTTATCATACTACTAACTACGATACTATATTCGTTGATATAACAAGAGCCACAGTAAACACAATAACAGTTGCCTTTGCAGCTACAGTTACAGACGGTGATTACAGAGTCTTGATCAAGAAGATTGGATAATTTAGTATCTTTGCACAAAGCAAAGTTTTATGTCCCAAAAATTTAAGTCCCAAATAGATGCCGAACAGGGTATAAAAATAACAAACGAATTATATGATGGAAGTGATGCGGCTGGAACTTCTGGACAGATATTATCTTCTACAGGATCTGCAACAGAATGGATAGATGCTAATGGTGATATAAGTGGGTCTGGTGATGCTAATTATGTTACTAAATTTACAGGTGCTAAAACTATAGGTAATGGCCCAATAACTTTCTCAACTAATGATTCAACTTTTGCAGGTGATATAGAATTAAACGCAAATTTATTCAGTACTGGTCAAAATTTAAAGTTTCACGCTGCTGGAACCCACGTTATGAATATTGATGTAAACGGTAAAGTTTATCCTGCTACTCATAACGCATACGATATAGGTCATAGCACATCTTTAGCTTGGAGAAATATTTACTCTTCAGGGACAATATACGGTACAGCATTAGAAGTAGAAGACACAGCACCTGTTATACAAATCAAAGGTACTGGGGTTGGAGTAATGGGTTTTAAAACTTTAGATGGGTCAGGTCTTGTAGGAGGTTTAACTTATAATTCAAGTACAGGAGAACAAAGATTAGTAGGAGCTGCAAGTTATGTTTTTCAAACAATGTATGCAGGAGGTTCAGAAAGAATGCGTATAAACAATTCTGGGAACGTCGGAATTGGATTAACTTCACCTGGTGCTAAATTAGATGTATTGCAAGAAACAAGAATAAGTTTTGCAAATGGGAATCAATATAGAACTAGAATAACCAATACAGATGGAAACACTAGGATATTCTCTGATGGACAGCAAAGTAATGTAATATTTGGTGCTACTGGAAATGTTAGTGGAGGTACCGCATCAGAAACAATGCGACTTAATTGGCAAGGAAGGTTAGGAATAGGGACTGATTCGCCTGATGGCAAATTACAAGTTACAGCCGCTTCTTCAACTACAAGTAATGGTAATGATGCTTCTTTTAAATTATATTTAACAAATACAGATACAACAAATAATAATTATTCACTTATTAATTTTACCGATTCAGATGGTGGTGCTTCGAGTGGTGGTATGGGATTACAATATACTGACCACACTAATGATTATGGAGATTTATGTTTTATAACAAGAGGTGCAGGTGGTTATGGAGAAAGAATGCGTATAACATCTAATGGGGATATACAATTTACTGGAAATAGTCATACCCCTTATATTCAACTTGTTAACAGTGGGAGAACTGAAGGAAATCCTGCATATAGTTTTAATGGTGATACAAACACAGGAATGTTTCAACCTGCAGGTGTTGCTGATACTATTGCTTTTTCTACAGGTGGTTCAGAAAAAATGCGTATAAACAGTTCAGGTTTAGTTAGAATACAAAAGAATACTGCATCTACAACAGAACCTTTATTAAAGCTATCAAATGCTAATGGAAGTACTACAGATGGTGTAAAAATGATTTTTGAAGTTGCTAACACAAGTGGTAATGGAGGAGAAATAGCTGTAGTAAGAGATGGTGGTTCTTTTAATCCTTATATGACATTTAATGTTAGTTCTGGTGTTGCATCAGCACCAGCAGAAAGAATGCGTATAGACAGTTCTGGAGTCTCAACTTTTGCAGGAAGTGTAGTATTAGGTTCAGGAACTACCGGATCTCCTTATGACGCAACAACATTTCTACATGTAAAAGGAACAACAAGATCAATAGTACAACAATCAAGCACAGCAGATGCTTACTATATGTTCGGTGACGCTGCTGCAAATAATGCAGCATGGGTAGGTTATAGCCACACAGTTGGTAACCTTGAATTACACGCACAGACAAGTGTTAGTATAGACAAGAACACAACTATTACAGGAAATTTAACAGCGACATCAATTGGTGTATCTGGCACGAATGGAACTGATGGCAAAGGTATTTCATTATATGGTGGTGCTAGTAGTGGCGAACCTACTTACGGAATGATGTTCCAACAAACAGCAACTTATGGCACATTCGGATATGTAACTCAAGATTGGGCAACTTATTTTACAATGAATGATAGTGCTGGTAGAGGTTGGATTTTTAGAAAAGTTGGAGTTGGTAATGTAGCATCAATAAATAATGATGGAAATGCACATTTTCAAACCCCATGTAAGATTACAAGTAATGATACCTCTTTAACATTTGTGGATGCTGGTACAAATGCTATGCAAATAAAAGTTGGTGCTGGTGATGAATTGTATATAGGTAGTAATGACACATACCAATTTAGAGGCACAACAACTGGTCAAGCTAGATTAGTTTCAAATGGTTACATACATATCTCTGCTGGAGCATCAAATTATACTGGAATAGAATTTCATCAAACAGATGGTGCAAGAGTAGGTTATTTTTATGGTGATAATGGCAATTCAACACCTAACATTGGTATTTTAGATTCAGATGGGAATTGGGCAGTTAGAGTTATTAAGGACACTTACACAGAATTAAGAGTTAATAATGTTGTTAAATTACAAGCTACAACAGCTATAAATTATAACCTTCAACCAACTTGGATTGAGGGTGGTTCAGCTAACTGGAATGAAACTACACCTGGAACAACAACTGGTTCTTTACATCTTGATCCAGGAAGTGGTACCGATCATTTTGGTAGTGCAATAACATTTGGTGCTAGTGATAGTGGTGATGGTACCTCTTCAAATGCTGGTATATATACCAGATCAGATGGTAGCTATGGAACTAAAATGTATTTTGCTACAACAGATAGTTATGCAACTGGTTCTAAAACCAGAATGATGATTGACTACAATGGACGTATAGGAATGGGGAGTATAGCACCAGAGGGAAAATTAGATGTGACTGGTGATATTTGGTTAAATTCAGATAATGATAATGCGGCATATTATTTACGAATTAATAGAGGTCAATCCCAAGATGGCGGCATACTTTTATATGGAAATAAGACGTTAGATTGGCAAATAGTAAACCAAACAAGTAGAAATTTAAACTGGTATTCGTATGCTGCTGGAACTAGTGTAATGAGATTAACTACTGGTGGACAATTATTAGTTAATGCAACATCCTCTACTTACGGTTCTGCTAGTGGATATAATTTAGGAGTAAAAGGAACTAATAACCAAGCGTATATATCTATTGCAAGAGCAAATCAAAATTTAGATTCACAAGGTGTAATTATAGGTGTAGATACAAACCATTCTTATTTTGTTAATAGAGATGCTCTTCCATTAGAATTTCACACAAATAATGATGTAAGAATGCACATACATGGCTCTTTAAATCGTGTTGGTATTGGTGCTGATCCAGTTTCTTCTGCTGGTGTAAATAACTTTTTAATGGTAAAAGGTTCTCAACATTCTGGTATTGTTCTGGTTGATACAGATAGCGGTGCTGTACACGAAATGTGGAATGATGGTGGAACTTTAAATATGTGGGATAGTTCAGTAGGTTATAGAATAAGATTTTATACAGATGGTAATGCTCAAGCATATAATGGTTGGACAGCTGATTCACTAGGCATAACGGGTTCAAATGGAACTGATGGTAAAGGAATTTCACTTTATGGTGGTTCATCAGCTAGTGAGCCAACTTATGGTATGATGTTTATGCAAACATCAACATTCGGTGGTTACGGATTAGTTACTGGTAGCTGGGCAACTTACTTTACTATGAATAGCGACACTTCTAGGGGTTGGATTTTTAGAAGAGCTGGTAACAGTAATTGTGCGAGTATTACTGCTGGTGGCGATTTATCATTAAAGGGTATTATTAGTTTTCCAGATACAAACATGAGATTATTAGGAACTAGCAGTTCATATTTAAGAATAAAATCTGGTTCGGCTAGTGATTCTGGTATTGAAATGCAAGACACAAGTGGTAACATATTGGGTTATTTTTATGGCAATACTAATCAAATGGGAATGTATAATAAAGAGGGTTACAACCTTTTAAAGGCAACAACAGGTGGTAGCGGTATTACTACTATTTACAGAGGTGATGGAATAACAAAAATAGAAGCTGGTGACAATGTTAATATATATCACAATACTGGAAATACTCAATTTCATTCTAATGGATATATTTACACTCAATCATGGATTAATTTAGGTGGAGGTACTGGTATATACTCATCAACAAATAGCGCACATTTTTATCCAAATGATGCTGGTTTATATGGAACTTGGAGAATAGATGGTAGTAAAGGTGGTTACACTGGTATATATATGAGTAATGGTGGTGGTGTAGTAAATGCTATGTATGATTCTGGCGGTAATGGTGGTGATTACAATACTTCAAGTGGGTGGCATTTTTACTATCATAGAAGTAATGATTGTTTAGGCGTTGCGGATAGCAATACATCATCTTCTTATGGTTTATATGTTACAGGGGCTATATATGCTACTAGTGATATTGTGGCATATTCAGATAGAAGATCTAAAGAAAATATAGTAACAATAGATAATGCGCTAGATAAAGTTAGTAAAATAAGAGGCGTTTATTACACACCAAAAGAAGGTGATGATAAATCAAGAAAGGTTGGTGTTATAGCACAAGAGCTAAATGAAATACTTCCAGAAGCTGTTACATATGCTGAAGATGTTGATCAATATGGTGTTGATTATGGAAAAATCACGGGATTATTAATAGAATCTATAAAAGAATTAAAAGCTGAAATAGAAGAGTTAAAGTCTAACAAATGTAATTGTAATAAATAATGGCAGTACCGGGTAGTGGAACATTATCAATGCTGGGGTTATCTAAAGAAAAGGTTCATGATAACTATTCTTCAAGTAGTGGTATAACAAACCCTATATCAATGTATGACCTTGTAAACGGAGGGAATACAAATGGATCTGGTAATTCTTATGACACTACTAATCAACAAAGTAGTTCTAGACCTGATACAACTGTTCCTCATGCTTTTTCAGAATGGTATGGTTATGACCATGATGCTGGGACATTGTACATTTCAGCTTTTTCTCCAAGCACTCAGCATGCAACTGCTTATCACTTTGGAACAACAACTATGACGCATGCATCAAAATCGGCTGCATGTGCTAGCACTAATACTGTAACTCATTGCGTAATAATAAGTTGGAACGGAACTATTGGTAATGGAACGGTAATAAAACAATTTTGTGGACCAACTGTAGCACAAGATGGCGTAGGAGGAAGATGGATGAAAACAGGAGAGTTTGGATCTGATCTTTATAGTTGTAGTGGTAGCGGTACTACTGTTACGAATGAATATGTTTTTCAAATAAGCACCGCAGGGGTAGTTTCTAATTTTGGAACATGTTTAACATCATACAGCTCATCTTTAATGGGTGTGTTTTTAGCAAATTGTAATTTTAATGGTACTTTAAATACAATGAATCAAACCTACTATCATGATGGTAGTGGAACATATCCAACAGCAGGAGACACTTGTTATTCTGATAGCGCTGGTACAAGCGTGTTAGCAGCAGGATATTATACAATACCCCCATCATCAAGTGGTAATGGTAACAGAACATATATTAAAATATCAACAAATCAAGGTATTGTGGATACAGGCTATCCACAAACGTGTTAAATTAAATTAAATGAAAATAATATTTTGCATACCTGGAAGAAATTTCAGTAATAACTTTTTAACTTCATGGACAAGGCTTTTAAAGTATTGTCATAAAAATAATATTCAAGCAGAACTTAGTAATGGGTATGTTTCTATTGTACATTTAGCTAGATATTCCTGTCTTATGATAAACCCTGAAAGCACTTGTAAGATTTGCTTAAATCCATTTAGTGAAACTACTTATGATTATATAATGTGGATTGATTCAGATATGGTATTTAACCCTGAACATTTTGAAAAACTTTTAAAAGCAGACAAGGATGTTATAACAGGATTAGCAAAAGTAGAAGCCACAAACCAGTATGCTTGTTTTAAAAAAGAAAAAAACGAAAGGATAACAGAAGAGTATTTAAAAGATAATTCAGGTATTATTGAAACGTCTTTTACAGGAATGAGTTTTATGTTAATTAAAAGAGGTGTTTACGAGAGAATGCCTTTTCCTTACTTTAGTGTTCCAGGAGAGAGCGGTATGCTATCAGAAACTTTAAGCTTTTGTCATAACTTGTCTAAAGTAAATATTCCAATATACGCACACTTAGATGTAGTTATAGGGCATGAAAAGCCTATGATTATATAAATAATTATTAGTATATTTGTAAAAAATATTAGTTATGGCATTACAGGGTAGTTACACATTTAAAGGAATAGTTTTATCAGAAGCTTATGTTATGGTTTCAGATGTTCAAACAAATAAGTCTATTAATTCCTCGCAAAACTTAGTTTCATCAGCTACCTATAACTCTGATGGCACGATAGATCAGGAAGCTGTACACGAAACTGTTTACAGTTCTAAGTTTTCTTGTAGTGGTAGTGTTAGAATATATAAGGATGCTGGTACTAAAACAGCAAACCCAAATGAATCTATTACATCTGAATTTTTTAGTTTTGATGCAGATGTTAGTTCTGATGCGGATAATGCTATAATACAAGCTTATACACATATAAAAACTTTAGATAAATACGACGGATATACAGACGTATAAAAAATAAATAATAATTAAATTAAATAAAATGGCAGAAAACAAAATCTCTGAAGAGCACTTAGAGGAATTACAATCGAGTGTTTCAAAAATTAATCAAGTAGCATCACAAATAGGTAACGTAGAGCTACAAAAGCAAGGGTTTTTAAACCAAGGTTTAGAACTACAAAGTGACCTAAGTAAATTTCAAGCAAAACTTGAAGAAAAATATGGCAAGATATCTGTAAATATACAAGACGGAACTTACGAGCCTATAGAAGACAAACAAGAAGTTACAGAAAAATAATTATGGAAATCCGTAAGATTTCTATTGGGGCAGACTATAAGTCTAGTGCTATGCACTATATAGTAGGTCAATATATTCTTAACGGAACTCATTCAATACACTTAATAGATTATAAAAAAGAAACTGAGTCTTTTGTTGTATGGATACAAAAAGGAGACGAGGTTTTTGCATGGAAAGAGTTTAATAAAAACATACCTGTATCTATTGAGTACAATATAAACTTCTAATGAAATCTCCATTCTTTTTCCTTATAAAACCAAAAGGAGAAGCTTATAATAATGAGATAGAATTAGCAGGAGAAAAAATAATTATTAACTCTACTGTAGAAAACCACGTTAATGTAAATAGGTTTGCAGAAGTAATACAATGCCCTTATACTTATAAAGGTAAAATCAAGCCTGGAGATACATTAATTGTTCATCATAATATTTTTCGTATTTATTATGATATGAAAGGAAGACCTAGAAAGTCTCCTAATTATTTTAAAAATAACATTTATTTTATCGACCCATATCAGTTTTATCTGTATCATGATTGTGAACAGTGGAATGCTGTAGGAGAATATTGTTTTGTAAAACCTATTAATAAAGAAAATTCTTATCTTTATGAAGAAGGTACTGAAACAAATACAGGTATTATCAAATATTCAAACAATACTCTTAACAAAATAGGTGTAAAAAAAGGAGACAAAGTTAATTTTACTAAAGATAGTGAGTATGAGTTTCAAATAAATAACGAGACCTTATATAGAATGAGAGCTATTGATATTTGTACTGTTTTAGATTAATTATGAAAGATATTAATGATATAAAAAAAAGAATAATTAAAGCTGGTCATCAAGCTGTTTTACAGCTTATTAGAGTTGCAGAAGAAGAAATTATAAAACCAGACCCTGAAGATGAATTAGCTGCAGATAGATTAAAAAATGCAGCAGCTACTAAAAAGCTAGCAATATTTGATGCTTTTGAAATACTTACAAGAATAGAAGAAGAAAATAGTTATATTGAAAACAAACCATTGGAAAAAGAAAATAAAACTTTTAGTGGTTTTGCAGAAAGAAGATCAAAATAATGTATGAACAAACTTTATATGCTGTAATTAAAGACGTTATACCTGAAAAAGTCTTAAAGTCTAAAAACAAATCTAAGTCATGGAAATATGGCTATGATAAAGAATATGATTTAGTTGTAATAAGCAAAACAGGAAGAATAGGAGAAGTTTATTCAATACAAGGCTTGATTATTGCATTACCTAAAGAAGAAGATGTAGCCAAAACAGAAAAATGGGTTAGACATGAATATCCAAAAGAATTAAAAAGAATTAATAATATATTTGATTGGAGAGATTTACCTGATGATTTTAAAAATAATTGGCATAGCTATATAGATAATGAATTTAAAAAACGTGAAGAAGGTTATTGGTTTACAAATAAAGGGGTTAGCACTTATATTACTGGCTCTCACTATATGTACTTGCAGTGGACCAAGATTGATGTTGGGAAGCCAGAGTTTAGAGAAGCCAATAGATTATTCTTTATTTATTGGGAAGCGTGTAAAGCAGATTCAAGGTGTTACGGAATGTGCTATCTCAAGAATAGACGTTCAGGTTTTTCGTTTATGGCATCCGCGGAGACAGTTAACTTGGCTACCATATCTTCCGATGCACGGTACGGAATATTGTCCAAATCTGGAGCCGATGCGAAGAAAATGTTCACAGATAAGGTGGTACCAATATCGATCAATTATCCATTCTTTTTCAGACCCATCCAAGACGGTATGGATCGCCCCAAGACAGAACTCGCGTACAGAGTACCCGCTTCGAAATTTACACGAAAGAGACTCGAGTCTAACACCAAGGTTCAAGAAATGGTCGGACTTGACACCACTATCGACTGGAAAAATACCGGAAACAACTCCTATGATGGAGAGAAACTCACCCTTCTTGTCCACGATGAAGCTGGAAAGTGGGAGAAACCTGAAAACATTCTCAACAACTGGAGAGTCACAAAAACAACGCTTAGACTTGGATCGAAAGTAATAGGTAAATGTATGATGGGCTCCACATCTAATGCTCTAGATAAAGGAGGAGAAAACTTTAAAAAACTTTATAATAATTCAGATGTTTCTGAAAGAAATAAAAATGGTCAGACGCAATCTGGATTATATAGTCTATTTATTCCAATGGAATGGAATTTTGAAGGCTACATAGACGAGTATGGGTATCCTGTGTTTGATCATCCAGAAAAAGAAGTGTATGACGCTCATGGAGATATTATTGATACAGGAGTGTTGGATAGTTGGGATAATGAAGTAGAAGGTCTTAAAAACGATTCAGACGCTTTAAATGAGTTTTATAGACAGTTTCCAAAAACAGAATCACATGCTTTTAGAGATGAATCAAAAAATACAATATTTAATCTGAGTAAGATATATGAGCAAATAGATTATAATGATTCTTTTGCAATTAAAAGCAATATATACAGAGGTAATTTCTATTGGAAAAACGGACAAAGAGATACAGAAGTTATATGGGCTCCAGACAATAAGGGTAGGTTTTTTGTGTCATGGATCCCTTCAAGTAATGTAATGAATAATGTAATTCAAAAAGGAAGTTTAAAAATACCAGGTAACGCGCACATGGGTTCTTTTGGTTGTGACTCTTATGATATTTCAGGAACTGTTGGAGGAGGAGGCTCTAAAGGAGCTTTACATGGCATGACTAAGTTTCACATGGATGACGGTCCAACTAACAATTTTTTTTTAGAATATATATCAAGACCTCCAACTGCTGAAATATTTTATGAAGATGTTTTGATGGCATTACATTTTTATGGCATGCCTATACTTGTTGAAAACAATAAACCCAGGCTTTTATACTATTTAAAAGATAGAGGATATAGAAGGTTTTCATTAAACAGACCTGATAAACATAGAAACAATTTATCTAAATCAGAAAAAGAATTAGGCGGTATACCATCTTCTCAAGCAGTTATATCTGTGCATGCAGAAGCTATAGAGGGCTATATAGAAAACCATGTTGGAGTTATAAATGATATAGATAATTTAGATTATGGCTCTTGTGGTAACTTGTATTTTAACAGGACTTTACTTGACTGGGCTAATTATGACATCAATAATAGAACAAGATTTGATGCTACAGTAAGCTCAGGCTTTGCTATTATGGCAAACCAGAGTAAGCAACGGACAAACATACAAAAACATAATCAAATAAATGTTAACTTTGCAAAATACAGCAACAAAGGTTCTGTTAGCGCAATTATAAAATAAACATGATAAACAAACCAAAGTTCAATTCTGGGAGTGGGTTTCCAAATCAATTTGCACCAGATGAAGAAAAAGCTAGTTTAGAATATGGCCTTCGTGTAGGTAGAGCAATAGAGTCTGAATGGTTTTCAAGAGATTACGGAAGTTCTCTATATGGAGAGATAAGATCGGAGTTTTTAACCAGGCGATTATATGCAAGGGGAGAACAGCCAGTAGAAAAATATAAGAATGAATTATCTATAAATGGAGATCTTTCTTATCTGAATTTAGATTGGACACCAGTACCAATTATTCCTAAATTTGTTGACATAGTAGTTAATGGTATATCTAATAGATTATACGATATTAAAGCTGAAGCTGTAGATCAATTCTCTACAATAGAAAGAGATAACTTTAGAAATGAACTAAGGGCAGACATGATTGCTTATGAGCCTTTAAAAATTATAAAAGATAATACAGGAGTAAATGCTTTTAATTTTGATGAAGCTGTAGTTCCTAAGTCTGACGAAGAACTTGATCTTTACATGAATTTAAGATACAAGCAAGGTGTTGAGGTAGCTCAA
>Ga0181377_1000449_pt1 | contig 15296 bp, 19 predicted proteins | sample LowvirmetaG_9_FD_130160 | JGI IMG/M metagenome (GOLD analysis project Ga0181377, IMG submission 130160) | Marine viral communities from the Subarctic Pacific Ocean - Lowphox_13 viral metaG | ecosystem: Environmental > Aquatic > Marine > Oceanic | place: Subarctic Pacific Ocean | collected...
GACAATAGTGTTGGCGAGTTCTATAGTGTTGCAGTAACACAGGGCAAACAACAAGCAGACACAGGAACAAAAATGTTTCATGTAGGCAAGAACACAAAGAGTACTATCATAAGCAAAGGTATAAGTTTTGATGATAGTACAAACACTTACAGAGGCAAAGTAAGAATAAACAAAGGTGCCACAGGTAGTAGGAACTATACTAGATGCGACAGTCTAATGTTAGACAACAGCCTAGCGATAACACTACCAATAGTAGAACAACAAAATAATGACAGCATTATTGAACACGAAGCAAGTACAAACAAAGTGTCTGAAGACCAATTGTACTACTTAAACACATTAGGCATTAATGAAGAAGATGCTACTAATATGATCGTTAACGGATTCTGTAGAGAAGTTTTTAAGGAACTTCCTCTAGAATTTGCCGCTGAGGCAAGACAACTTTTAAACGTAACACTAGAAGGAGCAGTTGGATGATCAAAGTAACAATGAAAGATATCGGTGGCGAACAAGTCAAAGATACAGATGTATACACATTACAGGATAATAAGTTTGGTAATAACTTAACCCTGAGTAGTACATTCTTAAGAGCCAAAAAAGAAACAAACGGGCACAGACACAAAGGCCAAGAAGAAGTTTATATGTTTGTATCGGGCAAAGGAGAAATGGAAGTAGACCATAAACGATTTGCTGTAGGTCCTGGTGATGTGATTTGTATCAATGATGGCGAGTTTCACAAAGTGTATAATACCAGTGATGTAGGATTATACTTTGTATGTGTGTTTGACGGAGGACGGAACCATTAAACCATTAATTATATGCGGTGGCTGTAGTTTTACACACGCACCGGACAGTTGGGCACAGGTACTTGGTAATAATAGACAAGACGAAGATTGCTGGGCCAACGACTTCTTTATAGTTTGGAAAAAATTTGGTATAGAAGAGTGTGGTGCTAGTCCTGATATATTCCCTGACCATTTATATGACTACTGGGAAGCCGGAGAAGATTTAACCAATGACATTGATGTATTAGTAGTAGGTCAAGGTGCGGCTGGTAATGATTTAAACAGTAGGGTTATCAGAAATGTTATACAAGCAGAACGAGAAAAATATCCAAGTAGACCAATTGGTGTGTTTTGGCAATTATCTGGTTGGGATAGAATAGAGTTCCTTACCAATCACTGGGAAATACCATGGCATGATGATTTGTACAAAATGGACGAACACATGACCAGTGTGATTAAACCATGGGTACGAACACCGTCAGATCTAAAACAAGTTGGCGGACATTCCCCATGGAACTCACCAACACCGGAATACTTTTTACCTAAAAGTAGATACTGGTGGAAGTCAGGAGGAGCAGGACATGAGCAATGGATTGACTCTCCTCTAGAGGCATTTACAAAAGAATATTACGAAAATATATGGACAAACGAACATACGGCAATTAAGAATTTAGAATACATAGAGCATACAAGACTATTTTGCGATAGCCTAGATATTCCTATTACAATATTTCCTGGTTGGGAATTCACATGGGACAAAGCAATGAACCTTGGTTCAGCACAATCAACCCTCAGTGCCTTTGAACTGTTAGGCAGACTGCCAGATGATATTGTAACAGACATACCAGGTGCTCACGGGATAGCCGAATGGGCACAACAACGACATGAAATGTTTTCAGGGCCTGGATTCGAAGATAGAAGCGAGTTTTCAAATCAACTTAAACCTTTTCAGAGAAAACTATCATATTTAGGTAGTAGTGCTTACGAAAAATATTGGGACGAAAACACACAAGAATATAACGTTGGTAACCACCCTAGTTGCCATGCTCATGCAATGTTCTCGCACGATTGGATCAAACCCAGAGTAAAAGAAATGTTGAAAAAATTTAATTGACAAAACAACACAGACAGTATATAATACATTATGGAATTTGAAAACTTTAGTATAGCAATAGATAACAAAAAATTAATTAAAGACTTTAATGGCCATTTTGCTAATGGCGAAACTACAGTAATCGTGGGTCCTAATGGATGTGGCAAAAGCACCTTTGCTCATGGCGTCATGGGGCGAAGTGATATTATCGCTGACGGCAAATTACTTCTTAACGAAACAAATATATTAGAACTCGAAACTGACGAAAGAGCAAAAGCAGGCATATTTGTTAGTTGGCAAACACCTCCGGAGATATCGGGTGTTACATCATTTGGTCTAATCAGAGATGTTAAAAAAATAACAGGCAAGAATATGGCCAAAGAACTAAAAAGTTTTAAAGGCTTAATTAACGATGTTGGCTTGCCGAGTGATTGGGCAAATAGACAAGTTAATGTTGGCGGTAGTGGAGGCGAAAGAAAAAGAGCAGAAATGGTTAACCTAATGTCTCTTGATCCACGTGTTGCTATTTTAGATGAGATAGATACAGGACTGGACACTAACGGCCTTATACTTGTTAGCAGTATTATAAACAAAAGAAGAGACGAAGGTAAAATTAATCTTGTCATCACGCATAACAAAAATTTATTAGATCACTTAGAGTTTGATAATGGATACATTTTTCGATCTGGAACTTTACTTAGAGTACCTCCAGAAGAGATCAAAGAAACACTCACACATGGTTACAAGTAAAATAACATCATTATCAGAGTTGTGGGAACAGCAACAAACTGCTCCTATTAGCAACACACTAGATGCTACTCATAGAGCAGTACTCAATACTGCTAACAAAATGATAACAGATACAGATAACAGCAACAACGACATGTATAAGTCTGCTGTATTCAAGAAGTTATGGAGTAAAAAACTTTTACACTTAGGTAATGAACCAGTGTTTTCTGCTGGTGAACGCAGAAGGCAAAAAGATTTATTTGAACATCTAGATGACTACCCGCAACGCGAACATAACCAAATAGTTTTTAGTAACGGAATGTTTTATAGTTCGGTAGGTAGTTATACTAGAGGATATGGTATATGGAGAGAAACGCATAGTGTCAACGAAGCATACAATAGTTTAGTAGATAATATACACCCTACAATGCCTGGCGCATTAGCAACACGATTAACACAATCAGTTAATATTCTAAATGTCGATAGCAACAGTAACTTATTACTTACTTCTGATGTTAAAGACAGCAATGAAGCAAGTTTAGAAAATGAACACTGGAGCATACAGGAAGCAGACGAGCCATTACTAAACGCAGGTGTATACATTGTTAGAATATGTAAAGGCAACAATGTTAAGATAACAGAAACGCATACACAGAGCAACACAGTCTATTGTAACAGATGGATTTATATTGTGGACTATGGTGCTTCATTAGAACTAGAAAGGCATGTTACACAAGCAGACGGTGTAATAGACAGTACACATATTATACAATACCCAACTTCTAGATTAAGAATAAATACACATGACAAAGGCAACCAGTGGCGTAATGTTAACATCACTGCTTACCAAAAAACTGCCACAGAAGTAAATGGCAGTACACTATTAAAGGATAGCGATAGTGCTAACTTTATAGATGTCCATCATAAAGGCTATGATGGCAACAGTAATATTAAATACAATTCTGCAATATACAATAGCAATACAGGAAACTTTATAGGAACAGTACAAGTAGAAAAGAAAGCAGTTGGTACTAAAAGCGAAATGGCAAATAAGAATCTTTTAATTGATCCTTTATCTAGAGCATTTAGTAAACCAATACTACATATCAATACAAAAGAAATTGAGTGTACACACGGTTGTACTACAAGTAAGATAAGCGAAGACGAACTTTATTATCTTCAATCATTGGGTGTTGACAGAGGAACTGCTAAAACAATTATAGCAAACGGACACATACAAATATGATTATCAGTGAAATTCGCGAACAGTTCAAAGCATTACAGCAAGGACATGTATACTTAGACAACGCCGCGACTAGTCTTACACCAACAGTAGTTCTAGATAAAATGACAGAGTACTACACGCAATACCCAGGTAGTGTCCACAGAGGTAATTATCAATGGGTTAATCAAGCCAGCGAAGAATACGAAGGAGTAAGAGATAAGGTTTCTAAATGGTGTAACGCAAGTAACTATACTGTGGTGTTTACATCAGGCGCAACTGCTAGTTCTAATATAATTGTACATAACGCAAGGCAACTAGGAATAAAAATGTTCCACACTTGTCTAAATGATCATCATGCTAACATTGTACCACATAGATTAGCAAACACGCCAGTAACTGTTAAACAGTTTGATACATACGGATTAGTAGATCAAGAAACCATACTAGACGGTGTGTTAGAAGCACACATGTTACATCTAAGCGGTGTTTTTAATGCTACGGGTCAAATACTGGATACTAAAGATATAGTAACACAGGCGCACAATAAAGGCGCAATGGTAGCCTTAGATATGAGTCAGCACATGTCACATAGCAGTTTAGACGCAAACGATATTGATGCCGAGTTTTATTATTGGTCAGCACACAAACATTACGGACCAACTGGGTCAGGTGTGTTGCTAATCAAAAACGAACTAGTAGAGCAGATGGTGCCGCAAGTAGGCGGTGGCATGCAAGTGATAAGTGTAACAGAACAAGATATTCTGTTTAATGACAATGCTACAAAGTTCGAAGCAGGTACACCTAATGTAGCAGGTGTTATAGGTATGGGTGCTAGTATAGACTTTATGACTAACATAGGCATGGACAACATACATTCGCATGTTGAGAAAATGACCAAAGTTTTAGTAGACGGATTGTTAGAACGTAAAGTTCCAATAGTAGGTGAATCATTACAAAGTAATCGCCGCGGCGGTTTAGTAAGTTTTACTATTCCAGGACTACATTGTTTTGATGTAGGAACCGAAATGGGCCTGTATGGTATCTTTATTAGATCGGGCAAACTTTGTGCTCACCCTGTAGTTGACGCAATTTCCAGTAGCGGATTCCTAAGAGCAAGTCCGGGCATTAATACCAATGAAGTAGATATTGCTAGATTCTTTGATGTATTAGATTCGGTGCTAATAAATGGATGATTTACAAAAGTTTATAGCCGCAAAAGTTATGAAGAAATTAAGAGATATATTTGATCCAGAAATCCCCGTAAATATAGTGGACTTAGGATTAATATATAATGTAGAAATTAATAAAGAAATGGATTGTCAGGTGCTTATGACGTTAACAGCACCCAACTGTCCAGCCGCAGAAATATTACCTGCGGAAGTATACGCACATGCTCAAAGCATTGATGGTGTACAAAAAGTTAACGTCGACATAACATTCGAACCGCCGTGGACACCTGATAGAATATCAGAAGAAGCAAGGTTCACATTAGGAATAGATTAGGAGAAATATATGACTAGAATAGCAAGAACTGTACCAAACATGTCATTCCCTGTTCGAATCGATGACGACGAGTCAGGATTTAAGTGGGGAAGTGTTGATACAGAAAGTATATTTGCTGGACGCAGAGTTTTAGTATTTTCATTGCCAGGAGCATTTACACCAACGTGTACCATGAACCAACTACCTGGTTTTGAAGCATACTACGATCAATTACAAGAATACGGCATTGACGATATTTATTGTGCTTCAGTAAACGATACGTTTGTAATGAACGCATGGTTCAGAGAACTAAACGTTGAGAAAGTAAAAGCAATACCAGACGGTACAGGATCGTTTACAAGACAAATGGGTTTCTTAGTAGATAAGAGTGCTATTGGTTTTGGTTTGAGAAGTTGGAGATACGCAATGATAGTCAATGACAAAAACATTGAAGTTATTTTTGAAGAGCCAGGGTACGGTGATGACGCAACTGGCGATCCGTACGAGGTTACAGATCCAAATACTGTATTGAACTATCTCAAAGAAGGCCTATTACCACAAGGCGAATAATTGTTTAAGCACTCCGATCGAGTGCTTAACATATAAGGATAAAGATGTTTGAAGTTGATAACGTAGTAATATTAAATAATACAGTACTAACTCCAGAGGAGTTACTAGAGACCTACGAATTCGTTGATACTGGTAAACAATCACAGCCGCAATATAGACCTTTGTTTAGTGCGTGGGGACCAGCACCCGAAGATGCGTGGCGTAACTTTACCGAGATGATGAGAGAAGGTCCATGGCAGACAATAGTAACAAAAGAAGAATTAGAAGACAAATTTCATTTCAAACAACGACTGCTATCATTTGCTTCGCAATATGCGTATGTTAAATTAGTGCTAGTAACTAAAGAAGATATATGTAAAATTGTTTACGACAGAATCGAAAAGAGAACAAGCACTACAAAAGAAGAACTAATTCAACTGCTAAAAAATGAAATAGCATTCAAAGAAAAATGTAAAGAATATGTATTTGGAGACGTTGAACTTTATCCTGAGTTGGAACACTACGATTTGGATAAGTATCAAAATATAGTAAATACATACAATGAAATCCAATAACTTAGTCGCAATAGACTTAGAAATAGCAAGTACATGTAATGCGGCATGCCCTGTTTGTATTCGTAGACAGTCAGGCGAAGTAGCGGATTTCCAACAACAAATGCGTACACTAGAAGATGTTAAAAGAATATTTGACGGTGTAGCAAAACAAATACAGCACATACAACTTTGCGGTAATTACGGTGACCCAATGACATGTGCCGAAATACTTCCAATATGCCAATGGTTCAAAGAACAAAACCCATATATGAGTATACGAATTGCTACCAATGGCGGCATAGGTAAACCTGACCATTACCGACTGTTAGGCAAGTTAGGAGTAGAGATGGTTTTTGGTGTCGACGGTGCTAGTAATGAAATACTAGATCTACATAGAGTAAATGTAAGGTACGACCGAGTAGTTCGTAACATGAAAGAATATATGAGTGAATGTACTAGCACACATCATGAATGGCAGTATATATTATTTGACGAAAATAAATGTGATGTACTTGACGCAATTAAACAAGCAAAAGAATTAGGTATAAAAATATTTTATATTAGGCATCCAAACGGCTTTGCTGATCAGGAAGCAATACCAGTTTACAACTTTGGCGGCAAGTTCACACATTGGTTAACACCTGTGTCAGATGAATTCTCGCCATGGCTAGACGAACACTGGGACTTAACAAAGGATCATACTTACACTAATCTAATTAACGCACTAGAAAAAGTTGAATTACAATTTGACGAAAAGAGTCATACCAAAGACATTCCTGGTCGTTACATACCTGAAGAACCCATGAGTTACGATGGTATAACACTTTTTGATGTCGAGTTGGAACCGCACATGATTGATCATATTAGCAGTATGACACATCAAGAGTGTTACTCAATAAATTTTCACAACAATAAAGAAATTCAAACTGAAGTATTAAGTATTTTTATTAGCCACGATAACTATGTATATCCGTGTTGTATGATAGGTAGTGCTGTGAGTAGAGCAAAGCAAAACGACTACGACGGCCAACAACAACACATAAATGACTTACTAAATGTTATCACCGAAAACGAATACGAAAAATTTAGTGTAGCAGAAAGAAGTCTTAAAGATGTTTTAGACAGCGGTATAGTACACGAGACATACTATAAACAACTGCAACAAGACAATGCTAATGCGTACTGTAAATTAACATGCGGAAAGTGTGACGGATCAAGAAGTCAATACCAAGTAGTCTAACCCCAATAAATACTAGTATGAAAATTAGACTTATATGGAAATTCATTCCTGTTCCTATTTTCATAACAAATTGGTTGATACCTAGCAAGTTTGCTGGTTATCACATAGCGACATTGGCGTTAGTAAGGCCCACACATAAAGACGACGAGGGACTTATACAACACGAACTAACACATGTGAAGCAAAATATTAGAACGTTAGGTATATCTGGTATTAGACAATACTTTGATAAAAACCACAAATTAAACAGAGAATGCGAAGCATACGCAGTCCAGTTACAATATGTGCCACAACCTCAACAAGATGTTATGAAAAAAAGGTTCGTAAATTATATATATTCAAAATATGATTTAGGAATGAGCAAAAACTACATTAGGCGCAGATTCTTTAAATACATCGAGGAGATCGGGCAAGGGTAACTCCAAACTCCGATTTTTGCGATTTCTCTATTGACTCTCCGTTAACGGACATTATTATGGTTGGAACATGAGACAGCAACAAGTGTTATTTACACCACTGGAATGCCAGCATATACTACAGTTAGCAGTAGGAGAGCCCTATGCTACAAAAATATATCCTGAAGTGTTTGAAAAGAACTTGTCCACAGCACATAACCGTAGTGCCAAGGACCTGCCCAGATTCGAACTGCGCCGAAGAACAACTGATACTGATATTAGCAAAACTATTACTGAACTAGGCATATCAGGCAAACAATTTCTAGAACAAAAACTATCTAACTGGATAACAGGTATAACACAAGAATGTAACTTGTTATCCTATGTAAAGGGCGACTTCTTGTATAGACACATAGACTCGGGTGTCGAAGGTAGCGGACTTGCTAAACGACAATACACTATGGTTATACAGTTAAGTGACCCTGCTGACTATGAGGGCGGTACATTTGTTATAGGTGATTATCATTTGCCTAAAACACAAGGCTTATGTTGTTTATTTGATGGCGGCACACAGGTACACGAAGTATTACCAATTACGAGCGGAACAAGACGGAGTATGATAACATGGTTTAAGAAGGAGGACCTAATACTGTGAATAAGTTATGGATTATAGGCGACAGTTTCTTTACACGTTGTACAAGCATGGAAACAAGAGAACGAAGTGCTGGTGGAAGTTGGACAGAACACTTTGCTAAAAACTTAGATATGTCACCAGAGTATTACTGGGCATACGGTAGTTTGAGTAACCAAAGTCTACTGCTGGGTTTAGATTGTGTGTACGATCATCCTAGGTTCAACATAAACACAGACAAAGTGTTATGTGGTTTTACTGCTACAAGTAGACAAATAGTACAAGGACATCACAACGCACCAAGGTTTGATCGTGCTCGTGGGTTACGCAATGAAGTAGAAGGCAGTATAGTAGGCACTACATTTTTAGATCAAAAACAATTTCCAATGGGCATGGCCAATGCTGAAAAACTATTAGACCACAACAGAAGTATGCACACACCAGCAATAAAAAGGCTAGTACAACAATGGTACGAAACACTATATCCCATAGACTTCGATGAGTACCTGCAGTGTATGACAATCGATGGTGCTATTACCAGAGCAAAGCAACGAGGCATAGACATAATACCGCACTCAGGCTTTATGGATTATCCATATTGGGGCACAGACGATTCTGTGGAGCATAAGTTTGACTGGCTTAATAAAGAAATGTTTACTGCTCCGAGTTTCAATAGTATGTATACACATGCGGTAGAAGAAGAAAAACAATTTGTAGCATGGAGCAATCATATGTCTCCTGATGCGGCAAAGATATACGCAGATAAATACACGGAGCATTACAATGCCAGGTAAACTGTGGATACTGGGTGACAGTTACTTTACCAGATGTATACATGCGGAACAACGTTTGCCAAACAGCAGTTGGACTGAACACTTTGCTCACAACATAGGCCTAGAGCCAAGATACTACTGGGCAATAGGTGGAACCAGTAATACCAGCATACTGCTTGGCTTGGAACAGTTATGGTCGCACTCGGAGTATGACTGTAGCAGAGATCAAGTGCTTGTAGGCTTTACCACCACAATACGTGGATTGATACGTGGCCACAACACAAAACCTTTTGACCACACAGCAGGCATACAAAACTTGCGTGAAGACAGAGTGCGACACACAGAACTACACACGCTCACTTCTACCACACCAAAAGGCAAAGCACAAACAGAATACTATGATCAACTGTATAGTGTGGAGTATGAACAGTACATACAACACATGCTCATAGACGGAGCAATTGGCATAGCAAAAACCAGAGGCATGAACATCATACCACATGCTGGTGGCATGGACTTTCACTATTGGAACTTGACTAAAGATATAGTCGCACAAGAACACAGCAGTAAGAATGTGTATAATTGGCAGAATGGCGAAATGTTTGATGCGCCTAGTTTGTTAGTAGCACACCATTGGGATTGGGAACAAAGACTAAATAAAGGTGACGGCTATAATGAATTTGAGAACTGGGATATAAACAATTCCACAATGATGATGTACAGTAATCACATATCGCCTGACGCGGCAAAGGTGTACGCACACAAATACACGGAGTATCACAATGACAGATAAGTTTCATCCAGAAGAAATAAAAAACAGCAAAAGAATTTACAAGAGTGCCACACCCAAACAAGATGTAAGTTGGTATATCAAATGGTGTGCTAGTTGTTTTATACTAGCATCAATGAGTATGCGTGGCATAGAAGGTTTACAGTTGTTTGACTTAGTATTAAGTCTTGTAGGCGTAACTGGTTGGATGGTAGTTGGCATACTGTGGAAAGACAGAGCATTAATGTTACTCAATGGTGTAGGCATAGTGTTGTTTGCTAGAACACTATTACAAGATTACATAGGACCATGGCTATCATGAGCGAACTAGAAAATATAGAAGCAAAAATATCATCAGATGTATCAGAAACATTTGAAGGCAGTACAATGAGCAAGGCTGGGCGTCTTGCTATGGAACTAAACAAAGAACGCAAACGTCTCAAACAAGAGATGGAAGAACTACAACTAGAAGTAGACGACTTGAAGCCTGCCACACCAACTGGTACCATAGACAGTTATGTTAAATGGATAGCAACTGTACTTGCGGTGATAGGCGTGTTTCTTATCAGTGCTGGCTTAGGCACATTAGGACAAGTATCTTATGCCTTCTCGGCAGTAGCATGGGTGTATGTAGGACATTGTTGGAATGACAAAGCAATAATGATCGGTAGTGCTATCACCGGCACAGCAGTAATGATGAATCTTGTCGAGATGATGTTGTAGCATGGAAATTAACGACCCAGGATTGAATATACATTCACGGCGTGACTTAGAGCAATTACGTGATACATATTATAAACTAGGTGGGTGTAAATTAATACATCGCAGACAACTACCAAATAAATTTTTTGATCAAAGCAATTTACTAGACTTTATTAAATGTTGGCTACATGACGATGACCCAAAACCTGTACACGATTTTAAAGACGCAAACGAAAACTTAGAAGAACACCAGATGGTACATGCTGGTGGCATATACACCTTTGCCAAGTTCTTGTGGTTATGGAAAGACTTACAGCATAACGACGCACACATACCACCGCAGGCACACTATAAAAGAAATGTGTTACTAGAAGATGAACTAATATGTCACCCTGGTAGTGTTAAAGTCACAGTATTAGATTACTACAACATAGACTTTGAACTGCTAGTATGGAACAGCAAAGAACTTCATCCAAGCATTGACACACTTACATTTGATGAGTGGTGCGATTTGATTCCTGTACAAAGTACACAAATTATGCGTACACCAACATCATTAGAAGTTTGGACAGACAGCGGATTTCACAATGATATCGAAGCCTGGTATCGTGACTTCCACAGCAAAGTAAAGAATAAGATCACAATATTTATTGGGCACGATAACAATCATGGTCAGGCTAGTGAAAAATGTGCAAAAAGCATACGCAGATATAATTCAGATATAGACATAAAATTCATTGACATTAACAACTTGCCAGTGTATAATAGAAAGTGGGATAAGCAAACTACAGAGTTTACTTACAGTAGATTTTTAGTACCATATCTAATGGACTACGAAGGAGTTGCTTTATTTTGTGATGATGATTTTATTTGGGAATGTGACCCATTAGAAGTATTGTTTAGTTTAGATACAGACAAAGCAGTATCGTGTGTACAGCATAACTTTAATAAAGACTTATCAGGTACTAAACTAGATGACCAAAAGAATGTAATGTATCCAAAGAAACTGTGGAGTAGTTTAATGTTATTCAATTGTGCTCACCCTGATTGCGCCAATTTAACGCCAGAAATAGTAAATACTAAGAGCGGACAATGGTTACATCAGTTCTATTGGACCGATAACATAGGCAAAATACCGCACACATATAATTGGTGCGAAGGCAGTTGTGACTACTGCTCAGAGGCATCTGAAACAATTGATGAAGCAAAAGTTACACATTTCACCAGGGGCGGCCCTTGGTTAGAAGGCGAATGGTCGCATATAGACGCATTAGAAAAATGGCATAAGGTTCCATGAAGAAAGCAGTAGTATTAAGTTCTCCAGGATTGCTAACAGGTACAGGTAGGCGTAATACTGCGAGAAGCCCCGGTGCTTACATAGTAAGCGATCGATTACGAGCAGAAGGGTACGAAGTACAAAATATAGAGTATATCACAGAATGGCTACACGAGTTTGAAAATATAAGCAAATTACAACGTTTACTAAGACGACATTTCAAAGACGGTACCGATAATATTGTGTGCCTAAGTATCACAGTAGGTCACCACGATATACTACAAAATAAAACATTATTTGAACTACTAAAATTATTAAAGAAAACATACAATGTACGCATAGCGGCAGGCGGTGTGTATCGGCAACAAACTGTTGAGCGTTCTGTAAGTAATTCTTATAAAGGTATTAAAGAGTTATCTCAACTAGTAGACGCATACTTCATCGGTAGAAGTTTAGATGTTTTCGCATTATGGTTACATGGTAATAACACAGACGAATTCTTTCATTATAATGACGGCTACAGTGACTGGTTTAAAATCAAAGATCAAGTTAATGTACCGGAGCCACCTATTGTGATGCAAGACACCGGTGTAGACGATTGCTGGAACAAACATGATATACTTAGTATAGAACTAGGCGTAGGTTGTAAGTTTAATTGTAGTTTTTGTACTACACCGTTTAAGAAAACAAATACATTATTTCAAACTGTAGACAACTTAGTATACACCATGAGTATGGCAAACGAAAAGTATGGTATTACACATTTTAATATGGTAGACGAAACTAGCAACGAGGTAGACGAAAAATATGAGAACTTATTAACAGCAGTAAGACAATTAAGTTTTCAACCAATCTTTACAGGATATGCTAGGCTAGATATGGTGGCGGCTAGGCCTTATCAAATAGAACAAATGGCAGAGATAGGAATAAGAGGTTTGTTCTTTGGTATAGAAACATTTCATGAGCAAGCCGCAAAAATGATTAGAAAGGGCGGACCAAGACAGCGATTGTTTGATACTTTACAAGAAATAAAAACGCAAATACCGGACTTGTTTAGATTCGGATCATTTATTACAGGCCTTACACACGACAACGAAAAAAGTATTAGACAAGGGTTTGAATATGTGCTAGAACATGACTTACTACACAACTATTATATGAATCCTCTTACCATACCAGTTATAGCAGAAGACGACTACTGGGCCAGTGACATAAGTAAAACGCCGGAGAAGTTTGGTTATACTATTACTGGAGAGTATCCAGGCAACCTTAGGTTTTGGAAAAACGACTGGACCGATTGGCACAAAGCATTAGAGTTGAATAGCGAACTAAAAGAATACTTGTACTCAGGCATACGTCGTACCCCGTTAAGAGATTACAATAACTGGGAATATATAAAAGATAGAGCATTGGGCAGTACACTTACGCCGGAAGAAGCAATGGGTAGTAAGATTTCAGAACTAAATTCTGTGAGTTATAACCACATCAGGAACTATATACAAAACAAATCAAATGGCTAATCTATGGATAACGGGAGACAGTTGGGGAGTTCTAGATAAAGAATTACCGGATTCGCATTGGGTTAATTATTACAAGCAACATTACAAATTAGAAAACGTTTACTGTCTTGCTAGACAAGGTATATCGCAAGACATGATAAACTTTTTGACGCATAGTGTAATACGAAACTCGGCATGGGAAGGCAGGACACAGAAGTGGTCAAACTATGATGATCACCTTATTATTTTTCCTACTACTCCAACTAGAATAACATACAAGCAATATTGGGACAAAGATAAGTTTGATGCTTCACAAGGTCCGCATAATTTAAATTGGGAGTCAGGAGCACACACCCAAGTCCAAGATCATCCGTGGCATACTGAAGAAAGAGAAAGACGACTATCAAACTTAGAAAGCGAAAACTTTACATCATTACACGCAAGTAACAGACGCGAAGATCAAATGTTAGCAGAGTTTGGCGCAGTACACCCAGAAGCATTTTGCGAATGGAGAGACTACAATCATTTATATCATATTGTGAAAGAAGTACAAACATGTAAAATATATGGAAAACATTTCCCATCATACGGAACACTTTTTCCAGGAGAGAAAAGACCACCTGGTAAAGAACAAGTAAATCATTTAGATACCGAGAGGCACTATAAGTACTGGAGAGAAGTTAGAAAAGCATTATGATATCACCATGTATAGGAGTATGTAAACTAGATGAAGATGTATGCGTAGGTTGTGGCAGAACCACAGACGAAATACAAGAATGGAGAGCAGGAAATGAAAGTTCACAGCAAATGATCCTGCGAGATTGTGTAGCGAGATTAGACGAAGAATCTTTAGAAGTATGGTTAAATAAGTATAAAGCAAAGGTTAAAAGACTTACATGACAGACATTAAGGAGATGGACATCTGGGTTGTTGGCGACAGTTACGCACATGGATATCGTACAGCAATAAAAGAATATCAACTAAACAAACGTGTTAAGAAAGACGTAGGCAGTCAATATGATTGGTGCCTTATGTTGAAAAAGAAATATAAGAACTTGAAAGTAGCCGCTATCACTGGCGCAGATAATTTAACAACCAGTAGTCATTTACATCACATACTCGAACATCATTATACAGAAAATATGTTTATAATATTATTATATTCAGCACCTATGCGAGATATTGCTCCGCTAAAAGGTATTACAGAGTATAACACTTTTGAGATAAGAGAAAATTTAAACTGGCAAGCATCTAGGTACGGTCACGAAGTTGAGTGTGGCTGTATGCCTGATAGAGATCCAACACATACTAGTTTTGGAAGTGGCTGGAAACATGCGTTCTATAATCAAAAAGGACATTGGCCATGGGAAGGCTTTGCCGCTATACCAGAAGACATGGAACCCATTGTTGCTGATATAGAAAACCAAATAGGCGAGGAAGAGTTTGATAGTATGACAGACTATAAGCATTACAAAGGTTTATGGAATGTTCAACACGAAGCAGAAACGGTCTATAGCATGTTATCAAAGTTAGAGAGAAAGAAAGTTCCTTTCATATGGGGCTCGGCTAAACACTGGTATAAGCCATACGACAA
>Ga0181377_1000450_pt1 | contig 15285 bp, 10 predicted proteins | sample LowvirmetaG_9_FD_130160 | JGI IMG/M metagenome (GOLD analysis project Ga0181377, IMG submission 130160) | Marine viral communities from the Subarctic Pacific Ocean - Lowphox_13 viral metaG | ecosystem: Environmental > Aquatic > Marine > Oceanic | place: Subarctic Pacific Ocean | collected...
ATCATCGCCTAATGCGAATTTTGAAATGTTTAAACCTTCACCAGATGCTAACTTCTCTCTGCCTTTTTTGGTCAAGATAGCATCTACTGTAATTTCTGTGTTATTTAAATAAGCCATAGTTTCTTTCCTTGTTGTTATTCAATATATAAATATAAGTATTTTATAAAATTAATATATTATAGTGTTTTTTCTTAATCTACTTCTAAAATTGGTTCTCCACTACCTCTACCTGCATCCGAAACTCTTAGAGTATTTGGATTAGTAGTAAACGTTTGAACAGGTGAACCACCATCTAATGTAGTAGTACTTGTTTGTTTTGAACCTTTGAAGAATGAATTCTCCATTCCACTTGTTAAATCACCAACATTTACATAATGTGTTGGGAAATAACCATCTAGTGCAGTAACCTCTACGATATCACCTGCAACAGATGAACTTGTTTCATTTCCATCAGAACCAGTAAATGGTAAAATATTTACTTTGAATCTGTGTTTTGTTGTTGAAACCAATTCTTTACCTAATGATGAATCATTTACATCAATATTTTGTGGTACATCTTGAGTAAACTGTTCTTTTAATAAATATACCTTAACTCTTTCTTTTACAAAATTATTGTTTTTATCTAATCTTGTTCTTATAGCAGTACCATTTATACCATACAACCCAAAACCAGCTTGTGTTAGTGATTCTGGTCCCATTCCTATTTGTTGATACGCAGTTGAATCAAACTCACCTTGTGCTGAACCTGTAAATGATGCATCAACAGTAATACTTATACCTCCCATGTTAGAACCAGAGTTTGTTGTAATTTCTCCTGTTGTTACAACATTATCAGATTGAGTAATTATTGCTAGATAATCAATTTTATCTCCACTTAAAACATGATTATCAGATGCAGTTACTATTGTTACATAATTATCTTTTGTACCCGCTAAACTAATCTCTTGAGATGCAGTTACAAATCCTTCGATTCCTTTATTCGAAAAATTAACTACAATATCTTGTTGAATCTCTATTTTAGATTCTAAAGTTGAAGATTTAGGGATTGATGCACTAACTGGTCTTTGTTCAATCTTACTTCTTTCAAGAATATGAGGTTCTATTAATAAACCACTAGATACTTTAGCTCTTGCTGGTGATAATGATTCTAATACATCAAATAATGATTTATCTATATATCTAACTAATTGAATATACTCATTTATATTTAATGAATATCTATCAAAGTAATAATTTCTTAATGTTTTTAATTCACCATATTCAGGAGAAAAATCATCTGCAGGATTACCAATATAATTTCCTATATCAAATGCACCAAGTGATTTTATTATATCCATATTGATTTCTTTAATTGGTGAGAAAAATAATCCTAACCTATTTGAATCAATCGGTGCATTATCAAATGATTTTTTAGTTGCTCTACTTCTGTAAGTTAAATCTGATATTACAGTTTGAGTTTCAAATCTAATTTTATTACCAACATTGAATCCACTTGCAGGTACATCTGCGGTTACATCTCTATCATATGGTATATAGTTGTATGGATATGATGGTATGTTCTCAAAGTTTGATGCAGTTGAAAAAGTTGCATATGAAGTTGTTAATGCAACATTTTTAATTTCATCATCAGCTCCTCTATTTTTTGGATATTCAAAATCATTTCTAAATATCAAATCAGTAGTTGAAGCAGATATATGATTACCATCTATTGCATCAGGTAATAAAGTATGATTATCAATTTTGTTTTCATCTAATGCAGTTCTCCATAATCTAATTTCATCTACTGAACCTGTTAGTGTTTGTCCTACATAAAACTCACTACCACTTGTCCATGATTTAGTTGTTGTACCTAATGAAGCACTTACTTGATTTCTTATTCTTCCTTGAACTGCTTCTTTTGCAAAAATTTCAAAGTCATCGGAAGTACTTCCACTAACTCTATTTACAACTATCTGAGTATATTCATCATTGAATATAGGCATTGGATTTGTAGATGCAGATTCTGCTCCTACTGTAAGTTGTATTTTTCCTAATGAACCTGTGCCAGTGTTTATAATATCTACTGACCAGTTACTTGCAGATATTATTTGTTGGTCTTGTTTTTGATTTGTATTTACTGTAAGTTCAACTGAGTTAGGATACTCATTAGAGAAACTACTATTATATTTTTTCCAAGGGATTGAGATGAAACTTCCACTAACTAAACTAATAGCCGCAGTTCTATCTTCAAATGTAAACTTAGTAGTTCCTTCTTTATTTGGGTCTTTTGGTCCGCCAAACTCCATCACAGTTAAAAGTGATTGTGGAATACCATATATACTTAAAGCAGCATGAAGGGCTCTTTTTGTACCTTTATGTTTATTAAGATATGGTAAGTTATTTAATATTCTTCTCCATATTTCAGATTGTCTATCCTTACCACTCATTACTGATTTAGTAGAACCATCACTTCTTTCAGAACCATTTGAATCCCAATTGCCAAACGCATATTCCCAAAGAAGTTGAGATTTAACTCCCATATCAGCATCCCAACCAAGAGATTCTAACATATGATAAACTAAATCATTTACAATACCTACATCGTATTTATTTTCGGTTTTCTTATTTTTTGAAATACCTTCTATATGAGCCCATATATTATCAAAGTGTTGTCCAACCATATCAAAGAATAATATAAACTCTTCTCCTTTGAAATCATCTTGTATATGTTGTGGTAAGTTATTTACAAATCTTGATTTATTATCATAATCATAAGTTCTTGCAGATGATTGTAAACCACTATACCAATCTGTTACAGTTGAATCACTTGATATAAATAAACTTCCTGTATTATTTACTTTTGGATATGGCGAAGCTCCGCTATCATTTGATGAACTCGTATATAAGAACTTCTCAAATGAATCAAATCCTTTTTTAACATCATTTATTTTAGTTACTGTTCTTTCTCTTTCGTTTTGAATTGCAACAGAACTTGTTGTTGCTGAACCAGAATCTAAACTAAGAATTTTATTTTCATAAGATTCTATTAATTGAACTTTATATAAAAAGTTTGCACTTCTTTCTTCTGCAGATGAATATTTTACAAATCCTGTCCAATTGTAATCATATGCTCCTGTATCTTGTTTTACTTTACCATTATTTGTTTCTACTACGGTTGTAGAACCTGTTACATATGAAATATCAAGATTAGATAAATCAAACTCACTTGAGGAAATAAACTCATTAACAATATCTGTTGAAGTTGTTGAACCACTTGCTATTAAATCATCAAGGATTTGGTATCCTATATCATCACCAACTTCCAAGTTAAAGTTTGGTGTCAATGGTGTACATTCTGCAGTTTCACCATCTATAAGTGTGATTGTATCAATTATAGGAATTGATTGTATTTTAGATATCCAAGTTTTGTGATTTAAATTTATATCTTGTGGTAATGGTTCATATAGTTTTAAAACTAATGCTTTTACTTCTTCTACCTTTTTATTTTCGTTTGTATCTTCATCAAACTTAAATGTAGATAATGTATTTTTATCAATATCCCAAGTCGCAATTAGTTTATTATTACCACCACCTAAATGTAAATAATGTGTAAGGAATGGAGATACATCTTCAAATGTTTTTTTATCAAATTGTTTTCTAAAACTTTCTTTGATATCATTAATTACACTTTCTCTTCGTAATGTTAAATCTCCTTTATCAAAAGTAATATTTATTTTTTCAATCTTACCTTCTGTTCTTTCGTTACCTTCGGTATTAAAAGGAACTAAGTTTAAAGAAAATTGTACTACATCTGAATTTTCTGTAATGTTTGTTCCACTTGCTTTTAAAACATCTGATACTTTGAATTTAGCATTGCCATTTGGTTCAAACTGTCCTAAGAAATTAGACCTAGTATCTTTAGAATATTTTCCTGCATAAACATAAACAAAATTAGTGTTTATAGATTGCCAACTTACATCAAATGGTATATCGAATCCTTTGAAATCTGCACCAACAATGTTTTGTGGAAAGTTTATATGAGTAATATCTGGACCAGGTAGGTATTCTCTACTTACTACATTTACATTAATCCTTTTTACATCTCCACTACCTGCCTTAGAAGAATTTGGTTGTAAATAAATTGTGTAATTACCAATACCATTATAGAAATCATTTTTATTTAAAATAATAGTTCCATTTGGTTTTAATGTTCTAGATGTTTTTCCTAATGTATAAACAACTTCATCTGTATTTTGTGTATTATAAACAATTTTTGTATCTTCTTCAGATAATATATTAACTTTTAAATTATCTATTGAAACATTTAAAATAGGTTTATTTATTTCTTCTTTTGGTATCTTAACTGAATTAACTTCTACTTTAGTATTGCCAGGCGATAATACTACTCTTGTTTCAAGAGCTTTAATTGTATTAATTGATTTAGTTGTTGGAGTTTGAATATCATAACTTACAGTATGAGTTAAATTACTTATGTTATTTGGTTTAAAATCAACATAACATTGTTTTTCAGAAACATTAGGTTTCTTACTTAAAGTTATTAAACCTTCATCTTCTAAAAGTCCTTCTTCTCCCCAAGATGTAATATATTTAATATCACCATCAATCATATTAGATTCAATTTCTATTGAATATACTTTTGGTTTTGGTGGGTCTATTATAATTTCATCTTTTAGTTTAAAATTTAAATCTACTGAAAATCCTTTGTTTATAGTGCTAGTTATATCATTAATTTGATTATTAACATTTATTTCTTTTCCATTTTTTTCAACTCTTAATTGATAATATGAAAACCCAACTCTACCAAGTGTAAGTGGTCTTCTTGGAATTGGCAATGGTTGTGCTTTTTCAAATCCTAAGTAAGAATTAAATCCTCCAAATCCTCTACTTTCAATACTAAAGTTTTCAGTTATTGGTTTTGGTTCAAACACTTCAATAGGAAGTACTGGTTTAACATTTTTTACAATGTTTTGTTTTACCGTATATATTTTGTATTTATCAATTGATTTTCTATTACCTTTTTGTACTTCAATTATTTTAGGTGTAAGTAATTCTTTTCCACCAAAAATTATAGGATTGTTAGTTGTCTGTTTTGTATCATTTCCATCTACAATAACTGTCCCGCCAATTGGTGTTGATTTAATATTAACTTGAATAGTATTAGTTGGTGTGTTATATGTAATTAACTCCTGAGTAATTATTGGTTTCTGGTCTACTAATTCTATATTAGTAGTCATATTTCCATTACTATCTAAAAAACCTGTTTGGTTAGTATTTGGTCCAACTTGAGCAACTCGTTCTCCACTACTTGTAGTAGTTACAGGACCTATCGCTTCACCAGAATTGATTAGTGCATTATCACTAGGAGTTCCTCCACTTACAACTACTGCACCATTATTTTTAATGACAGTATCAGTATATGCCCTATCAGTAGATAGTCCTCTTACTTTTTTATTTAGTTTATCTCCTAGTCCCATTATCTATAATTAGTTGAATCAATTATTATTGTATCTGATGTTACATTACCAAATGGGTCATTACCAAAAACTATTGTCTCTTCAAAGTTAGGTATCTCATTAAAAGTATCTATAATATCTGGTGGTGGCATTATTCCATCTGTACAATTACTTATTCGTGTAACCGATATACCGGGAAACCCAACTATACTACCATCTTGTGCACATATAGTTGTTTCTTCTCCTGCTGATAAGTAACTTGTTTTTTGTGTTGCTCCACTTGCATCTTTGTATGATAATGATATAGGTCCTGCTTGATTATTTCTAAATGGCTTATAATCAACATTAAAATCATTAAATCCAATTGCATCAATTCCGTTACCTCGTGTATTTCTTAACCTATACATTGAACTTGTATTTGTTGGTCTTAATTTTGGATATTCTCTAACATCTCCTCTGAATGTTACAGAACCTATGATGTGTGTACAACTAAACGAATCATACATTACTCCATTCTTTTCTTCACTCTTGCCATTTGCTGTTTGGTATTGTATAGTACCTGCATCAGAATGGATGTAGTAATTTTTAGTTTCTGTATTTGGTTTAAATGTACAACTACCATCATCTAATGTTGCATTAGGATTGTAGTTTAATGCATTAGGGTCTGTACAACCTTGTATCTCTACATCAACAACTGGATACATACAACTACCATCATCTACTGTTGCATACTTATTGTAATTCAATGAATTAGGGTCTGTACATCCTCTTACTTCTGCAGAATCTGGTTCTGTTGATTCATAAACTGCATTAGAAGTACTTGATTTTAAAATTTGTTTTACCCTATCTAATGTTATTTGTTCTTCTTTAGTTAAAACACTTTTTGTTTTAATATCTCTTTTTGGTAAATAAAAATCAATACATCTTATTAGTGATTCGAAAGATGCATTTTCTATATCAGAAATAGTTAACTCTACACAATCATAATCTGGTCCAATTGCTTTTCCATATCTATTATCATTGATATCCCAAATTCTTTTTTGAGAATAATATTGCATTGATTCTATAAACTTTGTTTTAACTCTTTGTAAGAGTAATTCAAAACTATCTAATTTAAATTCTTTTAAAATTAATTTAGCATATCTTACACCATCTTCTTCTTTACCTTTTATTAAAAAGAAATCTTCTAATACTTTTTGTAAATTAATATTTTCAATAAAAACATTTACATAATATATTGTATCATCTCTAAAGTTTTTCTCATCTGTAAACATAGAGTATCTTCTTTCTAAATCTTTATTTTTACTCTTTGCTCTATTTGGTAATAATCTTATTTCTGTTCTTGATGGTGAAATCTCATGTACCCATAAGTTATTACCTTCTATGTTTTCAATACCTGTTCTTCTGTTTAGTAGAGTTACTTGAGTTCTAAATATTCCATTAGCATATCCTGCTTCTGTTATTAGTTTTTCTAAGTCAACAATAAACTCAATTGTATCATTTAACTTTTTTGTTTTATTATTTTTTGAAATTATAAAATAATCATTAACATTAGCATCATCAATAAAGACATATCTAACTAACTCACCAGAATCTCCTTGTGGTAATTGGTTGTTAGCTGAATCATATAAAATAAATTCAATCATATCAGCACAACCTAGACCAAAGTTGGATTTAGATATTTCTTTTTCAAATACCGCTCTATCTTCGGATTCTACCTTGTATCCTTTTCTATCTACTATTTCTTTAAAATATTGTTCAGCCATTATTAATTACCACTTCCCCCTCTTCTTAACTTTCTATAAAATCTTGCACTCATATCAAATGATGTACCATCTATTGTTAAAGCAATTTTATCATCAAATACTTTTCTTCTACCTCTAGGTGAATTTACATTTCTAGTTTTAGAAGCATCTAAAGTAATTTTACCTGGTGTACTACCACTTCTTGCTGGTATAGTTCCAGAAGCAGGAGAAAGTGCAAACCATGTAGAACCATGTCCACCTGTTCTTCCAACACTTACATCAATAGAATATGATACTTCTTTTTCTTCATTAAAATTATATAGTTCAAGTGTTGTTCCATTTGACCAACCAGAACTTTTTCTATTTGACCTAAAGTAAAATGTATGTCCTCCATCTAATTCTGCTTGGTCTTCTATTTGGTCTTCTGGTATCTTCCAAGCATAATCTCCTTTTTGTTCGAATGAATTTGTAGGACCACTTAAACTTGCAAGTATTGCTGCAGTTTCTTGTTGTGCCTCTTCTTGTTCTTCGATTCTATCTTTTAATTTTATTTGTTCAAGTAAACTTACTTTTTGTGCTTGCAAACCTCTTACTTGTGCAGTAAGTGAAACTCTTTCAATTGCTTCCTTTGTACCTTTTATAATAGAGTTTTGAAAATCTGCTAACAATGCTCCATATCTATCACTCAAAATTGCATTTTGATTATCTGCAACTGCTTTCTGTTGTAAACTAGCATCTAGTTGTTGTTGTAATGATAAGTTTCTAGATTCTAATCCACTAATTTGTGATAGTGCATTATTTAATCTTTCTCTTAAATCTTCTAGTTCATCAACTTTTAAATCAAACTCTCTTCGAAGGTCATCAAAGGTTTTTTCCTTTACATACTTACCTTTTTTAAGTTTTTCTTTTCTGATTAATTCATCAACCTTAACATCAATAGCTTTTTGTAATTCTTCTTCGTTATACTTTGGTTTTTCAATGTATCCTGATGTTTCTCCATCAAAAGATGTTTGTTCTTGTACAAAAGGTTCTTCTACTTCATTTAAATCAGATTTAAATCTTGGAGATATTTGTTTTCCTTTTATTGGCTTAGAACCAAATGGTTCTTCTTTTTTCTTTTTAGGTTTTACTTCTTTCTTATCAGTTTTAGACACAAGAATATTACCCTTAGAATCTCTTCTAATTGCCTTTGAACCTTTTTGTGTAAGTTCGTTTATTCTAAATCTATCTGATAACGCCATTTTATAATTCCACAGTAAAAGTTAAATCTTTATCTTCAAAATATTCAATCACACCATCCCTATCTATTTTTATTTCAATATAATAATCTCTATTGATTTCCCAATTTGTTAGATTTAATTTAAAATAATTACCATTTGAATCACAACTAACTTTTGTGTAATCACTAAATGGAACTACTACTTCGTGTGTAATTATATCTTTAATTTGATAATATGTTGTAGATGGTAAATAATATACATCAGTATATGCATAAGTGTTACTATATGTTTTAAGAGGATATTTTTCTCTTCCAAAAACTCTAATTTCAGGACTACTTCCTCTTCTATATCTAGTTTTTAATCTTTTGAATGTTACATGAATATCATCCGATGTAAGTGCAGTTAGAGAACCTGTATTAAAAACAGAATCATCCCAACCTATTCTTACCTTTGGTTGATAGATAGTATTTGTTTCTTTACTAAAGAATTTTAGTTGACCATAATCTACTGTATCATTTTCTAATGATGAATCGTGTTTTAGTATGAATCCTTCGTTTCCAAGTGTACCATTAATCCAATTATTAAAGGGTACTGTTACATCCATTTCAATATCAGCAGTTTCATAACTATATGATTGAGATGCAAATGAACCAGTAAACCACATTCCTCCTTTACCATTAAATGAACCAGAACTTTCTAAAGATGCCGAACCTTTTAACCAACTAACTGAAGTTTTTCTTGTTTCCCAAGTACACCCATCTGTTGATATATCATCGAATCTTGTACCGATTCCCATATCCCACGATTGAGAAACTGGATATGCATATATCGTATAATCAGTTCCAATTTCATTTACATCACATTGTGTAATAATCATTTCTGCCAAACTCATTGTAACTTCTCCACTAGCAATAGATTGTGAAAGTGGTGTTGTTTCAAACTTGATTAATGAACGAGCAACATCTTTAAGATTACCATAGTAAACTTTAGATACCTCTAGTATCTCATCAAAACCAGTATTTTGTTTTGGTTGTTGTAAATATATACTTGCATCCTTTGATGCGGTTACGAAATAATACATTATACTACTCTCCCTCTTATATCTTTATTAGGAAACTTAACTTCAAATATTGAAGGGTCTAAAGATGGATAAACCATTTTACCTTTAGTTGCTTCACTTATATTATATGAGTTTGAAGAATAGTTTCCTAAACATTTGTTAATGATTTCACATTTTGGTACTGATTGAACTCCCTCAACACCTGCGATTAATAATTCAACTTCAGAAATATTAATTGGCATATTAAATGTCCAATTATCTGTGTTAAAATAATTTTTAAGTTCTGATGTTACTCGTGTTAATACTTGTCTTTTATTATATCCACCATATATTCTTATCTCAAAATCAACTCCAACATTTATAATAAATCCATTTATAATATTAATACCATCTGTAAGTAATCTATATTCACTTAAATATGTTTTTAGATTTTCTTTTACTGCTCTGTTTAGTGTAGTTAAGTTTTTATCTGAATTATATCCAAGTATATATAAATTAATTGCAAATGGATTGTTCTTTTCACTAACTGCAGATTTTTTGTTTGCAAGAAACTTAGTTACTTCATCTTTAACTTGTTGTTCTGTTAAATCTTTATCTCTTAAACTTTGAACTAAACTTGTAAATTCTTCTAAAGAATCTTCACTTGATAAAATAGAAGCAGGTGAATTGTTATCTAACTCACCATCTGGTGCACAATATGCTTTTGCTACTCCACCAAACTTAGGAGGTAATGATAATGCTCTTACTTGATAATCTTTTCTTGTTACCGCTCTGTTTTGTGAACCAAAATTCGCTAGTGCATTTTCTCTAATCTCTTCAATCGTATCTGCACCTTTACCACCAGTTGCTGGTTCTTCGTTATCACACGCTACTGAATTTTGAACTTCTCTATATGCTGATTGTTCAGCAGTTGTAAAGAATGATGTATCTTCATCAAACTCTATATTATCTATTCTAGTAATAGTTCCTGATTGAACATTTGATGTGACACCCCCACCTACTAAGTAACTTACTGTTAGTGTTGTGTTAGATGGTGCTTGTCCATATGATTTTGTTTTTAAGAAATTAGATGGGTCAAATGATGCACCCAATCTATCTATTGAGTTGTTTAATCCTAATCCTACATTTTTAAAATTAGGAATTAATGTTTCATCATTAGTTTGACTTCCTCCACCAAATACAATAGTTGTTGTATTATCTTCATTTATTCTTGTAGTAAATCTTCTTGAAGTTTTAATTACTTTGAGAATATTAGGAACTGAATCTTTAAATTGTAATAAATCTTTATCAGTTTGTTCTGATGTTGCATAATCAACATAAACCATTTCTTGTGCAAGATAAGGAACTTTGTACCATCTGTTACCATTTGAATCTCTTACATCGTAAATATCAATTATGTTATCTTCTGCTAAATCTATTTTTGAAAACTGTTGTGGTGTTCCAAATGATATCTCTACTGTTCTTAATTCAGCTGATATTACATTTACGAATTTCTTTACAAGATATTTTGTTGGTTGATTTAAACCATCAGTTTCATATACTGTTATTTCTCTATCATCTTCTACATTAAAATCTACTAACTCAGTAGTTCTGAATGATGTTCCTTCAGTACTTTCTACCACCATTCCTTCTTTAATTCTTAAGTAGTATTTTGAATCAGGTCTTATTGTATCTCCACTACCAATTTTTGGTACTAATTGATAAACTGCTAATTTAGAGATTGCAGGTGAAGTTACTTTTGGTTTATATCCTAAGTATTCTGATAATGCTAATACATTTTTCTTGTCTTCAGCATATAACATAAATGATTCTTTTAACGAATCATCTACATAATAAGATAAAACATCTCCAACATAAGATGCCATCTCAATGAACATCATACCAGGAGAAGATTCATTAAAATCAGTATATGTTTTAGGGAAATATGTTTTTGCATACTCAATTAGATTTTCTCTGAATTGAGAAAAATCTTTATTAAGATATTTTATATCTCTACCTTGATTACTTTTTCTTGTTACACTATTTAATGCCATATCTTATTTATCCCCTAACTGTAAATGTTATTTCTTGTAAATCTATTTGATTACCTACTGTAAATTGTACTGAAACTTCTGCTCTATTATTATCTTTCATCTCATCAGTCATTTTTACATCAATCTCATCTATATTAATATATGGTAACCAAAACTTAACACTACTTGTAATTACCTTTTCTATGTTTTCAGCCAATAAATCAGTATTCTGTTCAAATAATAATGATTTTAAACCTGTACCAAAATTTGGTTGTAATATTCTTTCTCCCTTTGAAGTTAATAACAAATTCTTTAAATTTGCTTTTGCTTGTTCAAAGGATGAAAATGCTTGTCTAAACATTCCTGTTTCACCTCGTTGTACAGGTAAAGTAATACCATATGCAAAGTCGTTAAACTCTTCAGTATCTTTTACTACTTTTTTATCAAGAATGTATGCCACAATTTACTCCTTATCTTTTAAACTTTTTAACAAGTTCTGAATTATCTCTATTTAAAATTCTATCTAAACCAGGTAATCCTGTTTTTACTCCTAAACCAGTTTTGTTTGCTTGTTGTCTTACTTCACCATACCCCATCTTATCTGCCATCTGAGCTCTCATACCTGTCATTCCCGCACCTGCTCCTTGAGATGTAAAACTAACTGTTTTATCCATACTCTCATTTACAGGTTGTTGAAATTTATCTAATACTGATTTTCCACCACTTGGTGTTGCACTTCTTTGTGCTTTTGTAAATGGTGTTGTATTATTCAAAACTTCATTTATAACTGCATTCTTAGTGAATTGTTTTTTGGGTGCTTGTCTTTGTTCCTCAAGTGCAAGTTCTGCTTGTTCAAATGGGTCTACCTCATTGATTAATTCTGCAACTTGCGTAGAGGGAACGCTGACTACACCTCCCTTCACCTCTGCTAATCGTTTCTTGACTTCTTCATCTAAAATCTTTGGAAATGTTTTAGATAAAAATTGTGCTTGTTTTTTAGCAACTTCTGCTTCTACAAGTGTCTTTATTACTTTTATTAATTGTTTGTTGTTCATTTTGAAATCTGTTTATCTTAATATAAATATATGTTCTTTAATTTTATGGTTATGGAACTGAATATCCTGTAAATGGTAGTATTGATGGGTTTTTAGAAACAGGAACACCGGGATATAATGATTCTAAAATATAAGTTCCTGAAATCGTTGTAAGATGAACTTGCATTGATGGTATTAATAAATCTAAAAAAACCTCGGCATCGTCAAGTGGTGGAGTTGGACCTATGGGTTTCCATACACCAGGATTACTTATTGGTGCAGTTGTTGTTGAAATATTTAGAAACGCAGGTGGTGTAGTAGCTAATGGTGGAATTGAATCTGATAATTCTGCACCTACCCAATATCCTTTTACAACTGCCTCTCCAATATCATCTATAAATGAATGATTCCCTTCTTTTATATTTAGAGCCTTTACACACGCTAATTTTAAAAGAGTTTCCATTAAATCAGTACTACCTACTTTTAAAGGTACTTTACCAAATGCAGCAGGTTGTTGAAATCCTCTTTTAATACAATTATCATATTCACTAGTTAGTTTTTTTGCAAAATCTTCATATGAATCTACCTCGTTAGATATTTTTACAGTTTTATTTTCTCGTGTAATCTGGTCAGATGTTGGAGAAGTTGGATTTAAAGGGTCAATTACAAGTCCAGCAACTGCTCTCCATGTGGTACTATTAACTGATGGTTTACCTGTTTCTATATCATTATCTGGTGTAGAGATATGAGTTTTAGTTGTAGCTTTCCAATCAGTACCACCATCGTTTACAATATCACCATTGTAATATCGTAAGTCTGGTCTCCATGCTGGTACACCAAGTTTAGTTGAAGATACTTGTACAGTAGTTTCTCTCTGCATGAAAGATAACATATTTTGTTTGAATATCGTGAAAGACATATATTACTCCGTATAGTTAAGAGTTGATAAGAATGTTTCTAACTTAGATTTTATTTTATTAAAATCACCTCTATTGTTTGGTCCTGGTGCAGTTGGTCCAGCTGGTGTTGAAAATACTTGTGCATTAATTGCATCAATTAGGTCACCCATTAAATCAACTAAAACTTGTCCTCTTACTAAAGGTTCTGTATTTTCTTCTGTGTTAAGGTATATCTCACCTGCACCTGCTAGTATTTTTACATCGTTATCATTAGTAGTAACCAATACATCACCATTAAAATCCATTTCAGCACCATCTAATCCATTATCTATTGTAAGTTTACCATCTGATATAAAAGAGTAATTTCCCTTTGAGTAAAATAACATTTCAGAATCTTTTGATGATAATATAATTCTACCACTATTGATTAAAGTTTGGTCTGTTCCCTTTAATTCGGGTTCTTCTGCATATATTGGTTCTGTTTCTAATGGTGTATCAACTGTACCTGGTGTGAAGTTTATTGATTTATCTGGACTAGTTAAAGCGATAACCGAACCATCATCAATAAAGTTTTCTTCAACAATATCTCCAATCTTTAAATCATTTAGAGATTTACTTCCTTGTCTATTTCGTATTACAATACTAGGAGCAAATACATTATCGGTATTATTATATGCACTAAAACGAATTGATTGACCAAATCTACTTTGTATTAATTTATCACCTTCGTATAATTTTAAATGATTTATTTTTTCTTTTGAAAAATATTCTCCGAAAGTTGGATTATCACTCGAACTTTTATTTTCCTTTCGTGTAGTTCCTGTTTGAGAAGTTTGTTTATAATCTTTAGTATTTCCAACTCCACTCTCATCTTCATTAAAGTATTTTGATTGTGCATTTATTTTAGCATTACCAGTATTTAAGTTTGCTGAAATAAGTCTTCTGTAATATACACTACCTGTATCGGATTCTATAAGTTCTACTATTTCTCCTTGAATTGGTAAATCTAAAAAAGAATAATCAAGTGGTTGATAATATGTTAAATCTGAATTTTTTGTAGAAAAATCATCTAGTATTCTTATTTTAGCAGAACCAATCATACTGAAGTTTTTATCTGTTTGGTCTTCTCCAGCATCTATTATAGAAGTTATCGCTTCAGAGCTCTCATCTAAGATTATATCCAATACTAAACCAAGTCCAATCTTTTTATTCTCACTTCGTCTGTTTCGGTTTATTGATTGTGCAAGTATCCTTCTACTCATCTATATCTACCTTCTGTTTTAATTCTTCAACTTCGTTAGTTAAGTCTTCAATTTTTTCTTTTTCATTTGTTATTTCAAATGCAGTATCTTCTAGTTGTTGAAGAAGTTGTTCTTTTTCCTTATCACTAAGGAATCCTGTATCACCATCTACTTTTTCTTTTGATGCCACCATTCTTTGTGCAATTGCTGCCATCTTAAGTAAAGATTCATCGTTTCTAACTGAAGTATCAACTAAATCTTTTATGATTGGACCAATTACTGCCATATCACCAGAATGTCTAATTACTTTTTTCATTTCAGCAATTAGTTCTGAAATTCTTTGTTTCTTACTTTGCTGATTATCATAGATGTTTTTAAACAGTCCACTTAGATTCTTACCAGGAAATAATTCAAAATTTGTACTCATGATTATACCATATTAGTTGTATATAAATATAGTAAACGAAAAAACCTCACTTTTAGTGTGAGGTTTAATCTTAAACGCGTTAGTAAAATTATTTCTAATTCTTACTTTTTAATAATGTGATAAAGTACAAAAGCACCTACAAGTCCTAACAGACCTTCAGCACTCAAACTTCCTAGAATAGCCATAATGTTATC
>Ga0181377_1000451_pt1 | contig 15276 bp, 32 predicted proteins | sample LowvirmetaG_9_FD_130160 | JGI IMG/M metagenome (GOLD analysis project Ga0181377, IMG submission 130160) | Marine viral communities from the Subarctic Pacific Ocean - Lowphox_13 viral metaG | ecosystem: Environmental > Aquatic > Marine > Oceanic | place: Subarctic Pacific Ocean | collected...
ATCTGTAATGCCGCTTGCTTTGATCGAAGCCTCTTTTACTGCCCAACACTTTGCAAGATACTGTGCTTTGTTTGAAGTTTCCATATACATATTATATTCCGATGTGCTTAAGATTCTTGTGGCGAACTTATCACCATGTTTATCAATAGCATCTTTCATTCTTTTTACTTCAACGATATCTACACCAATACCATGAATTTTTGTGTTGAGTGAATGTCTCATTATCTACTCGCTTTTTTCTTTGCTTTAAAAGATAATTTTCTTTTAAACTTTTTTGCGGCAGTTTTAATGTTTCTAATTCTGCCTTTTGCTGATAATCTTTTACTCATGTTGCCTCCATTGCTAGTAAGTCTTCAAAAGTCCAGTCTGCTTTAACATAATGATTAAAGCCACCGATACCTTCCCATTTTTCAAAAAATATGTCTCTTCCATATTCTTCTAATTGTTGTTGACGGTCTGCCTTTTGCATATGCTCAGGTGTCATACCGTGTTTAGTTGTCATATCAATAATTTGAATATCTGGAGAAAACTTTAGTGTAATAATCATTGCTTCTTCATCTGTCATTACAACACAATCGTTTTGTCCATTAATTGTTACACTCCATACTTTACGCATCATTTAACTCATGAAAACTAGGACAACCATCATCAGTACAATTATCTTCTATACTACTACAACCAGATAATGCAAAAACCATCATTACAAGAACAATGAGTGTAAGTACTATTTGATGTCTATTCATTAGTTTCTCCTCATCTGTGCAATCTCTGTAGCTTGTTTCTGACCTGTCTTATCATCTTCGTCTGCAAATACAGGAACAAGATTCGATTTGTGCATCATTGCAATACCTACAAGTTTACGTTCACCTGTATATTGCATTGCTGGTTTCTTCGTTGCAGTACCAATACCTGAATCAGAAGATAAACTAGCAACATGTTCTGTCTCCCGTATATTAGCACCTGAATAGTGCCATGGTGTTTGTACTGCACGTGGTTCTGATTTCGGCTTGTAATAGCCCTGTCGATAATCAATATACTCGTCCATAGTCATTTGAAGATTGTGACTTCCTACACGTTTCATATTCTTATTATATGCACGTAAATCAATCTCATACTGTTTCATTTTACCAGCCGTAATCTTACTACGTTTTTTCTTCTTATAATTATTGGTGGTCATATACGGACCCACTAAATGCATTGTCATACAAATAACTCCTAATTTCTAAGAAGTATAATAACACTAATTAAAGGATTTGTCAAGTTTTTTATAAATAACGATATAGGCACTTCATATGAGGAGAGGTATATGATTGATCCAGTATCCGCCATTGGTATGGCAACAGCCGCATATCGTGGCATCAAATCAGCAGTAGAAACAGGCAAAAGTTTGCATGATATGGCAGGCACCCTACAAACGTGGGCAACGTCAATGAGTGATTTAGACTTTGCACATCGACAAGCAGAAAATCCTCCTATGTTTAAAAAACTATTTGGAGCGAGTAAAGTAGAACAAAATGCCCTAGAAGTTTGGGGTCACCAGCAAAAAGCAAAAGAAATGCGTGAAGAATTACGTTCCCATATTAGTTTATATTATGGACCTTCGGCATGGAAAGAAATTGTTGGAATAGAAGCACGGATGCGTAGTGAACGTAAAGCGGCAGTCTACGCCGCAGAAGAAAGAAAACAAAAAATCATTGAATGGATTATAGGTTTATCTTTTGCGATAGGACTATCAGTAATTATTATTTTTATTATTTGGATTGTAGGTAAAGGCCAAGGCAGGTGGTAGTTACTGAGTAACTCCTAAATTTCTTAAAGACTTCTGTACACATATACTTTGTATTCTACAATCTTCTAATGCGTTGTGGGCCGAGAAGGATATATCTTTTCTAGGATCTCTAGGCATAAGACTAAACAAAGTTCTACTATCTCTGATATTATAGAATGCCCAATTCCAATGTAATCCTAACTGTCTGTATAAATTTTCTAAAATAACAATATCAAATACTGGACCTTGACACCAAATCTTATCCACACCAACAAGATACTTGTTTAATCTAGTTAGAATTTCTTTTACTGGATATCTATTCTCATCTGACAATGCCTCTTCGACAATCTCAGGTGCTTGTCTTGACCACCATTCTAATGTACCTTCTTCAATATGTCTTCCAATAGCAGTTTGTTCATCTACATTTGCTCTATAATAAAATTCACTATAAGGAGGGTCATTTGTAAAAGGATCAAACTTAATTGCACCTATTGTTAATAATACTGCATCAGGTTTCGTACTTAATGTTTCTAAGTCGATTGTTGCATGTGTTGGCATAATTACTCTTTTCTTAGTTTATTGTTTACTTCTATTACAGTTTTTAATATTTCACTTTTTGAGTAATCATAGAATGCCTCAGTATCTTTAGGAAAACAATGTCCTCCAAAACCAAGACCACCATCTTCATTAGGTGCCTTCATATGACTAGGTCCTATATTCTCAAATAAGCCTAATATATCTATCATCTTATCATGATTGTAGGAATTGTCAAGATTATTTTTCATTTCATGAAAAAATGCTACTTTTGTTGCTAACCAAGAGTTATGAACATATTTTATCATACTCGCCGTTGCTCTATCTACATCAAAGAAGAAAACATTTAAATAAGAAAATACACCTCTCCAGAAGTGACAACCTTGCGGAGAACCACCAAGTATAAAATGTTTCTGTCTATCCCAATCTTCCTTAGCCGTATTTGCTCTTAGAAACTCAGGATTATATGTTACGTTGTCTGGATATGTTGCTAACATATCAGGCGGTACTGTACATTTTAATAATACTTTTGTATCTCTTAATTCTTCCAATACAGTTCTGATAATACTATCGTCACATCTACCATTTACTGTTGGAGTAGGAACACATACTACTGCTCCTTTTGCCTTTGGATAATCGTGTATTTTGTTATCGTTTAACTTTGGATCAATTCTTACAACTTCTGTTCCATTTTCTTCAAGTGATTTTGCTACCGTTTCCCCTACAAATCCGCACCCAACTACTAATATCATAATCTTTCATTCTCCTGTTTTAATCGCCATACGCAATATATGTTCAGCCAAAGATTGTATAAACCCCAAGCTACAAACACGGCGAATGATTGTTGCCACCATACAGGAGATAAAAGTGCAATTTTGATTTGAACTAATATAAAGTCTGCCATCAAAAAACTCGCAATGTAGTCATACCAACGTATCACTTATTATCCTCTTTTTCTTTAGTTATAATTTTTTCTTTTATTTCTTTTATTTCTTTTACATAATTATTGTAAGCCGCCAATGCACCTTTGTCACCAGTCTGCGAATACATTCTACTGAATATATCAGCATTGTTTGTAAGATTTTGTATAATCTTAAAATACTTTTTTCTTATTGGTGACATCCATTCTTGTGACATTACTTTAATACCTCTATATCTGCCTCTGTTTCTATTACGACTCTAGCACCACAGGATAGAATAGGTTTATCATTACCTCCATACCTAATAACTGAGCCACCATGTATTTTAACTTCGTGACAATATGTATTCTTTTTACCTTCTTTTATCGTTATAACTGGCTCATCGGTGCCATGCTTTTTGTTTGCTCTTATCTTATGTTGGTTAACATGTATGTATTTTTTTGCCATCGCTTATTCCTGTACCTCCATATTTCTTGCTACCGCAACTGCTACAATATGTAATAGTAACTTTAAAGGCAAAACCATTTTTTTCAACCATAGTTTCGTCCCGTACTATATTTAGATTCTTGCAACAGTGTTGCGCCGTGTCCGTCATATTTTGCCATTGAGCCTCAAATTCAGTACAAAATTTTCAACCGTTAGTTTAAGTATGGAAGCAGACATGATTATTTCAGCATCTTTTCCTTCTATCTTATCTAACATTTCAATAACACTAAGACCAATCATTTCATAAACTGTATCTTCTGATACGTTTAAGTTTGACCAATCGATTGGATCTGTTATATTTGATTCTTTTGCTAATTCTACTAGTTGTTGTAACGTAGGTCTCATTTAGTATCTAACTTTCTAAGTCTAAAACTTAATGCTTTCTTCTCGCCTTTACTTGTAATAATTACTGGTTGACCATGGTCATCAAGTTTAATATCTTTAATTTCAGACCGAACGTTTTTAAATCGACCTAAATCGATTTTATCACCAACTTTTAATTCTATTGTATACGATTTCATCTATTTTAATTTGGCACTCAATACCTTTATCTTGTCCCTAATTCCTTCTAAATATTTGTGTTGCACTTTTTCAATTTCTGATATATGTAACGTTTGTTTTAGTTTCTCTATCTCTTTGATGATTGTTTCTTTATTCATCTTGTACTCTCCTCAAATGGGATACTTGCTAAATTTTTACATTTGGCTTCTACCATGATATCGAAATCTTTACGGAATGTACCTGCCCATTCATTTACTGCATCATTCCACATATAGTCACTGTGAGCCCGTAGTTTGGCTTTTTTGTGTCCAGTCTCTAAAAGTTTTTGAAAGTCTGGTCTAACATCTTGTCGATGCTCCGGGATATAATCTTCCCGACTAACACTATAATGCATAGCAGGCCTAACACCCCGCCAACTATCAATAACCCGTTTAACTCTATCATCGTTTATTCCTATGTATTCACCTGCACTGTGTATCCAGTGATGATGTATGTCTAGCACTAGTGCTACATCTTTTTCTAGTTCTAAGCAAGAATCGAGACCCCACGACATTTCTTCGTTTTCGATTGTGATTGTGTTTCTCGCTTCTTGGGATAATCTTGGGAGGATTGCTTTGATGCCTTCTGGACCTTTTCTACCCGATATGTGGACGTTGCATTTGAAATCTTGAAATGACTTGCCATAGCCCATCCACCTGATGATATCTGCATGGTATTCGAACTCCTTTATACTATTTTCTACAACATCAGGTCTGTCTGATGCAAGAACAGTAAATTGTCCAGGGTGCATAGATAAACGAACATTGTTTGCCCTAGCCTTCTCACCAATTGTATTTAGTCTATCTGCTATCAAATTAGTGATATAATTAGTTTTTGTTAGATGCTGATGATTAACCTCTGTATATGCAGGTAACATATCACTACCTAGTCGCAACATACGTTGCTCCATTGGAAGTGTGCTTACGTAGTCAATAAGATTTTCTGTAGCATTCAAGTTATGTTCTACAAGTTCGTAAACTTTTTCTTGTGATTGTTCCTTATGTTCTCGTAACCATTTGATAGTGGTGCCTCGAAAGTTAAGAGGTTGTTGTATCTCCTTCAACTCCTTAGGCTTGAGACTTTGATTTTCGTGCATGAATTTACATGCGAACCCGACTTTACCTGTCAATGTATACCTCATCGTTTGCGAGTGGACGCAAATCTTTAATCAATGCGCCTTCCATAAAAGTTATATCTACTTCACTATCTAATTCTATCAGAAATAGGTGCCAGTTGTCAATACTATAATTATAATTTTCTTTGAACCATATCCAGCCTTTTGGATTATAATTTGCTTTGTTTGTTGCTTTATCGTAATGACTTTTATTACGTGCAGAGAAAAAGCCCTTACCTACATAAATCATTTCATCTTCATCAAAGATAACATAGACACCTCTTTTTCTTTTGTGTCCTTTAAATCCTTCTTCCCATGATGGGAATACTTGTACACTAACAGGAGATATATCTTCCGCTTTCAGTCTACTATGTAGTGCTTTTTCTATTGTAAGTAAAGTCTTAGTCATTAGCTTTAATTCGTTCATCTTTGTATATGAAAAGTAGCATAGATTCTACATGTTTATGCTTTTCAGGCACAACCACTGTTTTCTCTACATATGGAGTATATGAAGTATGCCCCATTCCACCCCATGTAGTCTCAATTCGTTTCAACCCTTTGAGTACTTTACCTTTAATAGTCCAGTTCCCCTTACCACATTCAGCATTAAGTAGTCTAACAATACCATAGAATTGTTCACGTGTGCTAAACTTGAATTTGAATTCGTGTGTCATAATTTGCCTACTTCCTTTACAATAATGATAAATACATTATATTACAATATAAACTAAAAGTCAAGGTTTTATTAAAGGAATTCGTTATGTCAAATGTAAAAAAATGGAAAAATATCGTTGAAAATGCTATGAAAGTAATAGAACATGATATGGAAGATGCAAATCATACAGACCATGAAGTCAGTATGGCAAAATCACAATTACTATCAAGTGTTAAAAGTTCAGTAAGAATAGGAAAACACCTTAAAGATTTATCAGAACAAGACGGTCTTGAAGGCTGGGTTGCATCTAAATTAACTATGGCAGAAGATTATCTACAAAATGTCGCAGATTACATGGACGGTCAACAAGTAGACGAAGGTTATAAAGTTCTACCATCGATTGATAAAGACAAATATCAAGCACGTGATGGACTAGAAGGTCCTTTCTCTACACTAAGTGGTAAAGTAGTTTACTATGATCCAAAAGAAGGCAAGTACTATGACCCTGACACTGACATGTATATTTCTTATGAAGACTTCCAAAAACTTGACAATGACTATACTGGCATGAAGACAGAAGAAAAAGGTGGCAGTGTTGCTAGAGGCAGAGACGAAAGTGTAAAAAATATTGACAATATCCTAAAGAACATGGGTGCTGATGCTCCAGGCGATATCATTGCTGATATCATGCATTGGATTGATGCACACCCAGGTGAAGACTTAGCAAGTTTAATAAAACAAGGCGAAGGATATTATAAAGATGAATTAGATGAAAGTGCAAAGATTGACGAACTTAATGTGCCTAATGATAAAGAAAAAATCAAAGCACAAATGGCTAAGTTAAAACAAATGGCAAGTGATGCCCAAGCAAAAGGTGACCACAATCGGGCTTATAACATTGAACGTTCAAGTGAAATGTTAGCATTACAGAAAAAGTTATCAAAACTTGGCGAAGGTATTCCCAAAGACACAACTTACGGTGTTGTTGTAGATGGTAAGTATATTGCTAAAGGTAATAAGAAAAATATGCGTAGACTTGCTAAAGAAAAAGGTGGGCAACTAATGAATTCTCCAAGCAAAAAAGTAGGCGATGACACTGGTAAGATAAATGAAGGATTAGTAGCATTAACAGAAGAACAATTTGATGAAGCCGCTGGCGAGAAAGATGCTTGTTATCATAAAGTAAAAAGCAGATACAAAGTTTGGCCTAGTGCGTATGCATCTGGTGCCTTAGTTAAGTGTCGTAAAGCCGGTGCTAAAAATTGGGGCAATTCAAAGAAATGAAAATTGCAGAGATAGATAGTAAACTTTTTGAAAAGTGCTGGAAGGGCTATAAGAAGCACGGCACTAAAATGATGTTTGGTAAACGTGTACCTGATTGTCGTAAAGTAGAATCAGTATTAGATGAAGATTTACGTGCTTGGTTTGGTAAAGGCAAAAAAGGTGGCGCAGGTGGTGGCGGTTGGGACCGTTACAATACTAAAGGCGAACGTGTAGGCAAATGTGGTGACAGTAGTAAAGGTGAAGGTAAACCTAAATGTCTATCTAAATCAAAAGCCGCAAGTCTAAGAAGTAGTGGTGGTAAGAAAGCAGTAGCTAATGCAGTTAAACGTAAAAAAGCAAACGATCCAAATGCAAACCGTAAGGGTAAAGCAAAAAACGTAAGCAATCGTCCAAAGAAATAATATGAATAAGAATAAAAAAATTACTAAAATGCAAGTTACAGAAGCAGACAAAAGATTAAACACTCCAGCATGGCAAAGATATATGCAAGGTGATACTAGATATGAGTACAAATATCTAAGAGGATTAAAAGCAAATGATTAAAAATTTAAAAGATTTAATTATTATGATGCTAGTAATAGGAGTATTATCATTACTAGGAGTTATAATAATTGGTGACTATTATGTAGCACTACAAGAAAATAGACCTGTAGACGAAAGTGTAATCACTCTTATGAAGATGGCACTTACCGGACTAATCGGTATCATAGCAGGATATATAGGAAGTAAATAATGGCACAACTGATAATAGAGTCTCCTAGTACTAGAACTACTCAGACTTGTTGTCAAAATTGTGGACATTCATCGCATTGTGGTACAGGCAAGTATGCAACATTTAAAGACTATGCGTGTGACGGTGGCGAATACAGAGAAGTAAAAATATGTGAACATTGTAGATGTTCAGAATGTAATAACAAAGGAAAAAAGAAATGAGTCAATTATCAAACGAAATGAAAAGATTGCGTGATTCGATTGTTGATGCTATTCGTGATGAAGAAACTATCAATAGTGAAACTGTTACGAATGAAGTAGTACTAGAAGATGAACAAGATTTTCATGAAGAATACGGATATCTAGCTTTCTCAGAAGATGAAGCAGATATGTTTGAAGCTGAATATCAAGGACGTAAAGTTAAACTAAACAAACCAATGCGTGGTGATGTTAAGAAGTTTAAGGTTTATGTAAAGAATGATAAAGGCAATGTCATCAAAGTTAGCTTTGGTGATCCAAATATGAAAATTAAAAAATCTAATCCTGCTAGAAGAAAATCTTTCAGGGCTAGACATAACTGTGATAACCCAGGTCCAAAAACAAAAGCAAGATATTGGTCTTGTAGGAAGTGGTAATCACTAGAAAGGATTTATGGCGAGGTACGCACCTAACAATACTGCACATGAAAAGGGACCTAAGAAAAGAACATCTATAGGACATTCAAACAGAACTAGACCTAAGAATAAGAATAAAAGAAGACAGTACAAAAAGTACAACGGTCAAGGCAAATAAAAAAAGGGATCTTTATGATCCCTTTATTATTTTATAATCCCAAACTCCACATCCATATTGGTATTACAACAACGTGTAATAATATACAAATACCTATCATGAGGTAAACTGTGATAAGTTGTGGGTTCATTAACCCAATAGTTTCGCTAAAGTTTTTGGTCCTGCAATACCATCAGCAACTAGTCCTTGACTTGTTTGCCATTCTTTCAACTTCGCTTCTGTTCCAGGGCCGAAATCTCCATCTGCACTAATACCAAGGGCTTTTTGCATTTTTGCAACAGTACTTCCTTTGCTACCTTTACGAACAGTCTCTAGTACTTCTTTTGGATCATAATGACCACCTAGTACTTCTATCGCATGTGCATAATGTTTCTTACGGTCTTCTAGTCCTATAGTTCCACCATTGATACGTTTTGTCATTCCAACAATATCTTGTGCATCACAATAACGATTAATACTGTTAGTCTCCCAGAACCAACATGCACTTGCTAATGCACCTATAGGTGTACGAACAAAATCAGTACATTCTTCCGCAGTTCTTCTTTCTGAATCTCCAAACTTTGTATAGTTATGACGACCTGTTAGTTGTAGGATTCCCCCACCTCTAAATCTCCAACCGTCACCAGAGTCAGTATCTCCGTTATCCATACGATTTGCATAGATTACGTTTGCGATTTTTTCTGGTTGTCTATGATATTCTTGTGCATTTCTTCCTGCACGTTTAAAATATTTCGGGAAAATCTTATCTAGTGCATCTGCACTGTAATTTAGATTTTCAGATAGAACAGTAAATCCAGCGGACTCATGAGCCGTCTGAGCAATAAAACCTGCTACTCTATCAACGGTATCAATATCCCACCTAGGCAAAACTCTAGTCATTGCATCGTGCCATTCGTTAGCATCTATGCGTGGTAGTAATTCTGCTACATGTTCTACAGTGAAATTAAACTTAAAAGCCATTCTTTAGTCCTCCAATTTAACTTGGCCTGCTTCTATTAGCCATTTTCTGTTTTCCAGGTGTTGTTCTTGTATGGCGTCTTTTGATTGACCTTCATAAGGGACTGCATGATGATTGTCTAACATAACTGTAGTAAATGTTACATAATCATCTTTATCTTTATCCCAGATTTTAAAGTCTCCTAAGATTCTGCCAAACTTACCTGTCTTATCTTTCTGTGTCATAATAATTTGACTAGACCCAACTGGCATTAAAAATCTTACAAACTCTTTCGCCGCAAGTCCGAATTTCTTTTCAGTTAAATCTCTGGTTCTAGATTCAGGAGTATCAATACCCATGATTCTAACTCTTTCTCTGTGCATCCATACACCAAAGCCTAAGTCTATATCAACGTCAACTGTGTCTCCGTCTACTATTCTTAGTATTTTACATCGGTATTCATACATAGTCCTCTCCTATTACTTTTTATTAGTATCTTTTAAACAACCGGGAAACGCTTTCTCAGTCCCGTCTGTTATTTTCTTCGCCAATTTATATGGAAGAAATCCAAAAAACTGTGGGAAGAAAGCATGAATGATACCTGTTATTACCATTAGCAACCCAATACCGTTAAAATACATCGCCTTGTAAAAATGCGTGAACCAGTTTGCTTCTGCTTTGTCTAAATGGTCAATATCAATTAATTTGTCTTCCATTTATTTTTTACCCTTACCTTTCTTCTTATCATCTTTAACCCATTCACCTAACATACCACTATCTTCAATATGTTCTAGTCTTTTATTCCATAAGACCTCTTCGCCATTATCGACTATTTTATCAATATTGCCGATGTAACCTGTCATGTAATGGTCGGGCAGTTCTTTGCCAACTTCCCAAAATGAAAAATCTTCTCTTGCCGCAAATAACCAGAAACTATTCACACCAAAGTTTAAACTATCTGGTTCTTCTAAATGACAATATTTGCCATTGTCTAGCAATTTAATTAATGTACCACTATGAGCATATCTGTGTCTATGCGTTCCAGCTGGTGGGACTAATGCAACTATATCTGTTTCATTAACAACACGTGTAAGTTTAATCTTACCTCTCATTGCTCTGGTACCGTGTGAATCTGTTACTTTAGGTTGACCGTATGTAATACACTCAGAAACTTTAAATCCTGCATAATCTAAATACCAACTTACGATTACTGCTTCTGCACCACCTAAACTATGACCAGTTACGATTATATCCCAAGTCTTATCTAATCTACCCATGATATCATCTGCTATCATTTCGGCAGTTCTATGAAAGCCTGTATGTAATTCTATACCTAGTCTGAAACTTTTATCTTTGAAAAAGTTAATATCTTGCATTGCATTGTGAGAATTCTTCGTGCCTCTGATTGATATATAATATGCCTGTCTGTGACTATCAGTTATAATGCAGTACTTGATTTCGTTAATCTCGTTTATGTATATTTTCTTATCAAGATTCTTGTACTTTTTCTGAATACTTTTGTTATCTTTGTAAATATAACCGGCTAATTCAGCATACCATTTAATCTTTTTCCAATCTATCTCTTTTTTGTTATTAACAGTTTCTTTGAATTTGCCTTCTAAATTGTACTTTTTTACTAATGCCTTTCTAACTCTTTTGGCTAGTCTGGCAAGGATCCAACCCTGAATAACCCATTTTATAAAATATCTTACTAAAAAAATCATCATAGTCGTTGTCCTCCTTAAATAGATAACTACGACTATTTATCAGTATTTGTCCTATTCTGTTCTATACGTGTTAGTAGGGATATGAAACCAGTGAGGTTTCTTTGGATAATCCCACATAATCTTAGCAAGTTCAGGGAATACTTCTTTGAAATTCTCACCTCGTACTTCATCTAGGTCATTAGTATATTCCCAAAATTTCCATACTCTATGAGACCAATCTTCTTGGTTGATGAATTCTACCCATCTATCGACAAACTTAGTTACTGCAATTTTTATATCTTCTGGTTTACGCTTTCCAGAATAATAATCTATACTATCACACCATTTATGCATTTTATCACGCCATTCGTAATATCGCTCAGTAACATATTTTTTAGCACTTAATGGCATAGTCTTAACACATAAGAAGTCAGGACCATGCAATGGGTGGGCACAGAAGTTCTCATCATGCCACTGCCACAGATAATTGTAATCGTTCTTTCCTGCTTTTACTTTCCATTCAATAAAGTCAAGTATATGAAGTACATTATATGTACTAATTGTGATAGAATCATTTAACTTAACGTTATCATTATTCTTTGCAAATTCTTCTACTCTGTTTATATTTTTAAGAATATGATTCCATTTTACTGGGTGTCTCATATATTCTAATTCTGGACCCATGCCATCAATACTAAAACCAATCATTAATGATTTAAAATGCGACCAGTAACCCATAACTTTTTCAGGAATGTTTGTTAAGTTTGTATCATACTGCAATGTAATATGACTTGCATCACCACTTTCTACACATTCTTCTAAAAACTTGAAGTGTCTATGAATCATCATTGGTTCACCACCAATCAAATACAAATGGTCAATCTCTCCTTTGATAGCAGACATTTGTTCCCAAAATTCATCTGACTCTGCCCACGCAAATGGATTAGGAGTGATATTATATTGTTTACCTTTTACATGCTCTATATCAATCATAAAAGGTTTTTTGCCACCTCTTACTTTAATTTTAGCCTTATCACCTAATCGCATCATTTTCATATGGTCAGGTATCCAAGCAGAACTAACTAGTGGATTACATATTCTACATTTAAGATTACATAAATTGCCTAACTGAATATCATAATAGAAAGGTTTGTGGTCTGCTGGTATTTCGCCAGTTTCTAAGTTAGTAATTTTTTCTGCATCTGATTGTGTAAAGTTTTGCCATCTGTCTCCGTATAGTTGTCTCATGCTACGCATACCAGATGCTTCTTCATTTTTACATCTTGTACAATTAGTATGCCATTTACCTTGTAGCATATCTAATCTTAGTTCTTTACTTGTATCAGAATTCATTGCACCATTCACACCACTATCTGATACTGTGTGAACAATGCCATTAGTAAGAAGTCTACCTCCTACTTCACCATGGTTCATTACGCAACATCCTTTGAATGTCCCGTCTGTTATAATATGAACGTCATGCCATGGAGCAATGCAGAAAGTTTTACTACTCATTAAAATTTAAATCCGTCCTCGTCTATTTCATCTTGGTGTTTTTCAATAAATTCTTCTTTGTATTTAGGATGTTCCATATAATACGCAGGACCTCTTCCTCCCCTATGTGCTAATCTAACACTTCCAGGAAAGCCCTCACAATCACCTTTATGTCTTGGCATAAAATGTATATGAGGCCACATTACTGATTGTCCTGCTTCGACTCTCATATTCATCCCAAAATTATATCCGTCTATCTTGCCTTCTTCAATTAGTTTTTCTCCATACAAAACTGTAGCCTGTAAAGCAACTGAGATAAACTTAACACTATTTTGTTTAGGAACAAAAAGCAAATGACCATCACATACTGGCCACTTGTCTTCAAATGCTTTATAAAAATGTGTTTCTTCTATTACTTTTTGTTTATTCTTTTCAAATGGGGTATCTTCAAATTTTTCTATCATGCCCATGCGTCCATTACAGGCAGTAGTTTGTTTACTACTAATGCCGACTTTGCTGAACTTTCATCAACAAATTCATTAAAATCGAAATGCGAATCATTTCCTGATAAATCACTTAATACTCTTACAACAACAAATGGTTTGTGCCAATTACAACACACTTGAGCGATTGCTCCTCCTTCCATTTCTATTGCATCTGCTTTAAATTGTTTATGAAACATTTCTCTTGTTTTAGAACAAGCAAGATATGTATCACCTGTCAAAATTCTACCAAACTTTACATCATCATCTAATGTTCTTTTGATTGCATCACGCATGTCTAATGACATTTTATATGATACATCTTCATTTTCATCTACCATACCTGGAAAACTACCTGGTATAGCACTGATTACTTGACCATTTACTATGGCTCCATAATCATGTTGTACAAGTTGTTCAGCAACTAATACATCACCAATATTATATTTTGGATTTAGACCTCCTGCTACTCCGGAGAATACAATACTATCACACCCAAAATGTCCTAGTAGTAATGCGGTCGTCATACTTGCATTAACTTTACCAATACCGCATTCTGCGGCAATAACTTTTACACCATTCATTGTACCGAATTGAAAAATCTTATTGATAATTGTTTCTGTTCTTGGTTCAGTATCCCATTCTAATTTAGAATATTCTTCTGGGATTGCTGAGATTACGCCTACTGTCATTTTATTTCCTTAACTAATCCAATAAATCCATACTAGCATTGGTATTATGATTGCAAACTGTGGTAAGAAATTCAATATAATTGCTTTCTCATTCCATTTGTAACCTACATATATCCAACCACTTGCACCAATCATTTGTATGATGCTATTCCATGGTGTGATACCCGCAACGTGTAATACCATTGCAATTAATATTAAGATTGCACTCGCATATTTAATATATACTATGTTCATTATATCAAATACAAATCATAAAGTCAATTTATAATTTGCCTTCCTTTCGCATTTCTTCTCTTATTTTTGTAGCACTAATACTATGTATCTCTTTTCCTAAGTCATGTTCTGTGAACGTATAACCTACGCCTCGTCCATAACTGATATCCACAATATTAGGTACTCGCATTATGATATACTCATACCCATATTTATATCCTACTTTTTCTAATTCTTTTTTAATGTTTTCTTCTACATCTGTAGCAAGAAAAGGATTATCATCTTGCACTACTGTACGCCCACCACTTGCGTCTTCTTGTTGTGGAACAGTTCTAATTTGAATACAAACTTGTCCTGTTTCTGCTAATGCACGTTTAAATAATTCAGTATGTCCATCATGCCAGGGTTGCCATCTACCTAGCATTTGTGTTGTAGGTTTAAATGTATTAAATATCGTCATTGTCTAATCTCCATGCACTGTATCCTACAGGTGTTGTTGACGTTTTCTTCATATATCTTTCTACGATAGGGACTAACTGTACATGAGTATCATCAAACCATTCTGCGACATGATAATCTCTTTCATAAGCACTAGGCTTTTCAAACAGTTTGTTTGTATCTTCGTATCTACCTTCTTCAATAGTATCCATCCATACTGTAAAGTCTGCACCGAATTCTTCTCTTGCTTTTTGTGTGGGGCAAACAAAGTCAGCAACCGCAATATTGCCAGCCATAATTACTCCATCACTAAGCAACTTCATTCTTTGTGCTTGTCTCATACGTCCTTCGGGACTAAAGTCCCATTTACTCATATCATGCCCTTCATACTTTTCTCGTACTTTATCTGCATTAATATGAACGCCTCCAAGAAGGTTTGCTAGTGGTTCTGCAAGAGTACTCTTGCCACTTCCCGGTAATCCAAATATTAAAATTTTCAATGTCTTACTC
>Ga0181377_1000452_pt1 | contig 15260 bp, 3 predicted proteins | sample LowvirmetaG_9_FD_130160 | JGI IMG/M metagenome (GOLD analysis project Ga0181377, IMG submission 130160) | Marine viral communities from the Subarctic Pacific Ocean - Lowphox_13 viral metaG | ecosystem: Environmental > Aquatic > Marine > Oceanic | place: Subarctic Pacific Ocean | collected 2015-12-10
CCTTCGGAAGTTGTTGGAGGCATGACAGAAAATTTAAGCACCCAAGATCCAAGTTCTTATACTAATATTGAAGAAGTTGTTGTTACAGCCAATGAAGCTTTTATACAAAACTCTCAACTTGACATAGGCGATGTAACATCAATTACAGGGTATGGAACAGGAACTTTTACAAGTTACGATTCACTAACAAACACAGGAGGAATAGTTCAAGCGTTAGGACAGACGCTAGATTATCTTCCTGCCGGTATGCCTAATTTAATACTAGGTGTTAACGGAATAGCAATGGATAAAAGTGTTTTTGATCTTATTAGTGAGCCGGCTCCGTATGGTGGGAATAAAGTAAAAGATGGCTATCAAATTCATGACGATGGAACTTATTCAGGGGTAGGCAGCTCAATAAGATATGAGTTATTATCTGGCTTGCCTATTGGTGCTATGGGGACTTCAGCAATTGAAGGGACTACAATCTTTGCAAACAGACCACCTGAGCCTATAGATTATACTATACCAGAAGGAGTAAGTGGAACAGGTGCGGGTACAGGGGGAATACCTTCTCCTTATAGCTGGACTAATAACCCAAATTCAGGTTATGGGCCTAGACCGCACTCTCCCAATACGGGTGGTGGCGATGAGGAAGAGGGTGAAGGAGAAGGGGAAGAAGAAACTCCTCCACTTTTTGATTATAGTGATCCAGAAAGTAGAGATTATGAGACAAGCCAAACTGGTGCTCATAGTCCAATGCAAGAAATTATAGTTCGTCCCGATAACCCACCTGAAAGACCAGAAGGTGCAATTGATAGTCAAACAGGAGCAGGTTGGAGCGAAACAATTTCTCCTTATGTTTGGGATCCAACTAAAAGCGGTACATGGTCGCCAACTGGAGAATTTTTACCTTATACTCCCGCAGATCCCGGAAATTTAGACGGTGAAGATGGCGGCGGGGATGGCGAAGAAGATACTGGAGAAGATACAGGGACTGGCGAAGATACAGGAACTGGCGAAGGTACAGGAACTGGTGAAGGTGGCGGTGATGTAGAAGAGCCTGATCTAGGAACTATTTATCCTATAGATCCTGAAGATGAAGAGCTTGCAGATTTAATTGGTGATTATGCTCCTGCATTTGAAGAAGTAATAGCTACTGCTGATCCTGAAAGATGGAAAGCACTACATAATACTTCTCGTTGGGATGGTATTGTAGAGTACACTGCTAATGTTGCATCAGAAATTATTGGTTTATTTACAAATGCACCTGATACTCTTATAGATCCTTATGGTGCAGTAGCTGGCGTTGTTCAAGCTATAGTGCCGTTTAAAGGAAAACGTGAGGAAACACTAAAAGATCTTTTTGAAAAAGCAGGATTAGACGTATCAGAAGATTTAGATACTCCTGAAGGTCGAGGTATAATTAAAGATTTTATAACTAATTTAGCAAAGAACTCTGAAGAGACTATAACAGAAAATTTTATTTCAACAGCTTTAGCTCCTGAAAGTGCGATTGTAAAACTTGTTGGTAAGTCTTTATTTCCTGAAGAATCTCTTGAAGCAGCACAAGCTAAAGCAGGACAGTGGTTAAATGCAAATGTTGGTATACATTTATTAAACGCCCTACCAGAAGGTACTGCTGACAACAGACTTGTAAAGGCCGCTATTAATATATTAGATTCAATGGTTGACGCTGTAGCGGCTAACTTCAGTGGCGAGCAGTTAGGGAAACATTACCAAGCCCATAGCACAGTTTTAAGCACGATTAAAGTAGCAGGAGATATGCTTTCTGCCGGTATTGTTACTAGTAAAGATGAATTAGTTTCAGCATTAAGTGATTTCTCAACTTACATTTTTGGAGAAATACCGGCAGGTAGTTGGAAAGCTCCAAATCCTATGACAGCTGTAGATTCATTTTTAGGGTCTGACAGCTTTGCAATTATATCAGGTCTACACAACGGAACATTAGTTTATAATCCGGCAGATCCCGGAAATATGTTTCCACCGGCAGATTGGGCACCAGATGAACCGGATGTATATGATCCATGGGCAGGTTTTTATGTTGAAAATCAATTGGGCGATGACCCTAACGCAAACAGTAATTTATCATTATGGCAAGGCTTTGAAGGAGGGACAACAATGTCCGAAGAACAAGAAAATCAAGAAGTAGTAAACGAAGAGGGGACACCGCAAAGATCACCACTAGGTATACCTTTAACGCCTATTATAACAGATGCAACAACAGGTGTGGCAACAACAGACGTAGATACTAATACACTTACTGATGGGAACGAGCTACAGGAACTGAGTGAAACACCACAAACAGCAGCGGCAGGTACTGTTGACGCTACTGGTGTTGCCCCTTCAGCAACAAGTGCAGGCGCTGCTGTAACAGCTTCAGGGCCTGAAACAGCTTTATCTGCAAACCAAGTAAGCGATACCAGTACAGTTACAGATCAGGATGCAGGCATAGTTACAGGAGCTGCAGGCACACTTAGCGAAGACGCTACATCTACTTCGGGGCAAGCTACAATGACTACACCCGCTGAAGTTGCTTCTAGAGATGTTGCCGGTGAGACAGCTGCACAAGCAGGTGTATCTGACTATGTTGTTGATACAACATCTTATGTTGATCAAGTCACAGGTGAAACAGTTGAGGTTGCTGTTACTCCTGACGCACTAGCAAAACAACGAGAAGCAATTACAGATAACACCTTTACAACAGGTGAGGCTGCTCAAATTCAAGATACTTTAGGCTATGAAGCTGTTCAAAATAGGGCAGTGACAGGAACAGCAGCTCAAGGTGCAGCAATTGAAATGCTTGCAGAAGTTGGTGATATGCCTCCAAGTGTAGCAAACGCATTAGTAGAAAACCCTGCTGCGGTAGAAGCACAAGTAGATAATGCGCCTGTTGAAGTTCAAGCGGCTATTGCGGCTTTACCCGAAGAAGCTTTAGTATCTGCACAGATGGAAAATTTATTAGGAGCTATGGAAGAAGATAAAGTTCCTGTATGGGCAAGACCAGCAGTAGAGAAAGTAAATTCTCTTATGGCTAGTCGAGGTTTAACTACATCTACTGTAGGCCGTGATGCGTTATTCAATGCAATAATTCAAAGTGCTTTACCACTAGCTCAAAGCAACTCTGAAGCCTTACAAAAACGAGCAGCACAGAATCTAGATAATGAGCAACAAGCAAACGTAGTTACTGCACAGTTAGATATGACTAGACGTATGGCTAACTTAGCTAATAAGCAAACGGCTGCAAGTCAGACAGCTCAAATGGCTAATGATGTTAAGAAGCTTAATGCAACTTTAAAACAAGAATCTATAATTACTACTGCACAGCAAGAGCAACAAGTTCGTGTTTTAAATATACAAAACAAACAACGTGCTGCTGAATTAAACGCACAAAATGCTCAAGACATGGCAGCTAGAAACTTAGGCAATGAACAACAGATGGCACTAGCTAATCTTGAACTTGAAGCTCAAGTAAACAGCGAAAACATGAGTGCTGAGAATCAAAGACGTTTAGCAGAAATGAATGTAGCTGCTCAGTTTTTAAGTAAGAACGCTGATTTAAAACAGCAGATGGATCTTGCTAATATGTCTAATGAGCAACAAATGAAGTTAGCAAATCTTCAAGCTCAAAACCAAGCGTCTTCTGAAAATTTAAATGCAGCGCAGCAAACTGAACTTGCTAATATGCAAAAAGATTTAACTACCAGAGTTAAAAATGCAGAGCTTGCACAACAAATGGGCGTAGCTCAATTAAGTGTTGATCAAGAAAGAGCAATGCAGAACGCATCAATGGTTGCTAACATAGATTTAAATAAGTTTAATGCAGCACAACAAGTAGAACTAGCTAACAGTAAATTCATGCAAACAATGGAAATAGCTGACTTTAATGCTGAGAATACTGCAATACTTCAAAACGCTACAGCTATGGCATCTATGGACATAGCTAATGCAGACAATCAAACTAAAGTGGCTATGCAAAATGCTCAAAACTTTTTAGCTATGGATATGAAAAATTTAGATAATAAACAGCAAGCAACCATTTTAAATCAACAACAAAAACAACAAAGATTGTTATCTAATGCTGCTGCTGAAAACGCTTCTAAACAATTTAATGCTACGTCTAAAAACCAAACAGATCAGTTTATGACACAGCTTGGAGCACAGATAGATCAGTTTAATGCTTCTTCTGCTAACGCAATGAGTAAGTTTAATATAGAAGAAAAAAATAGAATGGCTTCTGAAGGAGCTAGGAATAAATTAGCTGCTGCGTCTGCTAACGCACAACTAGCTACAGATGTATCAAAATTCAATGCTCAGTCAGAAAACCAACGAAGACAGTGGAATGCTGCTAATGCACAAGCAATTGAACAAAGTAATATTGCGTGGCGTAGGCAATCTAACCTAGCAGATACTGCGGCTCTAAATGCAGCAAACCAGCAAAACGTACAAAATGAATATAACATAAGCTCAATTGAGTTGTCTCAAATGTGGCAGCAAGTAAGAGATGAGGCTACTTTTGCACACAACACAGCCCAGAATTATCAAAACAGAGTAACTCAACTATATGGTATGGCTCTTGGAAATGCTGGCGCTGCGAGTAGTGAAAATGGAGCACAAGCAACTATAGATTTAATTGACGCTGTTGATAATATTTTATCGGGCGACTCACAAACTTAGAGGAAAAAATTATGAAATGGTTTGATAATTTAGTAGAAACTGTAGGCGATGGTATAGAAAGTGTTGGAAGAGCAGTCGGAAAGCTTAATGATAAGTACGGTGTCTTTGGAACAATGGGTTTAACTGCCATTTTACCTGCTGTTGGCACAAGATTTATGGAGATAGTAGTAGGGGGATTAGATATGGTTGTCTCCCCAGTTAGAGATTTTGTAACTAATATATTTGAGTATACCACAAAAGCAATGACTGATGAAAGGAATGTTTTTTCAAATATTGCTTCAGGCGTTTTTAACACTGCTAAAAACTTTACACAAACACTAGGTAGAAAACTAGGTTTTGAAACAGGTGGAGCAGAAAGTTTTTTTGGAGAAGACTCAGCATTTTCAAGAAGCTTTGGAGGTACAACAACTTCAAGTGCTGACTTCACAACAGCTTTACAAGAAACAGTTGTAGATGCTAATCCAGTTATAGTTGTTCCTGAACAGTTAAGCCCTTTAGAGTCTTTAGATTATACCAACAATAATCCAATGCCTCCAAGAGCCTTTGAAAATACAAATGTTGAAGTGACTAATTTAGATGCTGATTTAAGCACTATTGATTTAGCTAATGTAGATCCTTTTTCTATAGATGATATTACAACAACAACAACAAGTGTACCTAATGTTCCTACAACATACTCTATACAGTCAGGTGATACTTTATCTCAAATTGCAAACAAAAATGGTTTAACTGTAAATGAATTAGCAGAACTAAATAACATTACAAACACTAATCAAGTTTTTGCCGGACAAGAACTTATTATAAATACTCCACAACCTACTGGTTTTGTTTATGACCCAACAGATATTAAGGTGGATATTGCACAACCTGAAGCATTTAAACCAAGTCTGTTACAAAGAACAAAAACAGCTTTCGGAGAATCATATAATAAGTTTAAAAAGAAAGGCGTTGAAACACTTGTAGATTTACCTACAGACTATTTAGATTATAGGACTAGAGCAGAAGTAACTAAGAAAGTTAACGAAGATGCTTATGGAAGCCCTGAAGAAATCTTTCAAGAACAAAGACGACAAGCACGTTTAGTAGCTGAAGATCAAGCTCGTGCAGCCCGTAGTGCAAGTAGTGCAAATATGATGCAATTTCAAACTCAAACAGGTGGAGCACAGCAGCTAACCACACCTACTGCATATACGCAACAAGCTACTCCTTCAGGAAACTTTGGATATAACGCATATCAAGCAAACACATACGGCAACTACATGTCAAAGTTTAATTAATAAAGGTATTGACAATGGATAGATTACAACAAGTAAAACAGTTTGAAACATCGGGAGCAAGACCTATTGCGGGTGAGTCACTAACAAATGACCCAGAAAATCCGATGCCTTTTGAAAAAGCTACTAAGTTTACAAACATACACCAGTGTACTGAATACTTATGGGTAAAAATGATAGAGGAGCAAACCTATGTCAAGTTAATGACTGCTATAGATAGTGGCGTACCTGTAATGAGCATAACAAAAATGTTAGTTCAGGGAGGCTTTCAAGAAGGTTTATGGAATCCTGACTTGATGATATTGTTAGTAGAGCCTACAGCTTTTATGCTTTTAGCTTTAACAGAAGCAGCTGGATTAGAAGATGTAGTAATTTCAAAAAACTCACTAGACAAACAAATTAATAAAGAAAATGCTGTAGGTGTAGGCATGGAAGAAAGAAAGGCTTCTGAATTATTAAAAGCTATGAAGACAGGACACATTCCTGAAGACATGGTAACTCCAGAAATGCAAGATCAATTAGAAGCAGCAGACCTTCCTGAGATAGCCCAAGAAGCCAGTCCAGAAGAAGAAAGCTTTTTAGCTCCTCCACCAAAGGGTGAAGGCATTGAAGAACCTGTTATTTCTGAAGAAAGCCCTCAACAACCAAGTTTACTTGCCCCTGAATAAATTGAAGGATAAATTAAAATGAGTGATAAATACAATATAGAACCTTTTGCATCTTCATTGCTTGCTGACGTAAGACAAAGAAAAGATCAAGAAACTTTATCTTATCGGAAAGATAGAGATAAAATGATGCGTGATCAGCGTGATAGAGAAAAGCGACAGTTAGGTTATATGCTTGGAGCTAAAGTTATCTTGGGCATTGGTAATAGCATGGTTAGTGATGCTACAGAAAAGTTTATGAGCCGAAGAGATGTTTTAGATAATAACATTAAATTTAAAACATCTTTTAATGGTGCTTCTCAAAGACATACTAATAGACAAGAAGCTTTAAAGTTTCAAGGTGGCGAAGATGCGTGGTACACTCAACATGCAATGCAAAACCTAAGTCCTACATTTGCTACAGCTTTGCCGGACACTAAAAGCAAACGAGAACGTGATTTGTTAATTTATAATGAAAGTTATAAAGCAGGCCAGTTGATTAAAGAAGAATATAAGAAAGCAGAAAAAGATGATTTAATGCTTATTGAAAGAGCAGGAACAGCAGGCGCATCAGCCTATACAGATGCTTTAAGATCTTCTAGACCTCAGAACATAGGTTCAGCTGTGTACAGTAAAATTAAAGGAGTTTTTAATAAAGACGGTAATCCTTTAGATCAAAGCATATTAGCAGGACAAGATCTATTAGATTCAGCTTCAAAAACTAAAGCCTTTGGCGTTTTACGTGAAGCGGGTTTAAGCTCATATAGATCAAAAGAAAAAATAGAAGAGCTTACAGCATTAGGTAAAAGTCTTCCTTTAGGTATTGCAAGCCAAAAAATTGTAGAACTAAATGGCTATCGAGAAGTTACTGGCACTTATGAAAAAATGCCTCATAACGAAGTTACATACACTGATGGTACTGTTAGCCGATTTAATATTGAAACAGGTGAAGAATTTTTATCGTCTGAACAGTCTTTAGAAAGAGCAGTGGCAAACGTAATAGATCGAAGATCAACTGAGCTTGAGCAGTTTGAAGCTAGGGTTCAGCCACTTGTATCTAAAGATGATAGCAGGATTTTTTCAGAGTATATGAATATAGTTACTAAAGATCAAGGTGATAAACAAAAAGAAAACGCAGCTACACAATTGTACGCTAAAATATATTTAACTAGAAATGAACTAGTTAAAAAGGGTTTAAAAGACGGAGAGGCTCTTCAAATTGCAATATCAAGCCACGCTATAAACTTAAAAAATCAAATAGGTTTAGAGGGGGTGAACCACACAAAACCTCAAAATAATATGTTAGTAGGTTCTGGAGTATCTCATCCTGCTGTAGCTTTATTAGCTTATGAAGAAATAGAGAAGCGGCAACAACAGACTGTTTATTTTAGACCTGAAGTTAAAAGAATTTTAATCGAGGATCTTGCAGCAAATGCAGATTATCATACTTCTCGTTTAAGCGATGGAGCTGAATTAACATTAGATAGACTTATGAAAAATTCAGATTTGTTTAACTTAAATACAAAACAAGACCCAACTCTTACAAGTGTAAATACAGCAGCCAGTGCAAGTAGTGGTGCATCTGGAGGTGCAAGTGGTGGTAATCCACCTGTAGCTTCAGGCACATTAGTTTACTTGCCTCAAGATATTAAAGATTATAAAAATTCTTTACGGAGAGGCGCTTTAAAAAATAAACTAAGGGGTAAGTCTGATAACTACATTTTATCTGAGTATGGTGATCAACTGTCTGCATTTTTAGGGGACAAGTATAAAGGAATAGATCCTGCAAAACCGTTACCTACAGGATCGCAAAGAACAATGGCCTTTAATAGGTTGACTGATGATCAGTTAGATGTGTACGGCAATCTTGACAATATTCAAAAATCTATTTATTTACAAACTTTAAACTTAATTTAAAGGAAATATAATGTCTGAAGAATCTACTTTATATCAAAGATTTAATACGTATAAAACTAAAAAAAGAGCAGGCGAGGATGTCACTGGTTTTGAAATCATTGATGAGTCTGCAACTGACCAATTAGTAAATTATAAGTCAGGCCCTGAAACAATAACAGATTTTGAAAATAATGCTACTGTTTTAAAAAACTATGATACTGTTACAGATTACTTGTCACAGAACTCAGGTGTTATGTCATCTCTTTTAGATGCTCCTTCTACTTCATTTGGAGAAGATGGCGTAGCTGAAATGATGCGTGATAGCACTGCACGAGTCTCTACCATAGTTAATCAAGCAATGAAGATGCAAGACGCTCCTGAGAATGTAAAAAAAGCTTATAGAGATTTAAGGTCTGATTGGGAAAAAGTAGACATGAATGGCGGCAAAGAGTGGTGGGACTTTGTTAAAGACTACGGCACTGACGTAGTAGCAAGCTATGAAACACTACCTGCTCTGGCAGCTATTTTCTTTTCTGGCGGCACAGCAGCAGCAGGAGGTGCAGCAACTCACTCAGCTGCTCGTTTAGCCCTGCATAAGGCTCTTACATCTTCTGCAAATGCTGTAGCCGGTAACACTGTAAAGTCTACAGCGGCTTATGCAGGAACAATTGGAGGCATACACGATTTAGCTTCTCAAGATTTAGCAGTAGATTTAGGTGAAAGAGATGATATTAGTTATGGTCAGGCAGCAGCTGTAGGAGCATTTAGTGCTGTTATTGGTGGTGGCATAGGCTATGGACTTAAAAAAACTTTTAGCAAAACAGGTACTAATAAATTAAAATCTGATTTAGAAGAGCAAGGCAGTAATGAAGTTGTTACTGTTAATGTAGTTACTAAACAGTTTATTGAAGATGCCGTTAGAGATGACATCCTTGACCCAAGTGTTACCCCTATTGTAAATCAATTAGATTTATTTGATGTAGATGATGTAGTAGAAGTTCCAGATAGTGTTGTTAGAAAAATAACAACTCAAACAGAAACCTTTGTAAGAAAATCTGGAGGCGGAGATAACGCTGTTGAAGAGCTAGATAATATAGTTATAGGGGCTTTAAACTCTGGAGCAACTGGTAAGAAAATTAAAAGTAAAATTCTACATAGTATGTGGAAAATGGGTACAAGTTTAACAGGAAAATATTTTGGTAAAGCCGCAGGTATACTAACTCCATATACTAAATTCTCAAACACTGCTGCTACTCTCCAACGAAGATTAAGTCACGAGTTTGCTGAAGGTTTTACTAAACAAAAAGAAAATATAGGGATGGACTTTGATGAGGTTCAAAAAGCTATAACAGGTCGTTATACTGTAAAATATTTAAATATTATAGAACCTTTAGCATTAAACTCGGTTAAAGGAAATCTTGCTGATGATGTTAATACTGAATTAAACAAAGCTATAAGAGGTGTTAAATCTAAGCATCCTAAAATCCAAAGAGCTGCAACAGAAATTCAATTGTTGTTTAAAGAAATAGGTCAAGAATTACAAGACAATGGTATTATAGAAAAACAGGTTGAAAACTACATTCCTAGAATGTGGAACAGAAAAGCCATTCAAAATAATACTGATGAGTTTATGGAGTTGTTGGTTAAATCAAATGAAGCTAAAAATTTATCAGAAGCAAAAGATATTGTTTATGGTAAAGTAATGAAGGTAAAAACTCCTGATGGTTTTGAAGATGTTCGCATAGGCGGTATGCTTGATATTGAAAACCAACTTGACGGAGGATCTGGTGGTCAGTATTTTGCGTCTAAACGTAAGTTTGAGTTTGTGGATGATTCTATATTTACAGATTTTTTAAATACTGATTTATTAGATGTTACTCAGCAGTACAATTTCCAATCTGGTAAAGCTTTAGCTAAAAGAAAAGTTTTACTTTCAGGGACTCAAAAGCAATTTGAAAAGCGTTGGATTAATCCTATTGTAAAAGAAATGAAAGCTGCTGGTAAAACTTTAAGCGATAAAGAAAGAGGAGAGATCTTATCTCTTTATCAACATGCTACAGGAGAAGGCTTACAAAGATTTGGAGCTGCTGCACAAACAGCATCAGATGGGTATACCTTAGCAACACGAATAGCCTTGCTTCCTTTAGCAACTATTGGTAGCTTAACAGAAATCTTAATTAATGTTAGTAAAGCTGGCGTTATGAACTCTATAAAGGGTTTTGGAGAAGCTAGTGAAGTAAGTTTTTCTAAAATTTCTGGGAACTTACATAAAGATTTAATGACCCGACATGGCTTAACAGCTAATGAGGCTTGGCGTGAACTAAAACAATTTGGTATTGCAATGGAGCAGTCTCAGGCTCAACTAGGTCAACGTCTTGTTGGGGATGACTTAGCTACTGAGTCAATGCAAAATGCAAGCAATAAGTTTTTCCGTTTAAACATGCTGGATCAGTGGACTAAGTTTGTTCAGATGACTTCGTTTGCTAGTGGCAAGAATATGATTAAACAAAATCTAGAGTTTTTAGCTTCTCAAGGTGATACTGCACTTACTAAAAAAGCAGAGACTATTATGGGAGAGCTTAAAGAATTAAACATAGATGTAAAGCAAGGTATAAAGTGGGTGCAAGGCGGTGCTAAAACAAATGATCGCTATTATAATAACATTCTTTCTGGTGCAGCTAGATATACAAACTCTGTTATTCTACAGCCATCAGCAGCTTCAGGCTTAAAACCTTTAGCGCACACTAACCCTAGAACTACAGTATTGTTCCAGTTGTTAGGCTATCCTGCTGCGTTTACAAACACTGTACTTAAAGGTGCAGTTAAGGCAGTTGTAAAAGCTCCTACACGAAACGCCCCTAAAGTTTTTACAGCCGGTTTTTTAATGACTGAATCTGCTAGGTGGTTAAACTGGGCAAGAACTCATGGAGAAAGTGAAGAGTACTCATCTCCAACTGAAGCAAGATTAGCTGCTATTAAGCGTTGGGGTGGTAATGGTTTACTTTTTGACAACCTACAAAGAGCTTCTGATAGTGCAAAATATTCTGGAACTGTTTCTGGTTTTCTTACTGCTCCTTTTGGGCCTATTGCTAATGACATTTTAGGATTAGCTCATGGTAAATACTTCCAAGTTGCAGGAACTAAAGTGCCTTTTTACACAGCAGGTAATGTTACGTTAGGTTTAGATACAATGCGTGATTATAGAAAGTTCTTAAAAGAAAAAGATAAAGAGTTAAAAGGTTTTATTCCTGAGTTTGAAAAAGACATAGTAAAAGAAAGATTCAATAAAGGCGGAGAGGTTAACGTACCCAATGCTCCAAAAGAACCAGATGAAAGGATAAACAAATACACAGGTAGACCTTATAACGAAGATGCAGGTTCTGCGTTTATGGACACGTTAGACCCTAAGAAAACAGAACGTCAAGGCTTTGCTCTTGGCTCCATTGCTAAAATAGGCGGGACAAAACTAAGAGGTTTTGTAGCTGAAGCAATTAATGATTACTCAAATGGTCTTACTAAACCTGAAGTAATTAACGAAGCTGCACAGCAAATTGAAACTGTTACAGGTATAAACCCTAATCGTTTTGATGAAGCGACTTACGATCCAATGTCAGCTGATATGGATGTTAATCAAATGATGGGTGAAGTTGATGAAGACGTAGAAAATTACGTCATGTCTTTTTTAAAGGTACATTTAAATGAAAAAGATGTATCAAAAACAGCTGACCCAGAAAAAGCTGCAAAGATTTTAAAAGAAAAAGGTGCAGACTCTGAAGAATATTATAAGGCAATGGGCTACGATGAAGACTATTTAGATGAAGTAGAATACCTAAAAAATATAATAGATGAAGTAGATCCAGATAGAGAGATAGCTTTTGATATTGAAAATGCTGTTGCTACTGTTCGTCAAAATAAAAATTATTATTCTTTTGACTCAACAGATCAAGCAGCTGTGGATCAAGCAGATGAGTTAGGCTTAGAAGAGCTTTCAGAGTTTTTAGCTTATCGTTTGGGTGCTGATGATACTATATCTGAAGAAGGTAAAGTTAGTCTTGTAAAAAATGTTATTGGTAAAAATCTTAAAGATCCACAATTTTCAGAAAATATAAAAAGTCTTAGAGATAGTATGCCTTCAAAAACATCTTTAGAAGATGACGCATATTCAAAGCTTCCAGACGAAGAGCTAATGAAAAATCTTGATGATTATCTAAGTGCTTCTGTAGAAACAAAACCAATGTTTCGTGGTGTTTCTGCTTTTGGAGATAGAGACTTTGAAATTTCATTCTTTTCTCCACGAGAAATGGGGACACATGTAGGCGCAAGAGGCCAAGCTGAATACATAATGGCTAAGAAGCTTAATGAAAATAGAACCATGAATGATTTTTCGGTTCCTTCAAGGGGAGGTGAGCCTGTATCAGAAATTGAGTTAGATTCTTTTTATTCTAATGAGCTTACAGATGTAGCCTCTGTTAAAGATGCAGACTTTAATAACATGAGTGTTGATGAGTTTTCTTCTTTAGGAGGCGGCACAGGATCAGATGTTAATTTAACTATGATGAAAGGTTACATCCAAGTTAAAAATCCTTTAGTGATAGATGAGGATATGGGCAACTGGAGTGCAGCAACTCTTTTAACTTTAGAAAGTGATGAGTTTATTTCTGCTGTAGCTGATGGTCTTGGTAAAAAGATACCTAAGAAAGCGTTAAATAAACTAGAAGACTTACAAGAAAGAGCACTAGAGCATACTGGTGTTGACTTAGAAAGCCTTTCTCCAAATGCAGAAGCGTTGGTTTTCGGTACAGTAGAAAATGTTAAACTGACTAAAGATCTTCAAAAGTGGTTAAATGATTTAGGCTTTGATTCAATTAAATACAAAAACAAAGTAGAATCTTTAATGGAGTCAGATGTGGATGCAAACTATGAAGATTATTCATACATTTTATTTGAGCCTAAACAATATAAATCTGTGAATGCTAGTGAATTTAATGTTGAAGATTCAAGAATGATGCGAAGTGAAGGCGGCCTTATATATGATGTTCAAAAAGGAGACAACCTAACTCGGATTGCTGCACAGAACAACACAGATGTGCAGACACTTGTGAATTTAAATAAACTTAATGATGCAAACACAATAGCTGTAGGACAACAACTTAAAGTGCCTGAAAGTGCAGCACCTGTTATTGGTGAAATGTTGTGGGCTACTAGATACAACGCTGAACCTAAGCCACTTGAAGAGCTTCTTGAGAAGTATAGAGCTGCACAAAGTATTAAAGCAACTGACACAGTAAAAAATGTAGCTAAATATGCTGCAAACAGTGGTGCGTTTTCTAATGAACTAATGGATATGGGTCTAACACCTGCTGAACTTGAGCAGGGACTAATCGACTATTCTAAAATAGAAAGCTCTGGAGGCAATCTACCTAAGTCAAAACAAGTTAGCTCAGGAAAAGCTCAAGGTTTATTCCAAGTTATTTATCCTTCTGCTAAGAGTGTTTTAGAACAAGGACAGTTTGGCCCTAAGTCTGCGGCGGCTGCGGGTTATACACTAGATCAGCTTAATAGCATGAGTAAAGAGGAGTTGCGAAGCAAGTTATTAAATGATGATAAACTTAATGCTTTATTTGCTTCAGCTATTATAGTTCAAAAATTACAAACTGTTAAAAATGAAAAAGCGCCTAGAGTTAAAAAGAATTTGGGAAGCCTTGTGTCTAAAGCAATTGCACCTAAAATGGCTGGAGGGTTTTATAGTGCCTTAGAAAAAGCAGCATTAAACTTAAAGCGTAAAGAAGGAACAGGTCAAGGATTTATTAATGATCTCAAGAAGGGTGAGAAGGTAACAGCAGATGAGCTAGAATTTACAGGCGTTACTGAGAAACTTAAAGATGTTAAGAAGATCTCTAAAGAAGAAGTACAGGATCTTGTATCAAATTCTAAAATAGAATTAAATACAATTAAAGGGCAAGTGGATGGAGAGTTTGAAACTGAATACGATCAATACACTTTATCTGGCAAGCCTAAAAACTATAAAGAAATTTTAATTAGTGTTCCAGAAAATACAAACAATGAAAAGTTAAATTCCGTGAAGTTTAAAAATACTCATTGGAACAACGCAGCAGAACAAGCTGGTAAAGATCCAGAAAAAGTTATTGCACATTTAAGAGTGTCAGATGTTTTTAGTGGTAAAGATTCAAATAAAAAAGCTTTATTAATTGAAGAAGTTCAATCTGATTATCATCAGGCAGGAAGTAAAAGCGGTTATGATGGCAGTGCTGTTCTTTATACTGAAGAACAAGCAGAAGAAATAACAAGTTTTTATAAAGACTTATTTTATAGTAAGTTTACAAAACGCTTTGCTAAAGACTATGACGATGCAGAAGACTTAATGGAAGAAGCTGATGACTTTGCCGAGGACACTAGGAATTTAATAGAGGAGTTACTTACACTGGGTCTTACTAAAGAAAAAACTGGTGGTTTTTCTGAAAAGTTTTCAAACTATAAAATTAAACAGTTAGAGTTAGAAGGGGAACTAGCATCATATACAAATATATATAATAAAAACTACGTTGATGATCCTGACAAAGCTAATGCTACTTATTTTAAAATGCAAGAACTAGAGAAAGAATTTATCGAAGAGTTAAAAGATTCAGACCCTAGCGTAGCAAGAGCTTATAACAAGTATCTTAATGACGATGTAGACAAGACACCTGTTCCTGAAGCACCGTTTAAAAAGACTTGGCATAAGCTAGGTATAAACAAAGCTTTAATTGAA